>Ga0075158_10002626_pt1 | contig 12967 bp, 10 predicted proteins | sample JI91814BDNA_FD_70968 | JGI IMG/M metagenome (GOLD analysis project Ga0075158, IMG submission 70968) | Wastewater effluent complex algal communities from Wisconsin, to seasonally profile nutrient transformation and Carbon sequestration -... | ecosystem: Engineered > WWTP > Effluent > Algae... | reverse complement strand
CAAGCCGGTTATAAGGGCAAGAGATTTGGAGAAGTAGGCGTTCATGAACAGCAGGCATTGGTTTTGGTTAATTATGGCAATGCCCAAGGAACTGAAGTAGTTGCTTTGGCTCAAAAAATCCAACAAACTGTTTTGACCCAATTTGGAGTAACCTTGGAAATGGAAGTAAATATTGTTTAATCCAATTAATTTTAAATCTTGAAACCCAAAATAGTAGTTTCCGTTTCCAATGACTTGGTCACCGACCAAAGAGTCAAAAAGGTGTGTCAAACCTTACATGAAGAAGGTTTTGAGATTGTACTTTTGGGGCGTAAATTACCGGAAAGTTTACCTATAGAAAGACCGTATAGGGTAAGCAGAATGCGTTTAATTTTTAGAAAGAAAGTTTGGTTTTATGCGGAGTTCAATTTGAGACTTTTCTTCAAACTTTTATTTATCAAAAAAGATATACTGGTTGCCAATGATTTAGATACTTTGCTTCCCAACTTCTTAATAGCCAAATTATTTGGAAAGAAATTGGTTTATGATTCACATGAATTATTTACTGAAATTCCCGAATTGATGCATCGTCCCAAAGTACGAAATGTTTGGTTACAAATTGAAAAGAGAATTTTCCCACATTTAAAAAATGTCATTACCGTCAATTCGGAAATTGCCCGTATTTTTGAAAATAAATATCAAGTTCCCGTAAAGGTTATTCGAAATATTTCACCCAAATTGACTTTGTCTTTACCTTCGGATTCTTGGATAAAAGAAGTTAAAGGAACTCGTAAAATGTTGATCATTCAAGGTTCGGGTATCAATAAGGATAGAGGAGCAGAAGAAGCGGTTCAAATGATGCCATACTTGGATGATGTTTTATTATTGATTATAGGAAGTGGAGATGTCATCCCCGATTTAAAAGTCATGATTCAAAAATTATATTTGGATTCTAAAGTGAAAATAATCGGCAAATTGCCTTATTTGGAAATGTTGCAATACACACAGATTGCCGATTTGGGTTTGTCGCTAGATAAAGGTACCAATCTGAATTACGAACTCAGTTTGCCCAACAAGGTTTTTGATTACATTCAATGTAGCATTCCCTTAATGGTTTCCAATCGAAAAGTTGTTGCTCAAATCGTGCAGGAAGCCCAAATAGGAGTTGTTTTTGAGGAACATCACCCAAAGCAAATGGCTGATTTGGTCAAAGATGCATTGTACGATAAAGAACGGTATCAAATGTGGAAAACCAATTTAAAATTGGCTGCAGCCAAATACAATTGGGAAAATGAATCTCAAATTTTAAAAGATATCTACAAGCATTTATCATGATATATTTGTTTTCAAATCAAAATTCATCAAGGCTTCAATATACTGCAGACGTATGCTTCAATATATTGCTGGGAATGGATTGTGAAGTGACAACAAATAAAACTTTTTTTAATTCCATTCAGGATTTCCCAAAGATAAATTACAGTGACCAAGCTATACCCAATAGTATTTGGATCAAACCTCATTCGCTTCTATTTGAAACTGATATACAAACTCAAAAGATAGCTGTGACTCATCTAGATGGAATACCTTATTTTTTCAAAACATCAGACCAAACTGATATTTCATATGATTTATTGGCGAGTACTTTCTACATGATTTCGAGATATGAGGAGTACTTACCCTTTACTCCAGATGCACATGGACGATTTTCTGGGAAGGAATCTTTGGCATTCAAAGCCAATTTTTTACATCTACCGGTTGTTCATTTTTGGATGCAACAACTTAAAAATCTCATTTTAAACCGTTTTCCATCAGCAATCTTTCCTACCCAAACTTATTCTCAAATCAACACCATAGATATTGATGTAGCCTTTGCTTTCAAAGGCAAACCGTTTCTCAGACAATTCGGTGGGATGTTTAAATCTTTATTGCAATTTAATAAGTGGGATTTGACCCAAAGATTTAAGTATTATTTTGGAGGGAATGATGTGTTTGATACTTATAATTATCTGGAACAAACACTTTCTGTTTCAAAAACTGCGAATGTTTTTTTCTTTGAATTGGGAAAATATGGGACATTTGACAAAAATTTGCCGTTGAATCAAACCATGAAAGATTTGATCATCAGACTTTCAAAAATAGGAGACATTGGCATTCATCCTTCTTATCATTCCAATTCCGAAACCCAAGAATTGACCAGAGAGATTCAGGCATTGGAAAAAGTAATCGGACATAAAGTGACTCAAAGCAGGCAACACTATCTCAAATTAGCGTTTCCCAAAACATACGAAAATTTGATTTCCAATGGTATTACTACTGATTATTCTATGGGTTTTGCCGATCATATTGGATTTAGAGCCGGTATTTCGGTAGCTTATCCTTTTTTTAATTTGGAAACTAATGAGCAAAGACCTTTGCAAATTCTGCCATTCCAACTCATGGAAGGCACTTTGAAGGACTATCAAAATTTAACTTTGGAGGAAGCTGTTCAAATGGGTCTGGAAATGCGGCAAGTAGTTGCTGAAGTAAAAGGCACCTTTGTGAGTATCTTTCATAATTCTTCTTTATCCGATTCGGGTGAATGGAAAGGTTGGCGTCAGCTTTTTGAAAGCTTGTTAAAGCCGTTATAAAAAACGTTTTCGTAAGTCGTATTTGAATTATTTCAGTTAAATTTGCTGCACTTAAAATTCAAGTATTTTGGAAACCAAAACTTCAAAAAACGTCCTCATTGACGCTTCTCGTATCATTACTGAAGCTCTTGTTCAATCGGGAGCCGACGTGTTTATAGGCTATCCTATTACACCATCCAATTTGTTTTATTCTTATTCCAAATTGCGTTTTCCGCAGTTTTTAGCCGGACCAGACGAAATCTCGGTTTTGCAATGGATGTCAGGATTTTCGGCTGCAGGAAAACTACCGGTAACTGCTACTGCATTTCCCGGATTGGCATTGATGACCGAAACCCTCAATATGGCGTATATGATGGAATTGCCTATGGTATTGATTATAACACAACGCTTAGGTCCCAGTACAGGATCGGCTACAACAGGAGCTCAAGGTGATTTGAAATTTTTGGATGGCGTTATTTCGGGTGGAATGCCTTTACCTATTTTTTCACCTTCCAATTTTAATGATGCTTGGACTTTGGCTCATGAAGCTGCCAAAACCGCTATCAAATTCCGCACACCTGTTATTTTGTTGACTTCCAAAGAAATGGTCATGACTCAAAAGAGTTTTGATATCAGTACTTTGGAACCTTTGGAACCTATTGACCGTTCCATCAAACCGTACGAAAAACCCTATCAAACCTATAAAGCCGGTGCTGATAAAGTACCTGTCTTTTTACCATTAGCCAATGAATTGGAGCAAGTGCGTTTCAATTCATCAACACATAATAATCTAGGTTTGATTGGAAAGAATGATGCCGAAAGTTTAGGTAACACTTGGCGATTGAAAGAGAAATTGGAAACGCGTATAGACGAGTTTACATTCTACGAATACGATGCTCAAACTGATGCCAAAAATTTGGTCGTCTCTTGGGGTATTTCAGCCGATGCAGCTAGAGATGCAGTAGCAAATTTGAGAAAGAATGGAAAAAAAGTAAGTTTATTGATTGCCAAAACACTTTTACCTGTTCCGCCCAAAATTTATGAAATCATCGATCAATACGAAGAAATCACTTTTGCCGAGGAAAATATGACAGGCATGTACAAAGAAATGTTGTATGGTAAACGTCAGTCAACGCAAATCAAGGTGGCTACAAAATTTGGAATGATGTTATCGCCTAGTGAGATTATAGAAAAAATTTAGTTGATTAGTGAGTTAATAGATTAATCAATTATTAATCAATTTTTACAATACTTTTCTTCCGATTGTTATCGGGATTAACATTTAAAATATTAACAGTGGAAACACAAGAGAAAATATTAACACAAGTAAAAATGCCATTTTGTCCCGGATGTGGACATGGTATTTCAACCCGTAGTATCAGTGAAGCTTTGGAGCAATTGGGATATGGGACCAAAGATGTATCTATAGTCAGTGATATCGGTTGTGCGGGATTAGTTGATCCTTTGTTTGCTACACATAGCATTCATGGATTGCACGGTCGTTCACCTGCACTGGGCGTAGGAGTTTCCTTAGGTATTGACAATCCTAAAAAGAAAACCATTGTTATTCAAGGCGATGGTGGAGCTACTATTGGATTACAACACATTTTGGAGGCAGCTCGACGCAATATTGATATGACCTTGGTGGTTTTCAACAACATGTTGTTTGGCATGACCGGTGGACAAATGAGTGGCTTGTCAACCAATGAATTTAAAGATTACAAGCAAAGTGCTGACGAAGCCGATCCTTATGATGTGGTGCAATTGGCGCATACAGCAGGAGCAGCTTATACCCGAAGAGTCAATCACATAGCCAACTTTACGCCTGCATTGAAAGAAGCAATAGCTACACCTGGTTTTTCTTTGGTGGAATTGGCTAGTTTGTGTACTTCTTATGCCATGAAAAAAGTTTCGGAATATCAGGAATATATTGTGGAGGAAGAAAAATTTCTCAACGATAGACCAGTAGGTCATTTACCGTTACGTCAAACCAAACCACTCATAGAAAACATGAAAGGTTTGGATGCTTTATTTGCAAATAATTTGGATGGAAGAATAGGTATTTTGATTGCCGGTTCGGCTGGTGGAGGCGTTCAATCGGCGGCACAGCAATTGGCACAAGCCGGTATTTTAGCAGGATTACACAGTACGATGAAAGGTGAGTATCCCATCACGGTAGGTACCGGATTTTCTATAGCCGAAGTCATCTTATCCAAAGATCCTATCCATTACACAGGATTGGAAAAATCTGATGTGGCATTGATTATTACAGAAGATGGATTTAAAAAAGTTAAAGACTTATTAGCGCCCCAAACGAAGGTTTGGATTGATGATAAAGCCGAGATAGAATCCAATTATACCCAAAAAGGATTTAGTAAAGCCGGTGGTAAAAAAGGAGCCGCTTTAAGTGCTATAGCCTATTGGTTGAATGAAAGTGGTGTCTTTTCACCTGATGCTTTATTGAAAGTCGTGGAAAATCACAAGTACGCACCCGAGTTGCAACAGGCAATCAACAGTTATAAGTTGGTTTAATTAGGGTCTGCTGAAAAAGTCGAAAGTGCCTTAGATTTACCGCTTGCAAGGTGAAGTTGTATTCTTATACTACGAACCGCAGCAAGTGGGAAATATGAGGTGCTTGCGGCTAATTAAAATTCTTATTTAGATATTTATGTAGGTGCAAGTAAATTGAGGTATTTCTTGTAAAAACCTTGCGCTTTATTTCATGCGCTTAAATTTATTGTTTTTTATTGGTCACATGTAATAGCCATTTAATTATCCCCGGTAGGTATGATGTTAATCTTATGCCTATTTCATAAATTATAGTGTAAATTGTTGATAAACATGTATTTTAATGTTTTTCAGCAGACCCTAATTAATTTATTTTCTGAGACAACTCCTTAATCGCTTGTTCCTCACTACGTGGAATAATCATCAAGACATCTTCATGGTCGACAACGATGAAGTCATGCAGCCCTTTGATGACCACTTTTTTACCGATTGGTGTTCGAAGCATATTTCCTGAAGCATCTGTGAAGTAGGTTTGGGCATATACTACAGCATTTTCATGCTGATCTTTATTCAGTTTTTGATGCAAAGCGCCCCAAGTTCCCAAGTCATTCCAACCCATATCGACGGGAAGTACGTAGACATTATCTGCTTTTTCCAAAATGGCATAATCTACCGAAATGTTTTCGGCTTCGGGATAATTGGATTGTATAAAAGCGTTTTCACCTGCCGTATTGTAAACTGCATTTCCTTTGGCAAATAGCTCAAAAGTTTGGGGTAAATTGGTTTCAAATGCTTTTAAAATACTTTTGGCACTCCAGATGAAAATTCCCGCATTCCACAGATATTCGCCACTTTCCATGAATTTTACGGCATTTTCATAGTTGGGCTTTTCCGTAAAACGGTTGACTTTTTTAATTTGATTTTCATCTTTCTGAAATTGGATGTATCCGTAACCGGTATTGGGGTAAGTAGGTACGATTCCCAAAGTCATCAAAACATCTTCTCGACTGCACTTATCAAAGGCTAGTTGTAAACTATCTAGAAAAACATCTTCTCGGTCAATCCAATGATCACTGGGAGCAATTAAAATAACCGCATCCGGATTTTGAGCATAAATCTTAACAGCAGCATATAGAATAGCCGGGGCTGTGTTGCGCATGGCAGGTTCTAGAACCAATTGGTTGTCCGTAATGTTAGTCAATTGTTGTTGGACTATAGTGCGGTATTGGTCATTGGTTGATATGAGAATCTGGTTCTCGGGAATGAGCGGTACCAGTCTGTCAAAAGTGTGTTGTAACAGTGATTTACCGGTTCCCAACATATCGTGAAATTGTTTTGGATGATCGGGAGTACTTACAGGCCAAAATCTAGAACCTACGCCACCGGCCATGATTACGGCATAAAATTGAGTTGAATTATAAATCATAAAAAGAGATTCGATGTTAAGGTATCAAAAATAGTCATTTAACTTGTCAAATGTTTGACAATAGCAATATTTAAGAATTTTGATAATGAATTTGGATTTAGATTCAATGAATGTAACGCAGGGAATTAACAATTTACAATTTAGGATTTACCAGTATGACTTCCGCATGTTGACTGACCAAATACTTGCGTTTGGAATAAAATTCGACGCATTCGTAACGGGTACGTCTTTTGGCACCCAAGATGAACTGCATTTGATTGAGTTGGAATACGGTACCCATTTCCAGTTCGTGTAATAAAATTTTATCAGTTGGCGTATCATAACGTTTCAAAACCAGAACCAATTTGGAATCAGAACCACTGGAAGCTTTGGGGTTTTTCATGTGTTTGGCCAAAACTCTTAAAACATCATCCGGGAAAACATCGTGATTGAGCAAAGGTAACATCAAATGTTGAAATGCCATTTTCCATTCCACTCCATGTGGATCGACCTTTCGTTTGTTGTTTTTAAAGTTGACAAAATGCGCCATTTCGTGAATCAACGTAATGAGAAAGGCATAAGGATTCAAGCTGTGATTGACGGTAATTTGAGCTTTACCATTGGATTGAATTCTAAAATCGCCGTGTTTGGTCTGTCTCTCTCTAGTGATTTTGAAATGCAAAGGATATTTTTCCAACAAATCGATCACATAAGGGATTGAGTTGTTGGGAAGATATTCGGAGAGGATTTTATGATAGTGGTTTTTGTCCAGAACAAAAGTGGTTTGAAGTTAGAAACAAATATTTAATAAAAGATTAGGGTGTACTATGGGCAACAGGTAGGACTTTACCATTAAAAAACTGATGTCCGTTTAAAGTAAAATCGGCTATAAAATGCGCCATTTCAAGAGCCGTTGTTGGCGCTTGATAACCTGGAAAAGCTTCAGCCAACATTTCGGTTTGGACCGCACCTAAAGCCAGTGCATTGAAGGAAATGCCACTTTCTTTGTATTCTTCAGCTAGCATTTCAGTTAAGGTGATTAAAGCACCTTTGGACGAACTGTAAGCAGCCAATCCGGGAAATTTGGAGCTTCCTTGTATGCCACCCATACTACTGATGTTGACTACATGACTACCTTTTTGTAGATGAGGCAAAAGGGCTTGGGTCAACTGGGCCACTGCAAAAACATTGACTTGATAGACTTCCAAAAAGTCGGAATGGGTTAGTTTTTCGAAAGGTTTGTTGATGAGTTTACCGGCATTGTGAATCACAGCATCCACTTTTCCAAAAGCTTTGAAATCCAATTTTTCCGCAAATGTAGGATCCAAAAAATCTACCGAATAAGCTTCCACATGGGGTAAATTTTTTATAGACTCAATATTTCTTGAAAGCGCAATAATACGATGATTTTCAGATAGAATTTTGACTAATTCCAATCCGATACCGCGACTGGCTCCTGTGATGATGATGGTTTTTTGCATGGCGTAAAAATACGGATTATTAATCAATATTTTCTATCATTCCGAGATTGAATCATTCAAAAACTACAAATTCATAAGCGCCTATATCAGCAGGATTGGCACGGGTTTTTCCCAATATATCCAAAGGTACCAAAGTAGTACCACTTACCGCAGCATGTGCTTTTCCGGCCGAATTTTGACCGATAAACATTTGGTTAAGGGAAATGAATTCGGTTTTGAAATCGGGTGTTTGATTGAAAATATTGCCGGTGTAATGTGTTGTATCTGTGAAATTATACTGCGGTTTACTAGAGTATTGATTTCCCGTATCATTGAATCGAATCAAATTGTTGGTAAAATTATAATTGAAAATTCCTGCATCCACTTTTTCCAATTTCATTTCAATATTGTTATTACCGTAAATAATGCAATTGGTAAATGAAGCTTTTTGTAAATCAAATGGGATAAAATTGACTTGATCTTCGGTGTAAAAATTATTGACCAATACGGTTGGATAACTCCTCACACTTCCATTCCAATAATTGGCAAAAGTGCAATGGGTGAATTCGTAATAACCTCCTTGGGTACCGGCAAATGCCGAATAACCGAAATTATTGAAAACCAGATTTTTTCCGTTTAGGTTGGACAAACGCGCAAAAATGCCGAATTGAGCGAAATTGTACAATTGCGTATTTTTGATGTCAAGTGTTGGAATGGTGGTTGAGGTATAACCATCGACCAATAAACCGATGCTTCCGTTTTTAATCGTAGCATAATTGATTTGGTTATGGATACTTCCATTTCTGAGCCAGATGACACCCCATTGACCGGGAATGTCGCTGTATTCGGGTTCCAAACGGTCCCCTTCTAGGACGACTTCGGTTTCAGGTTGACCTTCCACATTGATACTGCCTTGAATATGTAAACTCGAATTGGGATTGACAATAAGACCGGAATTGGCGTGAAAATGCACTTTGGTTCCGGCTTGCATCACCAATGTCTTGGCTTGATTATCGGGTGTGCCAACGACCATATATCCGTATACAACATAAGGTTTATCATCGTTGAAAGTCAATTCGGCATCGTTTAAATACCTGCCTTGTAATTCGGTTTCTTCACCATCGAGCGTTAGTGTTTCGATGATACCATTGGTTTTGTTGGGATAGAGAAAATGTGCATCTTGAACCAAGGTAACCAATTTCACCACTTGTTCATTCACTCCGGAATCAAACAGTAAATCATCTATGTATAAGGGTTCGGTTATTTCTGTATAATCAAGTGTTGTTTCGATAAAGACAAAGATGCTGTCTTGCGCCAAAATATCAATATTTTCAAAGGATTGCCCGGGTAATCCATCTACATTCAAACGATAGCCGGAATTGCTACCACGACCCAATCGGATGCTAGGGATGGTTACTGCTTGGTCTGTGCGATTGTACACTTTAAGTCGATAGGTACTCGAACCGATATTGGTGAAAACCGTATCCAGATAGACTGTATCTTTTGAAAATTCCAAATTTCCTTGAGAAGGCTCCGTACTGAAATCCATTCTGCAGGAAACAGTTGCCATTAAAATGATGGACAGCCCTAAAAGTATGAGATTGCGCATATAAAATAGTTCGTTTTTATAGTAAACGCAATATTAGGGAAAATGTTTTATATGTTTAGAGTTTAAAGTTGAAAGTTTAAAGTTTAAAGTTTAAGGTTTAAAGTTTGTCCATAAACCCTTATGATTATCTTTAGCAAATTGCTCTTGAAACTTATTTTTTTTAAAAATCGGGATGAAGTACCTCTGGAATTCTAATTTCTACTTTCTACTTTCTGCTTTCCAATTGTTGATAACTTCCCCTAATTCAAGCGAAAAAATTGGGCAAAAAAGTAGCATTTTTTTATCTTTGCCAATTACTAAAAACTCAACAATAATAAGCGATAGATTATGAGCGACGAAATTAAAAAAGATTCGTATTCAGCGGAGAGTATTCAGGCGTTGGAAGGCATGGAGCACGTGCGTAAACGTCCTTCCATGTATATAGGTGATATAGGGGTAAGAGGTTTGCACCATTTGGTTTATGAGGTAGTGGATAACTCCATTGACGAAGCGATGGGAGGTCATTGTGACACCATTGACGTATGGATCAATGAAGATAATTCTGTAACCGTTAAGGATAATGGTCGTGGTATTCCGGTTGATCATCACAAAAAGGAAGGTGTTTCAGCTTTGGAAGTGGTTATGACCAAAATCGGGGCGGGTGGTAAATTTGATAAAGATTCCTATAAAGTTTCAGGTGGATTGCACGGTGTTGGGGTTTCTGTAGTTAATGCACTTTCCATCAATTTGAAAGCCGAAGTACATCGTGATGGCAAAATTTGGCAACAAGAGTACGAACGTGGTAAAGCCATGTATCCAGTCAAATCAGTAGGAGAAAGTAAAGACAGAGGAACCATTGTCACTTTTAAACCCGACTTTGAAATTTTCACTACTACTTTAGAATTTAGCTATGAAACGCTTGCTACCCGTATGCGTGAATTGGCCTATTTGAATAAAAAACTCAGAATCAACATCACCGATAAACGAACTAAGGATGATGAAGGAAATTACATTTCCGAATCTTTTTACAGCGAAATAGGTTTGCCGGAATTTGTACAATATTTGGAAGGAACTCGTGAACCATTGATTTCCAAAATCATTTCGATGGAAGGTGAAAAACAAGGTGTTCCGGTAGAAGTGGCCATGACTTACAATACGTCTTACGGTGAAAATTTACATTCTTATGTAAATAACATCAATACACATGAAGGTGGTACACACTTAGCGGGTTTCCGCAGAGGGTTGACCAATACTTTGAAAAAATATGCTGAAACTTCAGGGCAACTGGATAAATTGAAATTTGAGATTTCGGGAGATGACTTTAGAGAAGGTCTTACTGCCATTATCTCTGTTAAAGTTCAAGAACCACAGTTTGAGGGACAAACCAAAACCAAATTGGGGAATCGTGAAGTAACTGCTGCTGTAAGCCAAGCGGTTTCGGATATGTTGGAAATTTATTTGGAAGAAAATCCGAATGAAGCGAGAATCATTGTTCAAAAAGTGATTTTAGCGGCTACTGCCCGACATGCTGCTCGCAAGGCTCGTGAGATGGTACAACGTAAAAGTGTGATGTCCATTGGCGGATTACCCGGTAAATTGAGTGATTGTTCCAATAACGATCCCGCTAAATCAGAAATATTTTTGGTTGAGGGAGATTCTGCAGGTGGAACAGCCAAACAAGGTCGAGATCGTAATTTCCAAGCCATCATGCCTTTGAGAGGTAAAATTCTCAATGTGGAAAAAGCCATGCAACATCGGGTATTTGACAGTGAAGAAATTCGAAATATTTATACAGCTTTGGGTGTGACCATTGGTACGGAGGAAGACAACAGAGCTTTGAATATGAGCAAACTGAGATACCATAAAGTGGTCATCATGACCGATGCCGACGTAGACGGTAGTCACATTGCTACTTTGATTTTGACATTCTTCTTCCGATATATGAAAGAATTGATTGAAGCCGGTTATGTGTACATTGCCACGCCACCTTTGTATTTGGTTAAAAAAGGAAACAAGCGTGAATATGCATGGAATGAGCAACAAAGAGAACAAATTACCGCTCAAATGGGTGGAGGTGTAACCATTCAACGTTACAAAGGTTTGGGAGAGATGAATGCCGAACAATTGTGGGATACGACCATGAATCCGGAGTTTAGAACTTTACGTCAAGTAGCTATAGACAATGGTACCGAAGCCGATAGAGTATTCTCTATGTTGATGGGAGAAGATGTACCACCTCGCAGAGAGTTTATTGAAAAGAATGCGATTTATGCCAATATTGACGCCTAAATTTAAATTCGAATTTTCATAAAAATAAAATTCCAATAATTTTTAAAGGTCACAAAATAGTTTTGTTTTGTGGCCTTTTTTGTTTTTATTTACTACTTTTGATTCTACTAACTGTAAGGTGGGTTCTAAAAATTAGTTTTTTTGTAATTTTATTTTTTTGCTGATGCTCTTTTTGTTTTATTTTGGCATCTTTTCTCCATCTTTTTACTCAAATATAACCATATTTGAGCAAAAAGAAAGAAAAAATCTGCACAAAATAATTCCAAAAATAGCTATCAGCTAATTTATAGAACCCACCTATAAAATTTTATATCATGACTATTTTAATCATCATTCTTGTTATCATTGCTATTCCCTTGATTATCGCCCTTTTTGTCCAAAAAGAATACAAAATTGTGCGAGAAGTTGTAATCGATAAGTCGGTTACTGAGGTATTTCAATTTATCAAACATTTGAAAAATCAAGATTCCTATAGCAAATGGGCTACCATGGATCCCAATATGAAAAAGACGTATACCGGTACCGATGCCGAAGTAGGATTTATCTCTGCTTGGGAAAGTACGGACAAAAATGTTGGAGTAGGCGAACAGGAAATTAAAAAGATAACCGAAAACGAACGTATTGATTTTGAATTGCGTTTTCACAAACCCTTCAAAGCCGTACATGTGGCCTATATGACTACAGAAAAAGTATCGGAACATCAAACCAAAGTGCAATGGGGATTTGACGGAGACATGAAATATCCCATGAATTTAATGATGCTTTTTATGAATTTCGATAAAATGCTTGGGGATGATTTACAAACCGGTTTGAGTCGGTTGAAAGATAATTTAGAATCATAATTCAATGTCGTTTAGTTAACAAAAAATGTTCAAACTTTTACAGCAGAGCGCTTCAAAGTTCAACGCAGCGTTTCGCAGAGAAGATAGATATTAAAAAGCTCTGCGGTAATTTGCGCCTTCTCAGCGTACTCTGCGTTAAAAACTTTTTAAGATTCATACTCCTTAACTAAACGACATTGAATCATAATTATAGAGAATTCATCTTAATAATGGAGCGTTTTCTTTTTAACAAATTTTACAAACATGAACAAAAACAAACTTATTTTAGCCCTACTTATTTTGTTTACTTC
>Ga0075158_10002624_pt1 | contig 12972 bp, 6 predicted proteins | sample JI91814BDNA_FD_70968 | JGI IMG/M metagenome (GOLD analysis project Ga0075158, IMG submission 70968) | Wastewater effluent complex algal communities from Wisconsin, to seasonally profile nutrient transformation and Carbon sequestration -... | ecosystem: Engineered > WWTP > Effluent > Algae... | reverse complement strand
GCGAGGTGGGCCTCGCCGAGGCCGGTCCAGGCGCGGGGGGCGTGGACCTCTTCCTCGGCGAGGCCGGTCAGCTTGCGCAGGGCGGTCGCGCGGTCGCCGAGGTGGACGGCGACGCGGGCGCGGGCCACCTCCAGCTCGACGCGGCCGGGGTAGAACGTCTCGGCGCGGGCGAGCCACGGGTCGGCTTCGTCCCAGCGGCGCTGCTCGACGAGCGCGAGGCCCTGCAGGTAGGCGACGCGGGGGAGGTCCTGCGGGAGGGCGGCGAGGGCGGCGAGGCTGGCCATGACGTCGCCGTCGACGAGCAGGGCCCAGGCCTCGTGCAACGCGGCGTCGGTCGGGGCGAGGGCGGCGGCTGGCAGCCAGGCGCGCACGCGGGCGCTGTCACCTGCCTCGAGGGCCAGGTCGAGGGCGAGCCCGCGGGCGGCCCGGTCCCACCACGGGAGCAGCGGCCAGGCGACGTCGGCGCGCGCGAGGCCGGCGGCGGGCTCGCCCGTGTGCACGTGCACGACGGCGCGCGCGAGAAGGGCGTGGGCGCGGTCGACGGCGCCGAGGGCGTGGGCGTCGGTGCGGGCGAGCAGCTGGTCGGCGAGGTCGGCGACGCCGCTGTACTCGCGGCGCAGGGCGGCGTTGACGAGGGCCTCGTCGGCGGCGAGGCCGAGGTGGCTTCGCGCGCCGTCGCGGGCACGGGCGAGGGTCGCGAGCGCGGCAGGCCCGTCGCCGGCTTGCAGGTGGAGGCGGGCGAGCAGGCGGGCGCAGGTCAGCGAGGGGAACTCGGCGCAGTGCGACTGGGCGCCGGCGAGGGCGCCGGCGGTGTCGTCACCTGTCCCGAGGGACAGCATGCCGGCGAGCCAGCGGTGGTGCAGCGGGGCGAGGGTGACGGTCGACTGGAACTGCTGGGCGTCGGCGAGGGCGGCGCGGGCGGCGGTCAGGTCGCCGCGGGCCAGCGCGGAGATCCCCCTGGCGAGGCCGAGGTCGCTGCAGAGGCCCTGTTCGGCGGCGGCGGCGGCGAGGGCGGGGTCGACGAGGTCGGGGTCCTCACCGAACTCGGCGAGCAGCTGGGCGCGGGCGAGGGCCTCGGCCGAGGCGAGGCAGTCGCCCGGGCGCCGAGCGACGGCCAGGGCCTCGGCAGCGGCGCGGAGGTCTTGCGGGCTGCTGGCGCTGAACAGGGTCCGGGCGTGGTCCAGGCCGCGACCCTGGGCCCGCGAAGCCTGCCGCCACGCGAGCGACACCACCACGATCGCGGTCACGGTGAGGATGCCGAGCAGGCGGCGGAGGCCACGGTTCGAGGGCATGCCGGGCCGTCTTTATACTCCGCGCGCGGGGCGGCCCGCAGCCGGCGGGTCGTGTTTTCTCGCGGAGCACGGCCCGGGGTTGTTAAGCGCAGGCCGCGGCGGTGGGGCAGCGGTCGCCGGTCACTTTGATTTGGGGAGCGCGGCGAAGGCGGTCTTGCCGTCGCTGTGGTAGGCGCAGCCGGAATACTCGTCGAAGCGGAGGCGGTCGCGGAAGGCCGCGAGGGGAGAGACAATTAAAAGTTCGTGGAAGGCGGCGGTGATGCGGTCGCGGACGGCGGCGTCGGGGTGCGGCTGGATCGCGAGGGCGAGCTCGCGGGCCTTCCAGTCGCCGATGTGCACGGCCAGGCGCGCGTCGCCGAGGGTCGCGAGGAAGGTGTACTCGAAGGTCGTCTTGTACTCGTCGCCGCGCGACGGGGGCGGGCCGACCAGGTGCTCGAGCTTCGCGCGGGCGACGGCGATGGTGTCGCTGCCGAGGCCGCCGCCGAGGTCGGGCGGCGGCGCCGACTCGAGGTCCGCCGAGATCTGCGAGGGAGTGAAGCGCACGCCGAGGACGTCGTAGTGGGCCGCGCGTGCGAGGTTCGGGTCGATGCGGGCGGACCAGACGGGCGGGGCGGGCGGCTGCTCGCGCGCGAGGGGCGGGGCGTCCGGGTCCGCGGCAGCGACGGCGCCGGCCGCCGTGAGCCACTTTGCGATCCACCGCTCTCCGCGGCTCGCTCCGGGGTCGTGCGGGACCTCGAGGGCGAGCGCGAGCGGGTTGCGGCCGTGCAAGCGGCCCGCGTCGGGATCGGCGCCGGCGCGCAGCAGGTTCTCGATGAAGAAGGGCGAGCGGCCCGTGTGGGCGGCGAGGTCGATGGCGTGCAGCAGCAGGGTCGAGCCGTCGGGGTAGGCGGCGTTCACGTCGGCGCCGGCGGCGATCGCCCTGTCGAGCATCTCGGTCAGGCCGTTGCGGCCGAGGGCCAGCAGCAGCGGGTCGCCGTGCCGATCGCGGGCGTTCACGTCGAGGCCGGCGGCGAGCAGGAGCTGCCAGGTGACAGGGTCGGGCGCGCGGACGATCGACCAGGCCAGCGCGGGGCTGCCGGTCACGCGCGCGCCGGCCTGCAGCAGCTGGCGGACGACGGGGCGGTGGCCGTGGTGCACGGCCCAGTGCAGCGCGGGGCGCGTGTCCGGGTCGTCGCGGAGGGACGGGGCGACGGCGTCGACGTCGGCGCCCGCGGCGAGCAGGGCCGCGACGCCGTGGATCTTGCCCTTCACGGCGGCGCGGACGAGCAGCCAGTTACGATCGGCCTCCGGGGTGGCGGCGAGCAGCGCGGTCAGGACGCCGGCGGCGCCGGTCTCGGCGGCGGCCTCGAGCAGGCGCAGGCGGGCGGGGGTGGCGAGGCGTGCGACGACCGCGTCGCTGTTTTTAAAAATTGTCAGACCGGCCGCGAGGGCCTGCTCGATCGTCCGCTCGAGCGCGTCGTCGGCGGCGGCGGCGATGGCCGCGTCGGCGCGCTTGATCGCGGCGGCCGACGACTTCGGCGGCAGCTCGGTCGGCCACTCGAGGGCCTTGCGCAGCTTGTCGACGTCGGGGACGGCGTGCGGCTCGTCGACGCGCTCGGCGGCGGCGAGCCGGCCCTCGACCACGCGCAGCAGCTCGGGCACGTGCTCGCCGAACGCGACCTCGAAGCCGATCGGCGTGACGAGGTGCACGGTGGGCACGTACTCGCTGCGCACGACGGCGCAGTCGAAGGTGGTGCCGCTCCTGGTCGTCAGGCGCACCTGCCCGAACGACGAGCCGCAGATCGAGATGCGCATCGAGAGGTTGCTTCGCACGGGCCCCGCCATTAGCGCGGGCGCGGGCCGGTGGTCAACGCGAAAGCGGGGTCGCCGGGAGCCGGCGACCCCGCGGGGGGCACGGATCAGCGGGGGAGATCAGTGCGGGATGACCTTGCAGTTCTTGTCGCAGTCATCGGTCTCGTTCATGTTGCCGTCGTCGCACATCTCCGCCCCGCCGTTGCCGTTGGGGTTCTGGGTGATGCCGTCGCCGCAGGTCGTCTTCTTGCACATGTTGTTGCACTGATCGCTGTTGCTCTGGTTGCCGTCCTCGCACGTCTCACCCTTGCTCGGGGTGATGATGCCGTCGCCGCAGATCGGGAGCTTGCACGCGTTGGTGCACTCGTCGGTGTTGATCATGTCCTTGTCGTCGCACTGCTCGACGCCGGCCTGCACGAAGCCGTCGCCGCAGTTGGCCGGCTTGCACGCGAGGGTGCACATGCCGGTATTGCTGTTCTGCGGGCCGAGGTCGCAGCCCTCGTTGTTGCTCGGCTGGACGAACCCGTCGCCGCACTTGGGGAACCGGCAGTCGGCGGTGCACATGTCCGTGTTGGACTGGTTGCCGTCGTCGCACTGCTCGTTCATGTTGCCCGGCTGGGTGAAGCCGTCGCCGCAGATCGCCGGCAGGCACGAGGTCGTGCACAGGTCGGTGTTCTGCTGGTTGCCGTCGTCGCACAGCTCGTGGCCGGCCCACTTGAAGCCGTCGCCGCAGGTCGGGGCCTTGCAGCCGTTGAGGCACTCGTCGGTGTTGACCTGGTTGCCGTCGTCGCACGGCTCGTGGCCCATCCAGGTGAAGCCGTCGCCGCACTTGGGCAGCTTGCAGGCGGCGGTGCAGTCCTGGGTGTTGCCGTTCTGCGGGCCGTTGTCGCACTCCTCGCCCTTGCTCGGCTGGCTGAAGCCGTCGCCGCACTTCGGGAGGGTGCAGTTGAGCTTGCAGTCGCCGGTGTTGCTGTTGTTCGGGCCGAGGTCGCACTCCTCGCCGGGCTGCTTGAAGTTGTCGCCGCAGGTGGCCTGCTTGCAGACGTTGGTGCACGAGTCGGTGTTGTCCTGGTTGCCGTCGTCGCAGGCCTCGTCGGGGCCCTTGTCGCCGTCGCCGCAGATGTTGACCTTGCACATGGCGTTGCACGACTTGCCGGGGCCGTTGTTGGGGCCGTTGTCGCACTGCTCCATGCCGGCCCAGATCAGGCCGTCGCCGCACTCGGCCTGCTTGCACAGGAGGGTGCAGGCGCCGTTGTCGTTGTTCATGCCGGCGAGGTCGCACTCCTCGCCCTGGCTGCCCTGGGTGAACCCGTCGCCGCACTTGGGCAGCTGGCACATGTCGGTGCAGGTGTCGTCGTTGTTGCCGTTCTGGCCGTCGTCGCACTGCTCGCCGGGGTCGAGGATGCTGTTGCCGCACTGCTCGAGCACGCAGAACGCGCTGCAGCCGTCGCCGCCGTTGGAGTTGCCGTCGTCGCAGCCTTCGTCGTCCTTCTTGTCGCCGTCGCCGCAGATGTTGATCTTGCACATCGCGTTGCACGACTGGCCGGGGCCGTTGTTGGCGCCGAGGTCGCACTCCTCGTCGCCGCCGTCGTTGAACACGAACCCGTCGCCGCAGATGGCGGCCTTGCACTGGAGGGTGCACGCGCCCATGTCGGAGTTGTCGACGCCGAGGTCGCACTCCTCGCCGACGACGGTCTGGAGCTTGCCGTCGCCGCAGATCGGGGCGGTGCAGTTGTTGGTGCACTCGTCGTCGTCGATCTTGTTGCCGTCGTCGCACGCCTCGGTGATGGCGACGACGCCGTCGCCGCATTCGATGCCCGCGCAGCTGTTGGTGCACTCGTCGGTGTCGTCGGTGTTGCCGTCGTCGCAGCCCTCGCCGGGGCCGACGTAGCCGTCGCCGCAGACGGCGGGCTGACAGTCGAGCTTGCAGGCGCCAGTGTTGTCGTTGTTGGCGCCGTTGTCGCAGCCCTCGCCTGGGCCCTGGTCGCCGTCGCCGCAGATGTTGACGACGCAGTAGACGCAGGCCTTGCCCGGGCCGTTGTTGTCGCCGTCGTCGCACTCCTCGCCGATGTCGACGACGCCGTCGCCGCAGCCGCCGGTCATCATGTCGGTGGTGGTGCCGTCGGAGGCCATCGAGACGCTGTCGGACATGCTGCCGATGGTGGCGGTCTCGGTGGCAGACGCGGAGTCGGACATGCTGCCGCCCTCGGATTCAGTGGCGGAAATGCCGCCAGAACCCTCGGTCGGGACCGTGCCGGCCGACGACTCGGAGGACGAGCCGGACTGGCTGTCGGAGACGCTGGCGCTGTTCGAGCTGCTGCCACCATCGCCGCAGGCGACGGTGACGGAGAACAGGCTGATGGATAGCAAGCTGAGAACACTACATCGCTTCATGACCATGTCACGCTCATGCAAGGTACGGGTTGAGAACACGAGATCATCGTGCCACCTTCCAGTGGATCTGTGGCGGATTAAGTGTCGTTAAGATGTGACGTGAAACCGGCGTCAGGAGCGCGAAGTCGCCCTGACGCTCGGTCAGTGTAACTGCATGGAGGGTGCGCGCCAGAACCGGCGTTCAAGCCGTCTGGTGGCCGATCAGAAGCGTGTCGGCGGGAGCGGCTGAGCCGGCGAAGGAGGCGGCGGAGGTGGTGTATAGGCGCCGGTGGTCTGACCCGGGGGGGTGCCCGAAGGAGATTGCAGGCGTGCATCGCCGGTGTTCTTGCTGTCCCTGGCGAGCGGCGCGTCGAGGCGGCCGAGGCCGACGTACGCGCTGTCCTTCATGATCACGAACGGGTGCTCCTTGAACTGCAAGTGTCCGGCGCCGTCGTGCTCGATCACCTCGAGCTTGCCCATGCCGTAGCCCATCGGGCCGCGCGAGTAGTAGTGGCCCTGCAGCGTGTACGGGAAGGCGAGCGCCTGGCCGGGCACGGTGAAGCACTCGGGGCCGTAGCCGGTGGTGACATCGGCGTAGAGCTCGCCGCCGGACGCGAGGCTGCGCTGGCTGTAGTAGGCGTGGCCGCCCTTGCCGTCGTAGATGTGGAAATCCACGTCGTTGGCGTCGGTCTCCCAGTTGAGCACGAACCGCAGCGAGGGGCTGGCGTCGGGGGTGACGTTGTTCTTCGCCAGCTCCTCGCGGATGGTCTTCTCGTCGCCTGGCTTTTCGGCCAGCCAGGCGGCGGCGATCAGGCGCAGGTCCTCGTCCAGGATGCGCGAGACGCCGGCGAAGCGGCCCCACGGGTAGGTCTGACGGGCGCCGGCGAGGGCCGCGGCGAACGCCTCGGCGGGGCGGCCGGCCTTGAGGAGGGCGAACGCGTAGAGGCGGTGGCTCGACGGGTGGTCGGGGCGCTGGGCGACGGCCTGGGCGAACGTGTCGATCGCCAGCTGCAGACCGACCGGGCCGAGCGCCTCGAGGCGCTCGCCGGCCATGCGCCGCAGGTCGGCGCGCCCGGGGAACAGGTCGATGAGCGAGCCGTAGGCGCGGGCGGCGAGGGTGAGGTCGCCGCTGGCCTCGGCGACCTCGCCGAGGGCGATGAGCGCGAGCTCGTCGCCGGGGTTCTCCTCGCGCCAGGTCCACGCGTCGCGCAGGGCGCCGCCGCGGTCGCCGGCGGTGACCTTGGCCATGACGGCGCCGAACCGGCCCTCGTAGGCGTCGGTCGGCCTGGGGAACTCGGGGGGCCGCGGCTGCGGCTGCGACGGCTGGGTGATCGGTGAGATCGGGCGGGGCGGGCGGCGGTCGCTCTCGCTGTTGGCCACGCTGCCGCCGTGGGGCGGGGCGCGGCGAGTGGCCCGCTTGGCGTCGGACAGCTCGCGCGTGGGCTCGGCGTCGACGATGCGCTCGGGCATCGCGATGTCCTCCTCCTGGACGGGCTCGGGGGCTGGCACGTCGCGCACCATCGGGGGCGCGGGCGCGGCCGGGTCGGGCATCGGTTCGCCCGTGGGGGCGCTCTGGAAGGCGCGTCCGGAGTCGCCGGCGGCGGCGCCGGTGGACCCGGGGCGCGCGAGCGAGTCGTCGATGTCCTTGTCGGCGTCGCGGACGTCCATCTTCGCGGCGGACGCGGTGCGGGACTCGGTGGCGGGCGCGGCGGCCTGTTCGGCGTCGTCGTCGCCGAACAGGTCGCCGAGCAGGCCCTTCTTCTCCTTGCGGAGGGTGTTGTCTTGCGGCGGGTCGATGGGGCGGGCGATGGCGACGTTCTTGTCGGGCAGGCGCGAGCGGTCGATCGTCGTGATGCCGGCGGGGCCGACGGTGAGGATCTCCGCGAGGGCCGTGCGGTCGATGCCGAAGCGCTGGTAGTCGAACTCCGTCTCGAGCACGAGCAGCGCGGTGTAGTCGGACAGCACGCGGTACTTGGTGGAGAGGTCGAGGATCTGCTTGCGCACGTCGGCCTTGGCCGCGTCGGTGGTGGCGGCGACGCCGTCGCTGAGCATGGCGGTCAGGCGGTCGATGCTGGCCTTGACCCACGCGCGCTCGAGCAGCGGGCGCTCGGCGGTCTGGAGGGCGACGACGCGGGCCTCGCCCTCGCCGAGCTCGACGCGCATGTCGCTGCCGGGCGGGAGGTCGGCGAACACGAGGACCTGGTCGCCGGGCTGGACGGCGTCGAGGGTCTCGGGCCAGACCCACGCGGCGCCGGGCACGGTGACCTTCATGCCGCTGCGGGTGGCCCGCAGGACGCGCGAGGCGAGCAGCGGGGCGGGCATACGGGCGTTGACGACGATGCCGTCGCGCCCTAAGCCGGCGACGGTGAGCTGCTTGAGCGAGATCTCGTCCTGGGTGCCGCCGTCGACGATGGCGTCGATGCGGCGGTAGCCGGAGTGCTTGAGGTCATTGGCGGCGGCGCGCAGCTTGTCGCGGTCCTGCTCGCCGGCGGTGAGGATGCCGTCGCTGACGACGATGAGGCGGTCGTGGCCGGCGGAGTGCTGCTTGACGAAGTCGAGGGCGCCGGTGAGGTCGGACGCGCCGAGCGGGCTGCGGGTGAGGATCGTCTGCTGGGCGTCGGCGCTGAAGCTGCTGGCCTTGCCGGAGAACACCTGCTCGACGGTCTGGTCGAAGCAGAGCACGCGGAGGTCGAAGTCGACGCCGGCGGCGGCGCGCAGCTCCTCGACGATCTTGCCGAGGCGGGCGACCTGGCCGCGGAAGTCGATGGCCCGCGAGGCGCTGGTGTCGAACAGCAGGGTGAGGCCGGTGAGGTTCTCCTGGGGCAGCTTGATGTCGGGGGAGATGCGGGCGACGGCGAGGCGGTCATAACGGAGGCCGACCTCGGCGCTGCGGCGGCCGGTGGCCAGCTCGAGGTCCTTCTGCGGCATGAAGTTCTTCTCGCGCAGGGTCAGGTGCTCGGGGCCGCTGGCGCGCGGGACGACGACGTCGACGTCGAGGTCCTGCAGCTGCGGGAGGCCGCGAAGGAGCAGGCGGTAGGGCTCGGCGTTGCTCGGCAGCGACTCGCTGTAGGAGACGATGATCTCCTTGACGCCGCGCGCGGGGATCGGGAAGACGCGGGCGCTGAAGGTGTTGCCGGCGTTCTTCTCGAGCAGGGCGGGGTCCTGGCGGCGGTGGAGGAAGTCCTCGTAGGCGCGGCGGGCGGCCTGCAGCTCGACGACCTCGGCCTCCTGCCAGCGGTCGCCGATGAGCATGGCGAACCGCGAGATGGCGGCCCCCGTCGGCAGGTTGATCTCGAATCTACCCTCGATCTGGCGGTCCTCCGGGTTGCGGAACACCATCTTGAGCTCGGTGAACGCCAGCGGGTCCTCGACGACGGCGCGGCTGGTCAGCGAGATGAGCTCGAGGCCGGTGCCGTCCTGGGCGGTCAGGGAGAACGGGGCGACGACCTTGGCCTCGGCCTCGGCGGGGGACGGCTCGCGCCACTGCAGGGTGCACTCGCCGGTCGGCTCGGATACGGGGTCCGGCCGCTGCTGCGGACGGGCGGTGCACGACAGGGCGGACAGGCTCGCGAGGGTCAGGGCGACGGCGATGGGTACGATGCGGGACATGACAGCTCCAGGCTCGCGAGCGTAGCGGAAGAATCTGCTCGCGCGGGGCCTGGAACGGGGTGTGTGGGCGCCGGGTCTGTGGCCGCTGCACCGCGTTCGCGCACTTGCGGGGCGTGTAAGCCGACGAATGCGGGCGGCGTTGGCGTGGACCTGGTTCGCCTTTGCTCAGTGGTCGTGGCGCGGCGCGATGCGGACCTCGACGCTGCGCTCGTCGCCGGAGACGGCGGCGCTCGAGCGGACCACGTCCTCGGACACGCCGTTCTCGATGAGGACGGCGCGCAGCGACTCTGCGCGCGACTCGCCTCGGCGGCGGGCGCTGGCGCTGTCATGGTGGACGGAGGTGTGGGCGATGAGCTCGAGGCTGCGGCCCTTGAGCGGGCCTTCGGTGACGCACGAGGCGAGGGTGGTGAGCCAGGGGCTGGCGTCGCTGCTGGTGGTGTCGACCTCGAAGGAGGATCTCACGGCGCACAGGTCGGCGAGTGAGGCGTCGAGGGCGACGTCGGTGGTGGACGGCGAGCGGGCGGGGGCCATCCGGGCGACCTCGGTCTCGTCGTCCGGCGGAGCGGCGTCGGGCGAGGTGGTCTCGGCGCATCCGGTCAGGAGCAGCCCGCAGAGCAGGGTTCGCGCGAAGTGCTTGGTCATACGAACAGTTGAACCTCGCTGCACCAGGGGAGGCACGCGCACTGGTTGCGGAGTCGGTGCGATGGATGTTCCGGGGGGGCGTGGACCCCTCGGGTGTGCACGCGTGCGCTCAGCGAAACGGTGTCATCCGCACGGCTTGCCCGCCTCGAGGCAGATGGCGGCGTTGTCGAGGGCGACGCTCCACAGGCGGACGCGGTCGATGCTGCCGCCGACGAGGCGGGACGAGCAGTCGAACCCGCCGCAGCCGACGCGGAGCGGGCTCGGGCCGACGCCGATGCCCATGAAGTCATCGGCGAGTTCCTGGATCTTCACGCCGTTGATGTAGAGCCTGAAGTTGCCCTCTTCGTAGGTGCAGGCGACGTGGGTCCAGGTGTTCGGGGGGATCTCGGTGTTGGAGGTGAGCATCTTGATACCGGCCATGCACGTGAGGCCGTTGTTGGCGATCGACATCGAGTACTGGCCCACCTTCTCGAGGATGGTCCCCTGGGGCGGTGGGTCGGCGGCGAGGCGGACCCAGGCCGCCATGGTGATCGACCCGGGGTTGAGGTGCTGCTTGTTGATGATGGTGCCGCGGGTCGTCGCGTTGATCTTGAGGGCCTGGGCGTCGATGCCGGGGAAGTACTCGGGGCTCTCCATCACGCCGTGGTGCTGGTACGTCGAGCCGTCGAGCAGCAGCGCCTCCTCGTCGAAGCTGTTCTCGAAGTCGTAGCAGGCGAGCAGCGCGGGGTCGCTGACGTCGCAGGGCTGGAGGTCGACGTTGTCGGTGTCGGACTCCTCGCCCATCTGATTGCCGGTCGAGGTCTCGCCGGTGGTGGTGTCGGTGGTGGTAGTGTCGGTGGTCGACGAGGAGGTCGTGGTCGACGAGGAGGTCGTGGTGGTCGCGGACGGGAGGTCGGAGGTGTGGACGACGGTGAGGCCGTCCGTGGTCTCGCCGGTGGTGGTCGCCTGGTTCACGGCGCCGGTGGTCGGGGCGTCGCCGGTCGGCTGCGCTGCCGTGGTGGCGGTCGTGGGAGCGCCGGTCGTGTCCGTGGGGTCGCCGGTCGTGGCGCCGAACCATGGATTCGGCACCGAGCAGGCGCTCACGAGCAGGCAGGCGAGGAGCGTGGGGCGGGCCATGACGGACCCACTGTAGCCCGGAATCGCGGGGGGTGCGCCTTCAGGGGGTGTTCTCGAGGATGCCGAGGTTGCCGCCCGCGAGGTCGACCGCGAGGACGTCGCCGGCGCCGTTGCCGTTGAAGTCGGCGATGAACAGGCGGTCGGCGGGGCTCGGGAGCACGAAGTGGACGATCTCGTCGAACTTGCCCTGACCGTCGCCGCGGCGGAGCGAGACGATCGTGTTGTCGGGGCCGCTCGCGGCGATGTCGAGGGCGCCGTCGCCGTCGATGTCGCCGAGGGCGAACACGGTGGCGCCGCAGCGCACTGGGTAGAAGGAGATGTCGAATTGGGGCGCGCCCATGGCCTCGGTGCGCAGGAGGACGCCGAGGGTCGTGAAGCCGGTGGTGAGGTCGTCGAACAGGACGACGATGTCGCCGCGGCCGTCGTTGTTGAGCTCGGAGATCTCGACCGCGTGGAACAGCGCGGGGACCCCGAGGTCGACGGGCATCGGGCCGCTCGGGTTGGGTGACACGATGAGGCCGGTCTCGGTGGTCAGCACGAAGTCGTCGGCGGTGCCGTCGGGGTCGAGCACGCCGAGCGCGAGCTGCTGGTGCGGGCCGAACGCGGTGCCGAGCGGGTCGAGGTCGAAGGTGCCGGCGCCGTCGCCGAACACCGCGACGATCGTCTCGTCCTCGGCGAGCACGGCGACGAGGTCGAGGTTGCCGTCGTGGTCGAAGTCGACGACCGCGGGCCCGAAGGCGAGGGGGCCGACGCCGAAGTTCTGCGAGGTCTTGAGGCTGCCGTCGGGGCTGATGAGGAACAGCCACAGGATCTCCGGGGGGCCGTCCTCCGCGTCGCTGCTGTGGCCGACGACGTCGGTGATGCCGTCGCCGTCGAGGTCGCCCGCGCCGGTGAGCGTGATGGTGCGGCCGGACGGGAGGCCCGACTTCCAGATCTGCTGGCTGTAGTCGAGGGTGTCCGCGGGGCCGTCGAGCATCGCGGTGATCGTGTGGTCGAAGTTGCTGACGAGGATGTCGACGCCGCCGCCGTCGACGGCCGCCGGCCAGGCCGACACGATGCTGGTGTCGAAGCCGGTGCTGCCGCCCTCGACGAAGCAGAACTCGCGGGGGTTCTGGACGCCGTCGCCGCAGTTGTCGAGCGGCTGGAAGTCGTCCTCGAAGCCGATGTTGCAGAGGGGCGTGCCGGTGGTCGTGTCGTCAGTCGTGTCGTCGGTGTTGGTGTCGGTGTCGGACGCGCCGCCGGTCGAGGCGACGCCGCCGGGCTCGATCTCGGTGGCGGAGGTGGTCGGGTCGCTGCTCATGCCGTCGGTCGGCGAGCTGGTCGACTCGTCGTCGCCGTCGCCGCCGAGGGCGTCGGGGCAGTCGCCGATGCACACGTTGCCGGGGGTGCAGGCGGTGAGCGCGAGGGGGACACAGAGGAGGGAGAGGATCGTGGCGCGGGGCAGGGTCATGACGGTGTGTGCACGACGCGGCGAGGATCCGTGCGACGATTTTTTTAATATGTTGTCACTCGTGCTTCGGCGCGGACTCGTCGGCGCACACGGTGTGCAGCCACGCGTGTTGGGTCGAGGTCGGCCACTGCGTCGCGAAGGTGGCCAGCTCGGGGGCGGCGGTCGTGCGCTCGCCGGTCCGGCAGAGGGCCTCGATGCGGGCGGCGGCGGCCTCCTGGGCGAAGATGCCGGCGGCGAACTGGTGGCGGTGGCGGGTCGCCAGGCGCAGCGCGGTGGCGGGGTCGCCGGCGAGCAGGGCGGCGCGGGCGGGTTCGATGAGCGCGAGCTCTCGCTCGAGGTCGCTGGCCGGGGTGGGGCGCGTGAGGCGGGGTTTGTCCGGCGGCGGCGATTGTGTGGTGCTGTCCGAACGGACAGGTGGCACGATTGGCGCGGGTGTCGGCGCGGCCGAGATGGGAGCGGGGGATTGTGGGAGCGGCGGCGGGTCGGCGTCGGGGATCGTGGCGGCGAGCACGACGGCGGCGAGCGAGACGCCGACGAGGATGGATGTGTGGCTGCCGAGGCTCGCGGCGGCGGGCAGGGCGGCGACGGGCAGGGCGGCGGGCCAGGCCTTGGCGGCGGGGATCTCGAGCAGGAGGGCGGCGGCGATGACCTCGGCGGCGCGGCGGATCCGCGGGCGGCGCTCGCGGGCCTGGATGCGAA
>Ga0075158_10002621_pt1 | contig 12980 bp, 10 predicted proteins | sample JI91814BDNA_FD_70968 | JGI IMG/M metagenome (GOLD analysis project Ga0075158, IMG submission 70968) | Wastewater effluent complex algal communities from Wisconsin, to seasonally profile nutrient transformation and Carbon sequestration -... | ecosystem: Engineered > WWTP > Effluent > Algae... | reverse complement strand
TCCTTTGCACGGTGGCAGGCTCGAACAAAAGATCGGCTTAGTCCTGAACCACCCCAACGGTGTTCTTTATGGGGGGATGGAAGAATAAACCTCTATCGGTGCGAAGAAGAAAGTTTGATCTGGTTATGGCAAGAGTTATTTGGCCGGTATCCACCCGAAGAATTATGGCTGGCGAGGTCTCAATATCCTGCATGGAGTTGGGAAAAGTTGCGGATTCGTTGTCGACTGGGAGAGGAAGAGTTGCGAATCGCCGACCAGCTTTTCACCACGGAAAGTCAAGGCGTAGAATTGCGAATTCGCCTGGGATCACAGGAGTGGCTGTTTGGGCAAAATGAAAGCGGCATTCCCTTTGGGGTACGGCTTCGCTAGTTTCAAAGAAAATCGTCGTAGGGCGTTTGAGTGGATTCAATGGAGTAAACTCTATGGATAGGCTCTGGAAAGAGTTTACAACAAACTTTTCGATTGAGTATTGTCGTCGTCACCAAATCATTGGACTTCGGCAAGACAATGGGAGCTACGAACTCCGTGGAACCACAAACACCCAGCGGTTTATTGTCGACTTGATGCGGCGTTTTTTTTCGCAGCCCCTTGCGTTTCAGCCGATCGAAATGACTGAGCTGCAGCTTCTGATTAATGCTCAATATGAAGCCGCCATGTCGCAAACTCGGCAGGATACCGAAACGAAAGATCATAGTCTCCTGTTAGGAGGGCTTAACGAAGAGTCCACCGACGATTTACTGGAAAGTGAGAAACAAGGAGACATTGTTCGACTCGTGAATGAAACGTTGCTAGAAGCGATTCAAGTGGGGGCGAGCGACGTGCATTTTCAGCCCATGGAAAAGTCCTTGCAGGTCCGCATGCGTTTGGATGGGGTACTCGAAGATGTGCGGACCTTATCTCGGCAAATCCAAGAAGAAATAGTGAGTCGAATCAAGGTCGCTGGGCGAATGAACATTGCCGAAAAGCGATTACCGCAAGATGGAAGAGCGACGGTCCGCGTGGGAGTGCGAACGATTGACCTACGGCTTGCGTCTATGCCAACGAGTTTCGGCGAGCGAGTGGTGATTCGTCTTCTGGATAAGAGTGCTCGGCTTTACCAACTGAGTGAATTAGGTATGAACGATCAGCTCCTGGAGCGGTTTCGTAAGCTCATTCATGTTGAACATGGATTAATTCTAGTTACCGGGCCTACTGGAAGCGGAAAAAGTACAACACTTTATGCGGCCTTGCAGGAACTCGATACGCGACATCGTAATGCGGTCACTTTGGAAGATCCGATCGAATACCAGTTAAATGGGATCAGTCAAACGCAGATCAATACCAAGAAGGGTATGACCTTTGCCAGTGGGCTGCGAAGCATCTTGCGGCAGGACCCCGATATCATCATGGTCGGTGAAATTCGCGACGAAGAAACGGCGGTCATGGCAGTGCAAGCGGCATTAACAGGTCACTTAGTTTTCAGCACGCTTCACACGAACGATGCTGCAAGTGCGGTCACCCGATTGCTCGATTTGGGGATCGAGCCGTATTTGATTTCAAGCAGTTTACTGGGGGTTCTAGCCCAAAGATTAGTGCGACGGAAGTGCACCAAATGCGATGTTCAAGCTCGAAAAAACATGCTGGACGATGAAGTTAATTTGGGAATTTCCCTCGGTGTTTGTAACCATTGCCGTGGAACAGGATATCGAGGCCGTGATGGCATTTATGAATTGTTATTGGTTTCAGATGCGATTCGGCAGAAAATACAAGACCGGAGCTCAGCTTCCGTCATTCGCGAGACGGCGTGTCAAGAAGGAATGAGGTTACTGCGTGATTCCGGTATGGAAAAGGTGCAAATGGGCTGGACCACGGTAGAAGAAGTCGAGAGAGTAACGATGCGAGCTGACTTGTAAGAGAAGTGTCATGGTATTTGTAGTCTGCGATGGAAGGCACGCCAGGAGTGGTTGAATCGGTGGCAACGTTCGAGTATCGAGGAAAAAACGATTTGGGCCAAGTGGTTCAGGGGCTGGTGAATGCCGAGTCACCGCGAAGTGCGCGTGAAAAGATTCGACACGAAGGCGTCCGGCTCGAATCGATACGTTCTTATCGCTCTGCAAAACCCTGGCCCATCTTGGAGCGTTTGCGACGGCAGCGATATGGCTCTGCCCTATCGGGTTTTCTTCGTGACCTTGCGACGTTACTTCAGGCTGGAGTGCCTTTACTGGAGGCCATGGATTCGTCCATAGAACATACACCGAAGAGTTTGAGGCCCGTTTTGTTGTCGATGCGTGATGCGGTGGCAAGTGGAAAATCGCTAGCAGATGCCATGGAAGCTGAATGGTGGTTGTTTGATGAGATGATTATTGGAATGGTGCGGGTTGGTGAAAACACTGGAAATTTGGATGAAGTACTCGCCTTGGTATGTCAATTCCGCGAGGAAGCCAGTCAAGTTCGTGATCGAGTTCTGGGAGCGATTCTCTATCCGCTTATTGTATTGACGGTTTCATTCGGCGTTACGATTTTCTTGATGACGTTTGTGGTTCCCATGTTGCTTCAAAATCTTCAAGAAATGCGCAAAGATCTTCCTTGGCCTACGAGGGTTCTGAAGTTCCTGAGTGATTTCTTGCTCGACTATGGCTGGGGGCTACTTGGCGGATGCGTTCTGTTGTTCGTGCTTATAGGTTGGTGGATACGCACGGATTTGGGAGGGAGTATTCTTGCACGGTCGATGTTAAAGCTGCCCGTCTTTGGCAAACTGATTGGTCGACAAGAACTGGGGCGATTTGCTTTGATTATTGCCAGTTTGCTTCGATCGGGCATGGAACTGGTAGAAGCTCTGGCCGTTGCAGAAAGGTCTTGTCGGAATCGAGTGATCCGTTCTGCTCTCGTTCAGGTAAGGCAAGATATTGAGGTTGGCATGGGGCTAAAGGAGGCATTTCAAAAGCACCCCGTTTTTCCTGGTACCATTTCCCATATCTTTTCGGTGGGACAGCAATCTGGGCAGATGGAGCCGATGCTAGAGCGTTTAGCAAAAGATTATGACCGTCAAGCTTCAACCCTTGCCAGTCGAGTAACAACGGTCACCGAGCCGCTACTCATTATCGTCTTGGCCGTGATCGTGGGATTCATTATGTTTGCAACCATCCTTCCTATTCTGGAGGCAGGCAATGTACTTATGGACTAAAACCACTCAAAACGCAAACTTCCTTCATCGGACGCAACTAAGTCGCGCTAGGCAAGCGTTCTCGCTCGTTGAAATCATGGTCGTGATCGTCATCATCGGCTTGTTGGCTGGCGTCGTAACCCTCAGCGTACGAAGTTATCTAATTGCTTCCAAGCAGAATATCGCTCGCATGGAAATGGCCAAGATGGTTCAGGCTCTGGAATCGTTTTATGCGGCCTTTGATCGCTATCCAACGAACGAGGAAGGACTCCAAGCACTACTAGAGAAAACCGATGCGTATCCCGAAGGTCTATTGACCTTTATACCTGATGACCCTTGGGGAAAGCCCTATGAGTATACGAGTCCCGGAACGGAACAGCCTTTTGAGATCGTATGCTATGGTGCGGATCATCGCGAAGGTGGAACAGGTGCAGACCTTGATATACGAAGTCATGAACTTGCAGGTGGTGGTTAGTCCCCATAGTGTGTCTTCGCAACCCAGAAAGCGATACTAAACAATGGCCGGATATCGTTTCAAGAATCTGCTTTACGCCGTCGGTAGCATCGGATTATTGTTGGTCTTAGTGGCCTTAGTTTTGTTCAACGTTCTTCTGCCCCCAAATGTTGACGTCCAATCCGCTGAAGGCTCGACTGTTTCCAAGCGAGTCAGCCCAAAGGAGAGTGTATCAAGAATTGGAATTGCTGATTTTGGTAACACCCTGGAGCGTCGACTTCGTCGCGTTCCACTAGCGCCAGCGACGACCGTCGTTGCACCAGTAGCAACTGCACCGGCCCCTCCTCCTCCCCCAATTCTTCCCGATTTGAAGCTCATGGGAACAGCTCTCGAAAGTGAGTCATCGGAGTCGAGAGCCTGGCTACAGCTTCCCAATCGACCCATGATTCTGGCCAAGCAGGGAGACATTGTTGAGAGTATTGAAGGCAAACCTCTTCTCAAGAATGTTGAACAAGGGAAGGTTGTTTTGGTTTTTGGTGACCGCGAAAAGGTCTTAGAGATTAAGAGTCCTTTGCCATGAGCGACGACAACTATCGGAATTTCACACTCTACGGAGAAGGTCCCTTCAAGGTCCTTGGTATCGAAGGCAGTGCATGTTTTCCATTGGTATTGCCACAAGAGCACCTGAAAAAGTCGACGGAACAGGCCCTTTCCTTTTGGGCGGAAGAGTATGTTCCAATCGCCGCTGAGGAACTCGCGTGGTGGAAATCAGGTTCCATTTTGGTAGCAACTGACGGTTCGGCCATTCGTAACTTTTTATCGGCATGGACGGGTAGCGGTTCCGTTGTTGCCGCCTTACCAAACGCTTGGCTGGCCGTGTTGCAAGTGCTTCGATCGGAGAAGATTGAATCGGCAAAATTTCTTGTTGGATATTCAAGTCATTATGAAATACTGATCGTTGTCAATAATGAGCTTGTTCAGTGGCAATGGATGCGCTGGGATGAGCCCAAGTCGAATGCAGAAAACACCAGCGCCACCCATAGCGACGCAGTAAACTCTCTCCCGGTGTTTATTCTGGACGAAACAATGGAATCACTGTTGGTTGAAGGCGAGCTTGGGGCGGTTGGTAAACGCATTGCAGAATCTGTGGGGGAATTGGCTAGGGCCTCTGCGGAGAGAATCGCAGAAGGAAAATGTAACGGAAAACTCCTTGTGCATGCTCCCAGCGTACCTCAACTGCGGCCTGATGCACCTACGCGAACGTGGCAAACTTTGTTGTTGCTGCTTGGCATCATCGTGGTGTTTTCTTTAGGAGGAGCCTTTCAGTATCGAACTTGGGGCTATCGCCAAATAGCCCAAGAAGAAGCCAGCGAATCGGTAAAGACGTACCAAACGCTTTTTCCAGGTAGCCGAGTCCCCACAGGTCTGCTGGTCAGAATGGAGAGTGAATTTAAGAAACTAAAAGCTGTTAAGCTCGGGGACGGCGAGGATCAACCTGATAACAAATCCTGTCTTCCCGCTTCGGTCGCTTTGTGGAGAGCCTTGGATTCCGTCGACGGCTATGAAATTGAGCGATTGCAACTCCAGGGGAATAATTTGGTTTCGCTAAGTGGTTACTGCTCAAGTTTTGAAGAGATGGATAATCTCAGGCAATCTCTACTTCTCGAAGGATTTCAGGTTCCCCTTCTCTCCTCGTCGACTTCCAATCGAGGTGCAGTTTTGGAGATTCCTGTGAGCCCATGGAAGCATCCGCTTGGTACACAGGAGAAAGTGCCATGAACCAGCGTTATTACGTGCTGTTGATAGCATTGACATTGGGGGTGGGATGGACCGCATTAAGTTACTTGTGGATGGCAGAATCAAAAATTGCAGCAATGGATGCTAAGCAGAATCGGCAACGCTTGGTTGTCTTGGCAGCCGACATTGAACAACTCAAGTCACAGGCGGATCAGGCTCAGTATGGAGTGGATGCGGAAGACTTAGGAGGGAAATCTGCACGGTCGCTATGCACTTCCGCAGGAATTCCAATCGATCGAATTTCAGAAATTGTTCCCAGACGAACGCGCGTTTCCAACAGCAGTTCCTATGATCGCGAGGAGATCGTCTTCCGACTTCGTGAGATCACGGTGGAGCAAGTGGTTCGCTTAATGATCGAAGCCGAGAATGCTGGCAAAGCTTTCGTATCGAGTGGTTTTCAGCTCTCTCCACCAAATCGGGGAGGCATCAATGCGGATAGTACCTCTCGGGAGACCTGGGATGCGGAGGTGACCTTGACACGGTTGGTGTTTATCACGAAAAGTCCATCTGAAGGAAGTGGCAAGCCCTGATGGATGATTGAGAGGTCGCAGGTGTGCGAAACGATGTAGCCCAACAAAATGCGAAAGGCTACCGCACGCCCTTAACGGAGCGGCCAGAATTGCACGTGATTCGAGAGAATTTTCGGGCTGCGATCCTATGTGTTACCCTTCTATTGAATCTTGCGTTTGGGTTTGGTTGCACCAAGTTTCGTTTATCGCAGGCCAAATCCTATCTCACAGTTCCCGAACAGCCGAATCAAAATGCCTCCAAAGCCAAGAAGCTTAATACGGAGGGGCTAGCCAAGCTGGGGAAAGGGAAAGTGGTTGAGGCAGAAGAACTGTTTAGGCAGTCGCTAGCAGAAGATATCGATTACGGACCGGCGCATAACAATCTCGGTCAAATCTATCTGTGCCGAAACGAACTTTATCTTGCAGCTTGGGAGTTTGAGTTTGCCTCGAATTTAATGCCTGAACGCCCAGAATGTTTGGTGAATCTTGGATTAGTTTACGAGAAGGCCAATCGTCTACAGGACGCAGCGACTTATTATGAGTCGGCACTAGAGATTCAGCCCACCCATGTTAGCGCGATTGCCAATTTGGCTCGTGTGTATATCAAGATGGATGGGAACAAGGAACGCACTAGAGATCTGCTTCAGCAACTGGTGATGACAGATCGCCGTCCCCAGTGGAACCGATGGGCTAGAGATACGCTGGCTATTCGTTTTGGTGATTTTGGAACGGGTGAATTGCCATGGGGAGAGCCTGCACAACTGGAAGAGATCGCACCGGACCAAGGCAACGAACGTTCTTCTACAGAAAAGTCTTCCTCGGGGGAAGATTTACCGGCACCTGCGATGCCACTTCGGCTGACTCCTCAAGCAACGCAATCCGCTCCCCAAAATAGCTTCCGCTCAAGCGATGATTCGAGTGAACCATTAACTGCCGTTGCGAAAGAACTTCCACCCAGTAATAGGCCCATCATCTCTGGACCTGTCGTACCGCCAAGAGGGCAATAATGAAGATCAAAAGTTCGTGGGCTCGCCATATGGTAACGGCTATTTCAGTGGTGGCTTTCCATGTCGTCACGAAACCTATTGCTATGTTGGGTTGTCATGTGCCGTTGGCGAGACTCTTGATGCTTTGGGGGATTTGGCTTTTGAATTTCACGCTGGTGCTAGGGCAGCCCCCGGCCCCGGTAAATACTCCTGAAGCGACGGTGAAATTGGATACCTCCGGGGAAATCGATCTTCGAGCTCTTGTCGAATACGTTGCCCAGAAAATCAATTTGAAGTTTATGTACGACCCTGCTTTGGTGCAAAAGAAAGTCAATGTCATTGCGCCTGAACCGATCCCCGTAAGTTCATTGCTTGAAGTTTTGCAGAGCATTCTCAAGACCGAGGGCTTGGTACTTGCAGACGCCGGAGTTGAGGGGTGGAGGAGGATCGTGCCACTGGAACGATTACCCGAAGTGGCTAGTTCGACCGATGACCAAACGGACTTGACGAAACTTGGAGCTGCCGAGGGTATTGTAAGAATCTTTACACTGAGAGAAGCGGTGCCGTCCGAAGTGGCAAGGTTGATTACTCCCATGCTCTCTAAGAATGGTGCCAGTGTGGTTGCGGTCGACCCACAAAGACTCTTGATTGTCACGGACATCGCTGACAACATCCGCCGTATCTCCCCCATGATCCTGCTGCTCGATACAAGCAAAAACCCGATCAAAGTTAAATTCGTCGCGATCAAAAACAAGTCCTCTGGTGAAGTTGCTGAACAACTCCGGGCGCTGCTCGATGCACGCTCCAAAGCCGTAGGTAAGACGGAGCAAGAAGGGACAGGCATTGAGGTCGTTGTCCAGCCGACGGCAAATCAGTTGGCGTTGATTGGAAACGAGGTCGAGATTGCGTTAGCTGAAGAGCTCATTTCGACCTTGGATCAGGAAATGCCAACCAGTAGTGCCGTGTTTCGATTGAACTACTTTTCACCAGACAAAATGGACGAGATTTTGAAGCGAATGGTCGATGAACGTAGCTTCAAGCCACCGTATCGTTCGCGTATTGAAGGGAGTGATCTCATTGTTGATTCGACTCCAGAGATTTTACAGCTTGCCGAACAACTGAAATCCCAGCTAGACACCAAGAACGTTCCTGAAGAGCAAAGTCCAATTCGGTTTTACAAGATCAAGAACGTGCCAGCTGCCGAGCTACTGGAAACAATACAGAGCATTTTTTCGGGTGGACGAATTCCGTCACGTAAAGAACTTCCCTCCAGCGCCTGGGGAAGGAATGACGGTATCTCGACGGGTCCGAACTATCCGCCACTTTATGGTCAGAATTGGGGTAATCCCAGCTTGGGACCACCTTTGACTCCTGCGGTGCGGATACCTCTTGGAATGGAGAATTCGACCCAAATACCAGCCTCTAGCGCGACGCCAGAGCTACAGAGCGAGACGGACACGGTAACACCTTCAAATGCTGTAAATGATCTTATTGGAGAAGCGAAAGTTACGGTCGACATTCATACCAACAGCATTATTGTTTTGGCTAAGCCGGAAGTGCAGCGGTTCTATGCGACCTTGATCGATGAACTCGATAAACGCCGTCCTCAAGTTTTGGTGGAAGCCAAGGTGGTCATTATTGATACCTCAGATGATTTCAGTCTAGGTGTCGAAGTGTCGGGTGGTGGACGAAATGGTTTGGAGCGACTCTTTGCTTTTACCTCTTATGGTTTCAGTCAGGTCAATCCCGTCAATGGTGCACTGCAAATCGTGCCAGGGGTAGGTTTTAACGGAACCTTGGTTGATCCGAATACTGCTGACGTAGTCGTGCGTGCATTATCTACCCATCGACGAGCCCGAGTGTTATCGGCTCCACGAATTTTAGTGAACGACAATGCCGAAGGAGAGCTATCGAGCGTGCTCGAAGTACCTTTTACGAGTGTGAATGCATCGCAGACCGTTGCGACCACAAGCTTTGCCGGTTTTGCGCAGGCTGGGACGACGATCAATGTGACTCCCACGATCAGTGAGGACAATTATCTCCAGTTGGATTACTCGGTGACCTTGAACTCCTTTACCGGGAGTGGAAGCGAGGGGGTACCGCCACCACGACAAACGAACGAGGTTCGAAGCCGAGTTTCGGTTCCTGACGGCTACACGGTGATTGTAGGTGGGTTAACCAACAAAAATGATTCGCAGCAATATCGAGGTTTACCATGGTTGGAATTGGTACCTGTCGTTCGTGAACTTACTGGCGCGACGTCCAATAGTTGGAAGCAGACATCTCTATTTGTATTCTTGAGGCCCGTCATTTTACGCGATGACAAATTCAAGGATCTCAAATACGTCTCAGACTATGACATGTCAGCTGCAGGCTTAGAAACCGAGTATCCTGATTCGGAGCCCGAATTGATTCGCTAAATGCGAACAAGTTTAGCAGGTTCTTGCTGGTAACGAATTGAAAGCATGCTGTTGCCGCCAATTGTTACTCTCATGGGAATAGGATGCCGCAACCAGTCTGCGGCATCTTTTCAATGCATAGAAGCGAGTCAATCCAATAAACACTACAACCAAGACGGTTGGTGAGTTTCCGAGATTATAATAGCGATGATTCGGTTCGATTCGATCGCCATTAAATGTCTCACGGTTTTAACATCCAGATTTTAAAGCAGAAAGCGAGGCCAGTGGAGAATACTCTCAGTGTTCGCGTACAATTCACGAAAATGAATCGTCAAATGGCGGGACTTTGCAGTTAAGTCATACACGATAAGAGGTTCGGATTCCAAGAGCCCAATTTAGTATCGTCGGCGGCTGAAAAACGGAAGTGTAAATACCCGAACCGATCTATCTAATCTACGATACTTCCGTTTTCTTCCTTGAACTATAGGCTCTGCAAATGTTGGGGCCGTAGAGCGACAAATGTCGGGGTGTTGATGCTTGGCAGCGATTGAATTTCGACGAATAGCAATTTGATTTGAAGAATATCGTAGAACTAGCGACAGTGGAGATTTGGATTCCCATGTGACCGAAATGCTGTAAACTACCTTGGATCTAAATTGCCAATTAGTTCCACCGCGTGCCGAAAATGGGATGACTAGAAATGGACTCAGAAAACAGCGATGTCGTTTTGATAATCCACGGAATTCGTGATTTTGCTCGTTGGACGTCGGAGGCATCCAAGATATTCCGAGGTCAGGGAGTTGAGGCTTTTCCTGTAAAGTATGGGTATTATGATGTGTTGTCTTTTCTTTCGCCGTTTCAGCAGTCCGATAAACCATACGAGAAACTAGTCAAACAGTACCAAGCTGCTCGCGAGACCTTTCCGAATGCGAGGATTTCAATTGTTGCACACAGTTTCGGAACGTTTCTGGTGGGTAGGCTTCTCGACGAGTTTCCATGCGAGAATCTAAATCGGATCATACTTTGTGGAGCGGTTTTGCCACGAGATTTTGATTGGCAAAACGTGAAGCTAAGGTTTCAATTTCATCGGAACTGTTGCCTAAATGAATGTGGGGCATCGGATTATTGGCCAGTAATTGCCGAAACGCTCAAGAAGCGATATGGTTCCGCAGGTCGAAATGGCTTTTATGACGAAATTGTAGCGACCAACCAATGGTACTTGGGGGGGCATAATACATTCTTCAAGCGGCAGCATATGTCGCACTGGGTTTCTTTCATTCAGAGCGGGACACTCCCTCCCTTTTCGGCTGTCGAGCCACCTCCAAGTCTTTTGGAGAAATTGATAGCCACTGTGCCCCTGTTGCGACCTTTAATTGCTTTTGCAATTGGTGCCGTTTGGTTCGTATTCGCGTTCTGGTATCTCATCGTCGCGTTCGTAGGAGGACTGGTAGCGATAGCATGGTTATGGGGACCTGATCCACGCCCTATTATCCTGTCCAACGTATTGACTACCTTAGAGAACACCTCAGAGAGTCTGAACGACGAAAAGTCTTGGAATCTTTTCGTTGAGGAAGGGTTTCTCAAGGAATACATGGAGTACGTGGAATTCGAAGCGATTATTACTAGCATCGAAGATCAAGCCGACAACTCATTGATCACGATCATTGCTTGCCCTGCGAATTGTGATTGGCTACAAAAAACTAAAGCAATGGAGCTTCGGATTACCATTGCCAAGAATAAAGTGTCCGCCTCGCGCGACCTCTTACTGCCTTCGGAAGTAGGTTACACGAAGGCAAGATTTCGAGGGCGATTTGACACGATTGTTCGTAGAGGTAGTGGAGGCGGACGAGTCTTCTTCGCTGGTGAAGAAGTTGAAATAAGTTTGGATAAAGTGAAATGTCCCTAGTTTCGAGGTTAAGGCACCTTCTTTTCAAGGTCGTAGACTCGGTTCTGTAGGTCCTTAACCTGATCAACTATCGTCGGGGAGATAACCTGCTTGTCTACTGTCTTGGTACATGCCGTTTGCTCTGAGATTGCTTGGGTAGTTGGGCATGGGCGAACATTCTTCCGCGCCCCTCCACAAATCCCGCTCCGTGCTCGACCGAAAAGTCCAGCGTCCGCCGAACTACCGCTCAAGGCAACCACTACCATGAATAGTAAGCCTGCAACTTTTGACATCATACCGTTCCTTAAATGATGGAGATAAACCTAGGATTGTGGAACATATTACCACCAGCAAATTGGTTTATCTACCAAATTTCTATTGGCAACTTTGGTTAGCGCTCTCCTACTTTAGGGGGTTAGCTTGGGTCGATTGCTTGTATTTCCCACTAGCAAGGGGGCTTCGACAGTGCCGCGTCGGGTACGCAATTGCTATGGAGGCTTGAATTGTGGGTAAAGGTGTAGACTCAATAGCCCCGCATTACTGACTATCAATGAGCGGTATTGTCAGGTAGTAGGTGAGTTCAGAGTATCTTGCCCAAGGCCCCATCGAATAGCCATTTTCGGGATCGCTGGAAATGGTTCCCATCAAAGCGCCTGCTGATGTGATATGTTTGGGTCAAATTCCTTCCGAGAAATCGTATTTAGTCGTTGGGGAATATCACATAATAGCGAGAGTAGTCGATACGACTTTCGCCTGACTCGTTATGGTACTCCAAGAAGCGAATTGTCAGAGATTGCGGTCTTTATCAATGGAATCAGCTTTTCGATCAGTCAGGGGCAGTTTGTGCGGTGCAAATGGTGGTTAATCCTTTTCAACAGTTGTCCGACCACTGTTTGTGGGGCGTCTTGCCAGTCCTGTTGCGATGTGAGTGTTCGGCGAAGTACATCTTGCAGAGCGTGGTAGGCTCGATAGTTTTGTTTCCATTAACTCTGGAGCTCAACTATGGATCGTACTACTGTTTCGACGAAAGCCGAATAGTGGCAACGGGTTCTTGATGAGCAGCTTCTCAGCAAGCTAAGCGTTGCGGCTCTCTGCGCTCAGAACTCGATATCCGTTCCTGCATTCTACTAATGGCGAAAGAAATTGCAGCCGTTACAACCTTCGGCTGCTTCACAGTTCTTGGTCCGCATTTGAGTCGTTCCGCCTTCAATGCCTACCTCCGGGTAGTCGATTCAGATTATGACGCCCAGCGGCTTTTTCATTCGCTGCAACATGTCTGTCGATGCCCGAAAACTCACGCAGATCAGCGAATCTATCAAAGTGGCGAGCCGGTGTCAGCGGGCGCTTAAAAAGAGCCAGTTCGGCAAGGAGTTTATTAGTGATTTTCATGGGAAGTACTTTGTTATTTTCCTTGAAGATGCATCGATGGCGAATCGGCTGGCAATGGATATAACACAGGAAATTATGCAACTTTTCGCTGGGTGTATGGCAAAAGACAGATTGCACGGACGCTGGACGTTGACCGAAAGTCGGTCGATCGCTAGTTACGCTTACTGGGGCCCAAGGAGGCCAGCCCGACTAAAACGCTCGCCGGTTCCGATGTGGATAGAAGGTAAGGAAAACTGGCTCTCAACAGGGCCAATCATCTAAGTTCAGGATTCTGCCATGTATAAACGCCCATAGTGGCCCCTTCTTCAATCGGCCAATGAAGTTTTTGGGCAAGAGTTCTGCAACTGTTTACCTACACACGCAAGATGGCACTGAACCGCATCTACCCATTGAATTAAGGGCCGATCTGTCGTTAAAGC
>Ga0075158_10002616_pt1 | contig 12989 bp, 9 predicted proteins | sample JI91814BDNA_FD_70968 | JGI IMG/M metagenome (GOLD analysis project Ga0075158, IMG submission 70968) | Wastewater effluent complex algal communities from Wisconsin, to seasonally profile nutrient transformation and Carbon sequestration -... | ecosystem: Engineered > WWTP > Effluent > Algae... | reverse complement strand
TGCGGGTCTTCCGACAGCGTTCGGTTGGCAAGCCACTGAAGAAAGAATTCAATCGCCACTTCAAGATCGTGGCTGAAGAATTGGCCAGCGAAGCAATGGACGCATTGAGCGACCAGCTTCCGGAAGCTGCCTTCTCCAACTCTGCCGAGAGCCACTCAGTCGCCGTCAATGGCAAAGTGACCGCACATATTCGATACGCGGGTACCGATACCTCATTGGCGATCATGTTCGGGCAACCAGACGCAATGGGGCGCTGGTTCGAATCTGCTCACCAGAAGCGATTTGGATTCGGCTTCGAAGGTCGCGACATGATCCTCGATTCGATAGAGGTAGAAACAAGCTGGCCCTCTGACCGCGAGCGCGAGCGCGAGGCGCATAGCTTTGAAGAGCCAATTCTAACGCCTAAGCCCCTGCCCGCGCCTGCCGCCACGCGGCGCATCTACATGGATGGCGCCTGGCACGACGCGCCCGTCCATCGCCGCGAGGCCATGCCGCCGGGTCACACCCTGCCCGGCCCTGCCCTCCTCATCGAGCCCAACCAGACCGTCGTCATCGAGCCCGGCTGGCAGGCGCGTATCGCGCCCGGCGGCGAGGTCCTTCTCACCCGCATCGCACCGCGCCCGCACCGCGCCGTCGCCGGCACCAGCGCCGATCCGGTGATGCTGGAGATCTTCAACAACCTCTTCATGTCCATCGCCGAGCAGATGGGCCTGACGCTAGAAAAGACCGCCGCCTCCGTGAACATCAAGGAGCGGCTCGATTTCTCCTGCGCGATCTACGACGCCGACGGCGCGCTCATCGCCAACGCGCCTCACATGCCCGTGCATCTGGGCAGCATGGGCGACAGCGTCGCCGCCGTCCGCGCCAAGCACCCGCACATGAAGCCGGGCGACGCCTTCGCCCTCAACGCCCCCTATGCCGGCGGCACGCATCTGCCTGACGTCACTGTCGTCATGCCGGTCTTCGGTGAAGGCGAGACACAGCCCCGCTTCTACTGCGCCGCGCGCGGCCACCACGCCGATATCGGCGGCATCGCGCCGGGCTCCATGCCGCCCTTCTCGACCAGCGTCGAAGACGAAGGCGTCCTGTTCGATGCAGTGCAGATCGTCGCCAACGGCCGCTTCGATGAAGACGGCCTCCGCGCCAAACTCGCCGACAATGCCAACCCGGCCCGCAACCCCGATCAAAACGTCGCCGACCTGAAGGCCCAGATCGCGGCCTGCACAAAGGGCGCGGACGAACTCACACGCATCTGCGCGAGCTACGGCCTCGCCACGGTCCGCGCCTATATGAACCACGTTCAGGACAACGCCGAAGCCGTCGTCCGACAGGCCATCACCTCGCTGAACGACGGCAGCTTCACTGTGCCCATCGACGGCGGCGCAAAGATCAAGGTCGCCATCACCTTCGACCATGCCGCCCGCTCGGCCCGCATCGACTTCACCGGGACCAGCCCCCAGATCTCCACCAACTTCAACGCCCCCGCCAGCGTCACGCGCGCCGCCGTGCTCTACTGCTTCCGCTGTCTGGCGGACGACGACATCCCGCTCAACGCAGGATGCCTGCGACCGCTCGAGATCATCGTCCCCGAAGGCTCGATGCTCGCGCCGCGTTATCCGGCCGCCGTCGTCGCCGGCAATGTCGAAACGAGCCAGGCTGTCACCGACGCCATCTTCGGCGCGATGGGCGTGCTCGCTGCCTCGCAGGGCTCGATGAACAACCTGACCTTCGGCAACGAGCAGTACCAGTATTACGAAACCATCTGCGGCGGCGCCGGTGCAGGACCGGGCTTTGACGGCGCGTCCGCCGTCCACACCCACATGACCAACTCGCGCCTCACCGATCCCGAGGTTCTGGAAGACCGCTTCCCCGTCCTGCTGGAAGAATTCGCCATCCGCGAACACTCCGGCGGCCCAGGGGCACACCCCGGTGGCGACGGCGTCCGCCGACGCATCCGCTTCCGCGCCCCCATGACCTGCTCGATCCTCTCGATCCGCCGCGAAACCGCGCCGTTTGGCCTAAGCGGGGGCGGAGAGGCGCAGAAAGGCCGGAATTCCGTCATCCGCGCTTCGGGTTCTGAAGAAACTTTAAGGGGCAGCGACCAGATGCAGATGGCAGAAGGTGACGCCATCCTGATCGAAACGCCCGGCGGCGGAGGCTACGGCCCTGCGGCCTGACCAACCCTGCAGGAGCTCACACTTTGCCCACCATCCTCGTCACTGGCGCCAATCGCGGCCTCGGGCTGGAATTCGTCCGCCAATACGCCGCCGCGGGCGACCGTGTCATCGCCGCCTGCCGCAATCCGGTGAAAGCCGACGCACTCATCGCCATCGCCGCCGCATCGGGTGGGCGCGTCACTGTCCACCCGCTCGATGTGACCGAAGACGGTTCCGTCGCCGCCTTCAAGTCGGTCGTCGGCAGCCAGCCCATCGACATCGTCATCGCCAATGCCGGCATCTATGGCGGCACCCGCCAGGGCTGGGACGATATGGACTTCGACGCCTGGGTCCGCACGCTCAGCGTCAACCTCCTCGCCCCCATGCGCCTCGCCCGTATCGTCCACGACAACCTTCAGCGCAGCGGCAATGGCCGATTCATTGCCATCACATCCGGCATGGGATCGAACGACAGCGAAGGCGGCGGCATGCACGCCTATCGCACATCCAAGGCTGCCCTGAACAAACTGATCTCCACGCTCGCTCAGGACTGGCGCGACGAGGGCATCATCGCCGTTCCGATCAGCCCCGGCTGGGTGAAGACCGATATGGGCGGGCCAGGCGCGCCCCTCTCGCCGGAGGTCAGTATCGGCGCCATGCGCAAGGTGATCGAGGAACTGACGCCCACCGCCTCCGGCCGTCTGGTCGACTACGACGGCACCCCGCTGCCTTGGTAAATGTCGCTGAAGCGACAATTTAGTCTGGCTTGGTTGTGCGCGACACGAACCGCCCATAAATGGCGGCGATGCGAAACGTTCGGCCTCATCCCGGCAACTTTGTTGCGGAAACCGCTGCACTGCGGAATCGTTTTCGGTTGGATCATGGCCAAAACAAGGCCATCGTCTCGTTAGGCAAGTTTGGGAGGGCTACGATGCAGCACGCAGGTATCCTGACAACGGGAGCGGTCTTTCTCTTTCTCGGCGCCATCCTGATCGGCTTCATCTGAAGCCTTCAGATTTCAGTTTTCACAAAGGGCCGGTGGCATCAGCCGCCGGCCCTTTGCATTCCTGAAGCGCCCAATGATCGGGTGGGATCAGGCCGCCTTGATAACCGTACGCGGATCGTAATTGAGGATCGGCGCCAGCCAGCGCTCCGTCTCTTCCACGCTCATGCCCTTGCGCGCGGCATAGTCCTCGACCTGATCGCGCTCGATCTTGCCGACGCCGAAATAGGCCGCCTTCTCGTGGCTGAAATAGAGCCCGCTTACCGCTGCACCCGGCCACATCGCGTAGCTTTCGGTCAGCGTGATGCCGGCCGCCTTCTCCGCATCCAGAATGCGGAACAGCGCCGCCTTCTCGGTGTGATCGGGCTGCGCGGGATAGCCGGGCGCCGGACGGATGCCACGATACTTCTCGTCGATGAGGTCCTGATTGCTCAGCGCCTCATCCGGCGCATAGCCCCAGAATTCGCGCCGCACCCGCGCATGCATCCGCTCGGCAAAGGCTTCCGCCAGCCGGTCGGCCAGCGCCTTCGACAGGATGGACGAGTAGTCGTCCTGCTTCGCCTCGAAACGCTTGGCCACCTCGTCCTCACCATGACCGGTCGTCACCGCAAAGCCGCCGACATAGTCCGCCACGCCGCTGCCGACCGGCGCGATGAGATCGGACAATGCCATGTTGGGTCGCGACGCATCCTTGGCGAGCTGCTGGCGCAGCGTGTGGAAACGCGTCAGCTCCTTCGTCCGCGTCTCGTCTGTCCAAACGACGATGTCGTCGCCGTCGCTGTTGGCGGGCCAGAGACCGACCACAGCCTTCGCCGTCAGCCACTTTTCGCTGACCATTTTCGCCAGCATCGCTTGCGCGTCCGCGAACAGGTTCCGGGCGGCCTCGCCCACTACGGCATCGTCCAGGATCATCGGATACCGTCCGACCAGCTCCCAGCTCTGGAAGAACGGCGTCCAGTCGATATAGGGCACCAATTCGGCGAGGTCGTAGCTCTCGAACGCGCGCGTGCCCGTAAATGCCGGCCTGGGCGGCACATACGACGACCAGTCCGTCTTCATTGCATTGGCCCGCGCCTCGTTGATCGAGAAGCGCCGGTCCGGCCGCCGCCCGGCCGCGTGGCCCTCCGCGATCTTCACATAGTCAGCGCGAACGTCGTTCTTGAACGCCTCGCGTTGGTCTTTCGACAAGAGGCTCGACGCCACCGCCACCGCGCGTGACGCGTCGGTCACATAGACCGTCTGCCCGCGCGAATAGTTCGGGTTGATCTTCACCGCGGTGTGGACCTTCGACGTCGTCGCGCCGCCGATCAGCAGCGGCGCGTCAAAGCCCTGCCGTTCCATCTCTGCCGCGACATGGCACATCTCGTCCAGCGAGGGCGTGATGAGGCCGCTGAGGCCGATAATGTCGGCCTTCTCCGCCCGTGCCGTATCCAGGATCTTTTGCGCCGGCACCATCACACCGAGGTCGATCACCTCGTAATTGTTGCACTGGAGCACGACGCCCACGATGTTCTTGCCGATATCGTGGACGTCGCCCTTCACGGTCGCCATCACGATCTTGCCGGCCGCCTCGCGCTTCTGCCCGGCGCTCTCCGCCTCCATGAACGGCATCAGCCAGGCGACAGCCCTCTTCATCACACGGGCGCTCTTCACCACCTGCGGCAGGAACATCTTGCCCGCGCCGAACAGGTCGCCGACGATATTCATGCCGTCCATCAGCGGCCCTTCAATGACGTGCAGAGGACGCTCCGCCTCCAGCCGCGCCTCTTCGGTATCCTCTTCCACGAAATCCGCGATGCCCTGCACCAGCGCATGCGCCAGGCGCTCACGCACCGGCAGCTTGCGCCATTCCAGATCGGCTTCCTTCTTCGCGCCGCCGCCATGCCGATACTGCTCGGCGATCTCCAGCAGGCGCTCGGTCGCATCGGCGCGCCGGTTCAGCAGAACGTCCTCGACCCGCTCGCGCAGTTCGGTGGGGATGTTCTGATAAACGCTCAGCGCCCCGGCATTGACGATCCCCATATCCATGCCCGCCTTGATCGCGTGGAACAGGAAGGCTGAATGCATCGCCTCGCGCACCGGCTCGTTCCCGCGGAACGAGAATGAAATATTGGAAACGCCGCCCGAAACATGCGCCAGCGGCATCCGCCGCCGGATCTCGCGCGTCGCCTCGATGAAGTTCACGCCATACGCGTTATGCTCCTCGATCCCCGTCGCCACGGCGAAGATGTTGGGATCGAAGATGATGTCTTCTGCCGGAAATCCAGCTTCTTCAGTCAGCAACTGATACGAGCGCGCGCAGATCGACACCTTGCGCTCGATCGTATCGGCCTGCCCGGCCTCATCGAACGCCATCACGACAACGGCCGCGCCATAGCGGCGCAGCAGCTTCGCCTGCTCGATGAACTTCGCCTCGCCCTCCTTCATGGAGATCGAGTTCACCACCGGCTTGCCCTGGACGCATTTGAGGCCTTCCTCGATGATCTCCCATTTGGAGCTGTCGATCATGAAGGGAACCTTGGCGATGGCCGGCTCGGCCGCCATCAGGTTCAGGAAGCGCTTCATGGCGGCGACGCCGTCCAGCAGCCCCTCGTCCATGTTGATGTCGATGATCTGCGCGCCGTTCTCGACCTGGCTGCGCGCGACGTCCAGCGCCTCCTCATACTTGCCGTCGGTGATCAGTTTGCGGAACTTGGCAGAGCCGGTGACGTTGGTGCGCTCGCCGACATTCACGAACGGAATGTCGGACGTCAGTGTGAACGGCTCCAGTCCCGACAGACGCAGCTGCCTGGGCTTCTCCGGCACAATGCGCGGCGCCACGTCCGCAACGGTCTCGACGATCGCCTTGATATGCTCAGGCGTCGTGCCACAGCAGCCGCCGACGACATTCAGCATGCCGCTGGTCGCGAATTCGCGGATCAGCCCGGCCATGTATTCCGGGCTGTCGTCATAGCCGCCGAATTCGTTCGGCAGGCCGGCATTGGGATGGCACGCGACCAGCGTCTCGGCGCAGTTCGACAACTCCATCACATACTGGCGAAGTTCCTTCGCACCCAGCGCGCAGTTGAGCCCGACAATCAACGGTTGCGCGTGGCGGATCGAGTGCCAGAACGCCTCGACAGTCTGCCCGGTCAGCGTGCGCCCCGACAGATCGGTGATGGTGCCCGACACCCAGATCGGCAGCGTCCGCCCGATCTCGTCGAACACCATCTCGCAGGCGAACAGCGCCGCCTTGGCGTTCAGCGTATCGAACACGGTCTCGACCAGCAGGATGTCAGACCCGCCTTCGATCAAGCCTCGCGCCGCTTCGGCGTAGGCCGTCACCAGTTCATCGAATGTGACCGCGCGATAGCCGGCATCGTTCACGTCCGGCGAGATCGAGGCTGTCCGGTTGGTAGGCCCGATCGAACCGGCAACAAAGCGCGGCTTGTCCGCCGTCGCATACTTGTCGGCCAGCTCGCGTGCGATCCGCGCACCTTCCACGTTCAGCTCGTACGCCAGGCTCTCCATGCCGTAATCGGCCATGGCAATGGTCGTCGCGCTGAATGTATTGGTCGACACGATATCTGCGCCGGCCTTCAGATAGCCCTCCGTGATCGCGCCGATCACATCCGGCCGCGTCAGGATCAGCAGGTCGTTATTGCCTTTGACGTCATGCGCCCAGTCCTTGAACCGCTCGCCGCGATAATCCGCGTCAGTCAGGCCATAGGTCTGGATCATCGTTCCCCACGCGCCGTCCAGCGTGAGAATGCGCTTCTTGGATTCAGCGAGAATGTAGGCGCGTGCGTCGGGGCGCGTGCTCATCAGGCGGCCGCCTCCAGCGGCTTCGGACCCGGCTTGATGCCGAGAATGCGGCAGATCGCATAGGTCAGGTCTGCCTGGTTCAGCGTGTAGAAATGGAAATTCTCGAAGCCGATAGCCTGCAGCCGCTCCACCTGCTCCGCTGCCACCGTGGCGGCGATCAGCTTGCGGGTTTCCAGGTCTTCATCCAGGCCCTCGAACCGCTCGCGCAGCCATCCCGGCACGCTCGCGCCGCAACGCCCGGCCATGCGCACGATGCCCTTGAAGTTCGTCGTCGGCATGATCCCCGGCACCACCGGAATCTTCACACCGAGCCGCCGCGCCCGCTCCAGAAACCGAATATGCGCGTCGGTTTCGAACGCGAACTGCGTAATCGCCCGCGTCGCGCCCGCATCGATCTTGCGCTTCAGCAGCTCGATATCGGCGTCCAGCGTCGGCGTATCGGGGTGCTTTTCGGGATAGCAGGAAACGCTCACCTCGAAATCACCGATCGCCCTGATCCCCTCGATCAGGTCAGGGGTCGAATGATAGCCGCCGTCTGTCGGCTGATAGGTCGCGCCCATGTCCGGCATGTCACCGCGCAGCGCCACGATGTGGCGCACGCCCGCGTCCCAGTATTCCTGGATGACCTCGTCGATCTCGGCCTTGGTCGCGCCGACGCAGGTCAGGTGCGCCGCCGGCTTCAGGGTGGTCTCCTCGACAATGCGCTTCACCGTCGCGTGCGTGCGCTCGCGCGTCGAGCCGCCAGCACCATACGTCACCGATACGAAACCGGGGTTCAGCGGTTCCAGCCGGCGGATCGCCCTCCACAGACTCTGCTCCGCTTCGTCTGTCTTCGGCGGAAAGAATTCGAACGAGACGTTCAGGGCCATTATGCAGCCTCCCCTGCCCGGCGCGGCGCGCGGGCGGCATTCAAAGGTTTCTCAAGCAGCCACAGCTTCACGGTCAGGCGCGCGTCGGCGTTGCCGCCCGGCGGTAGATCGCGCGTCGCGGCCAGCGTCAGCCCCGCCGCCTCAGCCCAACCCGCCACCTCACGGTCCGAGAAGCCGAGCCGGCGATGCGCATGGTTCTCGCGCAGATGCTCCAGCCCATGAGGCGCAAAATCCGCAATCAGAATGCGCCCGCCCCCGTTCAGCAGCCGCGCCGCTTGAGACACCGCTTCCTGCGGATGCTCAAAGAAGTGCAGTACATGATGCAGCACCGCGACATCGGCCTGGGGCACCAGCCCCAGCGCACCGGGGTCCAGCCTCAGCAGATTGCCATAGCGCACTTGCGCGTTGCTGAGGCCGGCCCGCTCCAGATTGGCGCGCGCGATGCCTAGCATCTCGTGGCTCATGTCGATTCCGATGGCCCTCTCGGCGCGCGGGCTCAACACCTCGAGAATGCGGCCTGTCCCGGTGCCGAGATCCAGCAGTGTGCCGATCGGCGCCGCACCCAGCATCTCCACCATCGCCGCTTCCACCGCCGTCTCGGGCAGGTGCAGCGCGCGGATTTCATCCCAATGCGCAGCGTTGGCGGCGAAATAGGCGGCCGCCTCATCCGCGCGCGCCTTTCGGATGGTCTCCAGCCGCGCGGCATCTTCGGCCAGCACAGCATCGTCCTTGTCCATCAGCGCGGTCACGGCACGCGCCAGACCCGCCGCCTCGCCGTCATCCGCGAGGCGATAAAAGACCCAGGTGCCCTCCGGAAACCGCTTCAACAGCCCGGCCTCCACCATCAGCTTCAGATGACGGCTGACCCGCGGCTGGCTTTGCTTGAGCACCTGGGTGATCTCGGTGACGGTCAGCTCGGCGCGCGTCAGCAGGGCGAGCAGACGCAGCCGCGTCGGCTCAGCCACTGCCTTCAGTCCGTCGAGCAATCCATCCATCGGCGAATCCCTATACGCCGATGATATAAAGATATGTTTATATCTGAATACAAGCCCTAATTGGAGGCTTTCCGGCCTATTTCAGCTCCGGCCCCGTGAACTCGGTCTCGATGGTGATCTGCACCTCGTCGCTGACACCCATCGTCGTGCCTTCCGGCGGCAGGCCGTAGACCATCCCGAAATCCGAGCGCTTCAGCACGCCCTTGGCCGAGAAGCCCGCACGGGCATGGGGATCCATCCCAGGGATCCCGGCCCAGCCGCCATTGAACGTGACGTCCAGCGTCACCGGCTTGGTAACCCCGCGCATCGTGAAGTCGCCCGTCACCTTGCCTGTCTTTTCGCCCGTCACCTCGATGGCGGTGGAGACGAACTTCATCTGCGGATTCTTGCCCGCATCCAGAAAGTTCTCGCCCTTCAGTTCATCCAGAAAACCCTCAGGCGGCGCGGGCACCGAGAGCGAAGTCGCATCGATCGTGACCGTCAGCTTCGATGCCGCCGCGTTCTTCGGATCGAACGTCATCGAGGCGTCGAAAGCGGTGAACTGGCCGTAATAGGTGGAAAACCCGAGATGGTTGACCGCGAACATCACCGTCGAATGGCTCTTGTCGAGCGTGAATTCGCCGGCCGGCACCACGGGGGAAACCTGCGGCATGTCCTGCGACAGTGCCGGTGCCGCCAAAGCCAGTGCAGCGCTGAATATCACGAAACGCATGTAAAGTTCTTTCTCCCAGTTAGGCGGCTTCCGCCGCTGACTTCATATCGCGCAGGCCCTGTTCGAACACCGGGCCCATCATGCGCTCGGTTCCGACAACCGTGTCCATGATCTTGAACAAGAACTTCTGCGGTCCATACATCGACCAGGTCACTTCCGTACCCGCACCATCGGGCTTCAGAACGTACTCGGCAAAATTGTTCGCCGGAAACGGCTTGATGAAATCGAGCTGGATGCGGATTTTCTCACCCGTCACTTCCACGATCTCCATCCGCCCCTCGCCGGTCTTCCTGCCTGCCCACTCATAGACCGCGCCGATGCCGCTGGGCGCGCCGGAATAGGTCCGCTTCAGCGTCCCTTCCGGGTCCATCTTCTCGAAGGGCGACCATTTGATCCATTGATGGAAATCGAGGATCAGCGCCGCCACCGTCGCCGGCGGGGCATCGATCCGCGTCCGCCGCAACAGCGTGAAGACATCCGGCTTCATCGCCGCGCGGATCAGCACCAGCGCGATTATCGCAGCGGTAATCCCAAGAACCCAATAGACGACCGTCATGCGCGCCCCCTTTAGAGCGATTTGATCAGATCGCTCTGCTGATCGGCACATTGGCCCCAGCCCGAATGAAAGCCCATCTGCTCGTGCTGCTGGGCGGTCTCGACTGACCAGTGCTGCACCTGCGCAGTATATTTCGTCTTGCCGCCTGGCGCGTCCTCGAAGGTCAGTGTCGCCACCATGAACGGCGCGCCGCTTTTGGGCTGCCAGTTGTCGCCGTCAAAGGCATCCGTGAAGACAAGCCGCCGGTTCGGCACGACGTCCAGATAGACGCCGGTATTGGGAATGTCCTCACCCTCCGGACTGCGCATCGTGATCTTGTTCGTGCCGCCGACACGCACGTCCAGTTCGGCGAACGGCGTCGTGTAGGGCTTTGGCGCAAAGAACTGCTTCAGCAGCTCGGGCGTCGTCCACGCCTTGAACGCTTTGTCCGGCGTGCCGTCCAGAATGCGCTCCAGCGTCAGCGTGCGCGCGGCGATCGGTTCAGGGGCAGGTGTGACGGTCATTGCGATCTCTCCCTTTGATCTGTCCCAAGGACGCCGGACGATCTGAGTATCCGACACGCCATGACAAAAACTGTCAGCTCGCCTTGGCGGTTTCGGACAGGGCGTCCAATTGCCCACGGATATGGGCCGCTTCCGCCGCCGATCCGGCCAGCGAAATCGCCCGGGAATAGGCGTCCCGCGCCTCGCCCGCACGGCCCAGCGCCGCCAGCAGCGCCCCGCGCATCCCGTGAAAATAGAAATAACCCGCCAGCGGCCCATCCAGCGGCTCGATCAAGGCCAGCGCCGCCTCCGGCCCACTCACCTTCCACACCGCGACCGCCCGGTTCAGCGTCACCACCGGAGACGGCTGCAAACGCTCCAGCGCCCGGTACAGCAATTCGATCTCCGCCCAGTCGGTCTCCGCCGCGCTGGCGCTGCGGGTATGCAGCGCCGCGATCGCCGCCTGCACCTGATACGGCCCGGGCCTGCGGTGCCGCATAGACTTGTCGATGAGCGCGAGTCCCTCGGCGATCAGTTCGCCGTTCCATTTCTTGCGCTCCTGGTTCTCCAGCAGCACGGCATTGCCGTCCGCGTCGAACCGCGCCCCGATCCGCGCATGCTGCAGCATCAGTAGTGCCGCCAGCCCCATCAATTCCGGCTCGCCCGGAAACAGCTTCAGCATCAGCCGCGCAAGCCGGATCGCCTCAAGGCTCAACGGCGCGCGCCGTTCGGCATCCGCCGCAGCAGCGCTATAGCCCTCGTTGAACATCAGGTAGATCACCGACGCGACCGCCCCCACCCGCTCGGCCCGTTCCACCGCACCCGGCGCTTCGAACGGGATCTCGGCCTTGGCGATGCGCGCCTTGGCGCGGGTGATGCGCTGCTCCATCGCGCTGTCACCCACCAGGAACGCCTTGGCGATCTGCGCGACGCTGAGCCCGCACACGATCCGCAGCGCCAACGCGATCTGCTGCGTCGCCGGCAGTTCGGGATGGCAGCACACGAACAGCAGACGCAGGATGTCGTCGCGATACTGGCTGTCATCCAGCCGCTCGGCGGCAGCGGTTTCGGCATCGCCAAGGTCCGACACCGCCTTTTCGTCGTCCAGTACCGTCAGGCGCGACGTTTTTCGCACCTGGTCGATCCCGGCATTGCGCCCGACCATGATCAGCCAGGCGGCCGGGTCGCGCGGCGGCCCCGCCTGCGGCCAGGTCTTCAGCGCCCGCAGCGCCGCATTCTGGAAAGCCTCTTCGGCCGTGTCGAGATCGCGGAAGTAGCGCAGCAGGGCGGCGACCGCCTGCGGTCGCGCAGCAACCAGCGCCGTTTCGACCCAGCCGACCTCGCTCACGCCGGCGCTCCCAGTCCGTTGTAGAATTTCACCGCGCGGATCTCGTAGGCGCCCACACCCGGATTGGCGACCGCAAGTTCCTTCGCCACCTCGACCGCGTCGTTCATCGAGGCGCAATCGACGATATAGAAGCCCAGCAGTTGCTCCTTGGTCTCTGCGAACGGCCCGTCCAGAACGATGGGCTCCGCCTGCTTCCTCAGGGTCACCGCCGCCGTCGTCGGCACCAGCCGCGCGACCGGCCCAAGCCGCTTCTGTCGCACGAGCCTGTCCTGCACCGCGCCCAGCTTTTCCATGACCGCGGCGTCTTCCGCCTCCGACCAGGCGCTGACCTTGGCCTCATCGTCGTAACAGAGAATGGCGTAGAGCATGGCGGACCTCCTGAAACTAGACGTTCGGCCAAGCCTATCCCCGACAGCTCGGCTCAAAAAATCGCATAAACCGCGCTGACGTTTGCGTAGAGGGAAACTTGACGCGCCCTCCGGCCTGCCCGACCCTTGGCACATATAAGAACCCACCGGAAACGCCCGCCATGTCAGCCGCTCCCCACGACCTCGGATTCGACCCCAAGGCTCTAAAAGCCAAATACCGCGCCGAGCGCGACCGCCGCCTGCGCACCGATGGCAACGAGCAGTATGTCGAGATGACGGGCCAGTTCGCCCACTATCTCGACGACCCCTATGTCGCCCCCGGCTTCACCCGCGCCCCCCTGACCGACGAGGTCGAGGTCGCAGTCATTGGCGGCGGCTTTGGCGGTCTCCTCGCCGGCGCGCGCCTGCGGCAGGCGGGCCTCACATCTGTCCGCATCATCGAGAAGGGCGGCGATTTCGGCGGGACCTGGTACTGGAACCGCTATCCGGGCGCGGCCTGCGACATCGAGAGCTACATCTACCTGCCGCTGCTGGAAGAGACCGGCTTCATGCCGGCCGAAAAATACACCCCGGCGCGCGAGATCCTCGCGCATTGCCGCCGCATCGGCGAGCATTTCGATCTCTACCGCGATGCCGTTTTCCAGACCGAGGTGAAGGCCCTCGACTGGGACGAGCCGTCAGCCCGCTGGATCATCT
>Ga0075158_10002615_pt1 | contig 12990 bp, 9 predicted proteins | sample JI91814BDNA_FD_70968 | JGI IMG/M metagenome (GOLD analysis project Ga0075158, IMG submission 70968) | Wastewater effluent complex algal communities from Wisconsin, to seasonally profile nutrient transformation and Carbon sequestration -... | ecosystem: Engineered > WWTP > Effluent > Algae... | reverse complement strand
GCCACTACCCTGAAACTTCCAGTCTGAGCCATTCCAGTGCTGCAGCAGCCATTGGTAAAAGTCGTCCTGCTCGATTTCTTCGGAAGCGCATTCCCGAACCAAGCGCTCAAATTCCTGCCGGACGAACCTGAAGGAAAAAGCCTTTTCCTTTCTTTCGGCCAAGGCTCCGGCCAGTCCGGGAAATCTGGGCGGGATCAGTCCATGTGAGTCTGGATTCTTTGGCGCCGTTTTGGATTTGGCTCTCTGACCCGCCATGGGCGACTCTACATAGTTGGAAATCCAGTCCGGGGTGAGCGGAGTTGATTGCGCCAGTACGTCAGCGATCCAATCGGTGATCTGTGTGTAGCGCTCTTCTTCGATCTTGATTCGAACATTGGCTTCGTAGTTGCTCTCAAAGGCTGCCACGGTCAGGTTAGAGGAGCCGATGATCAGGAAGTAGCCCTTGTTACTCTTCCACACAACAATCTTTGGATGAAAGCCATCAATCTGATCCGCCACATAGACGTGGCAGGCGTATCCGCTTTCAAGCTTCCAAGCCAACGTCTGGTTGAGGGCTTTTTTGCGCGTGATGCCGAAATCCTTGCCGACGATCAAAGTAGCGTTCGTGCATTGGTTGCCGATTTCGAATGACTTCCAGTCTCGCAGGAAGGCCGACAGCACGAAGATCTCTTGCGCGCTCTGGAAGGCGTCTTCGTAGGCTTTCGCAAGCGTTCCCTTTGAATCGGGGTGAAGGTAGAGCGTCATCTTTGGCTTGGCTTATCGTGGGCTGTTCTTATTGAATGCGGGCGCGCAGGCCAGCCTGTATGGCATCGAGGAGTTCGCCCTTGAGTTTTGCGATGTAGGTTTCAACCTCGGCTTCTGTTTCGAGGTAGGACTTCGTCGACAGCTCGGCGGCGCGGATAACCTTGGTCGGCTTACTGGTTACCGCTCCTGGGCCGGTGGTCAAGGGCTTGATCGTTACGCCCTTCTCGCCTGCTGTTGGGGCTATCGGGGGCGCCTTGGCGACAGCGGCAGCTTCGATTGTTGCCATCGCCGCATCGAGCAGGTCGCCCGCCTGAGCTTTGCAATAGAAGATCATCGGGATGCTGGTGAGCCCGGCGACCTTGGTCTTGAGTGCCTGCAGCTTGGCGAGCGCCTTGTTGCGCAGAGCTGGATCCGCCTCAACTGCATCAAGGCTATGGGTGACTTCGGTGATTTTTGTATCGATGGAAAGCAGCGCGTGTTCGCGCCGGCTGCAGGCCTCGGCCTCGTTGATGGCATCGACCGTGGCAATCAGACCATCGATCTGGCTGATCTGGCCGTAAGGGGCCGGATTGTCACGAATGGCTTCGAGACTGGCCAGCGCTGCGGCTGATTTTGACTCTTTCTGCAAGGCGTCCCGGTTGTCAGTGAAGCGGGTCAGGGCATCAAGCAGGCGGCGCCAGGTGTCGATCTGGGTTTCGTAGAAACTGGAGACGTCGTGGATGTCGTCGGCGAGGTCGAGCCAGTCGTCCTTGCCCTGGACCAGCGCATCGACGAATTCGAAACTGTCGGTGATCGCCCCCTGCTTGCCGATACGAAGCAGCGCGTCGTCGATAACGGCCTTGCCCGGATGGTTTTTGGTGCTGGCCACCGGGAGGTAGCTCTTGAGCCTTGTCTGCCAGTCTCCGAGACGGGACCGGGTGTCGGCCACCAAGCCATCTTCGTCATCCCGGGGGATGGTATTGAACAGGTCACGGTGCAAGTCCCGAGCACGCTTTAGGCTGGCAGCATCGGCCACCTTGCGTTTCAGGATCGAGACCTGCTTGAAACGGGCCGCCTTGGTGAGTGGTTCGGCTGCGCTCTTGGGGTCGAGATCGGTGCTGTCCATGACGAGCTTGATTTCGCCCGCCATAAAAAGACGTGCCACCAGCAGCACGACTTCCCACTCCGGCTTCCATCCCCACGGGATGCCAGTGAAACGAGCCACCACTTCGTCGAGCAGCACCCGGTTCTGGCTGGCCTTGAGCTGCAGGAAATCACGCATCTCCTTCAGCGCCAGCGGATTCCCTTCGTCGCCACCGAGGGCGAGGCTGCGCTGGGCAAGATCATCGGCCTGCAAGACCGCGCGGATCTCGGCGATGGGGTCGGGCTGTCGGTGCTTCAGATAGGGCAGCTTGTTGTAGGTGTTGGCGATGAGGTAGTTAACCAGCTCGTCGAGGGCACTACCGGGGTTGCGGGCTTTCAGGGTGAGCTTCTGGCCCATCGCGAACACCTCGCCTTCGATGAGCATCGTGGCGAGCTGCTCCTTCAGGCGGGTGAGCCGCTCGCGGTTTTCGTCCTTGCGGTTCAGCAGGATGCTTCGCATCGACGGCGTGGCGGTGCTGGCCTTGGGGCTATCGATGTATTTCTCGATCTGCTTGTAGAGCGCGAGTTCGATGTCGAAACGGTAGCCCTCGGCGAGCTTGATGAGGGCACGGCCATGTCCTTCGCTACTCTTCAGAATGCCGCGGGCGTCGGTTAGCCCGTCCCAGTCGTCGCCGAGCGGGGAGATGACTTCAAAGGTGAGTTCATGGCTGGCATTGCGCCACGGGACCCCATCGAGGAGACGGTTGATGTCGTAGTCGGCCTTGGTGTCCCGGTGACGGATGCGGGTCGTGCCCTGCAGGACGTCGTCGAACAGGATTTCGCACAAGAGGCGCGACTTCTCGGCAGCAGAAACTTCCACGTGGCCTATCTCGCGGGCGACGTCGCGCTCCTCGTTGGTGAGAAAAAACCACAGGTCGCCATTGCGGCTAACCAAACGCTGCTGCTCCAGGCGACCGAGGCTCTCCTGGATCTTGCGCTTCAAGGCGAGCTTGTCAGCGTCGATCTGGTCCACGCACAGGGTGGCGAGGTTATCGACGTTGGGCTTGATGATGTCGCTGATGTAGCGGATCAGGAACAGTGCCTTCAGCAGCAGGATGTCGTAGTTTTCGAGGGCCTGGTTTTCCGGGGCCTCGTCGATGGATCGTTTGGCAACGGTGTCGATGAAGCTCTCGATGGAGGAATAGAAGTCGTAGAGCGGAATCAGGGCCCCGAGTGATTTGCCGGCGTTGCGGACGGCGGCGGACTGGAAGGCGTCGAGGAGGGAGCGCTCGCCGCGGGAGAGGTGCTTGCCAGTGGCGCCGACCTTGCGGATCGACTCGAAGACCTTTTGCAGGAGGGTGAACTGGTAAGGCGCGTAGGGATAGACACCAACAAACTCGGCTGCATCCTTATAGCCGCGCAGGCTGACCGAGTTGCCAACGAAAGCCAGCTGGTTGTTGATGATGTCGCCCTGCTTCTCGAAGCAGTCGCGCAGTGCCGTGTGGGCGGCGTCGGTTTTGGCCAGCAGCCGTTCGCCAATTACTTCGTCCGTGTTGGAGCTGGCCAGGGACAGGCGGGTGTGAAAGCGCCCCTGGATTTTCGAGAAATCCTGGGACTTGGCCTTGTTGGCTTCACCAAGGGCTGCGTCGATGTCTTCCTGGCTGGTGACGATGACCCAGGCCCGGCCCTGTGTGAGCGTGCCGAGTTGCTCGGTGATGGTCTGCAGGGTGAGCATCAGGTGGGTGTTGTCACCAATGAACTGGCCGACCTCATCGACCAGGAAGACGATGCGGTGCCCGGCAGGCCGGGTGTCGAGGTAGTCACGAATGAGCTTGGCGAAGGACTCGATGTTGATGCGATAGGTGTCGCGGGCGTTGTCGAACCAGGCGGCGGCGGAGTCCTCGCTTTGCTGAAGCGCCACGGCCAGCGCATGAATGACGTCATCGCGCAGGAAGTCCACGGCGTCCCGCTCGGCTTCCCAGCTTGAACCATTGCTGTCGTGGAAGGCTGCCTTGAAGGCTTCGTAGGCGCCCTTCTCAACCAGATAGCGCTCCATGTGGGCAACGTGAGGCGCATCGCCGCTGAAGCCAAGCTTCTCGTTGAAGACGCGCAGAAAAACCTGCAGGATCACGTCCCGGTCCGATTTGCTGTCGGCTTTGGCGTCGATGTTGAAGAGCAGGACATCGGCGCTGCCCTGCACGGCCCGCTGGATGTCGGCCAGGAGCATCGCGTCCTTGATCTTGCTCTGGTCGAAGAAGGCGGCAGCCCGCTTCGGCGCACCGGTGGCGGGCTCGACGGCTTCGATGTTTTCCAGCAGGTATGACAGGATCTTGATGAAGTGGGACTTGCCCGAACCGAAGAAGCCGGAGACCCACACACCCATACGGGCGGCGAGGACCGGGTCGTTCGGATTGTCGGCGGCGGCCAGATAGGCGTCGAAGAAGCGCCGAAAATACTCCGTGAGCTGCTTGGTGACGACGTATTCGTCGAGTTCCTGCCAGATGCTTTCGGCGTCCTTCTGGTCCGCCTTGATCACGCCGTTGATGGGCCGATCTATGGGCTTGGTGAACAGCTCCCGGATATGCATTTTTATTGTCCGATGGGTTGCAGGTGCTTGAACGGCTCAGGCGATCAGGCGACGAGGCGGAAGGCCCGGTAGTAGTGGTTGTCCGACAGCTTGTTGAAGAGGCGCAGCGAATAGCCGTCGTAGCGTCCCGGAAAGAGCATCAGCAGTGGCGTGTCTTTCATCAGCGGGTGCAAGGCTGAAAGGAGCGTGTGGGTGCGCAGCATAGGGTAGGCCGCGCCGACGCCGCTGAGAATCAGCAGATCGAGCTCATCCGGCTTGTGCTGGTCAACGATGCGCTGCGCCAGTCGATCCTCCTTCAGCACCCGACGTACCGATTCGAGGGTTTTGGCATCGCCCTGGGTTTGCTGCATGGCGAGGACCTTGTCGAGAAGCTTGCGTTCTTCCAGGACGCCAATCAGCAGCTGGAAGAGATCAACCGTCGCCGCGCGCAAGGGCGGCAGCCGCTTGGCCAGCGCCGGCTCGACGACCTCGTGGAGAAAGCCTCGCATTTCGAGTTCGTGCTCGGGGGGGTACTCGAAAATCCAGAAGCCGATTTCGTTACCGAGCCCCCGGTTCTGGAGAAGGTCCTGAGAAGTCAGCTTGGGAAGAATCTGGTTCAGGCGCTGCTGAAAGGTTTGGGTGTGCTCAGTCATTGCTTCAATTCCATCGCCGCCAATACAGCGGCATCTGATCGGGCGCGCAGGTAGCGTTGCACATCCGGGTGCAGCAGGGGGGGAGTCAATCGAAGACTGCGCCGCGAGGCCAGGAACTTCGCCTCCACCAGAATGCGCAAAATTACCTCTAGGAGCTTGGCTTGGGTGCTGGCTGCCAGTTCGGCGATGCCTGGATCACGCTGTATGCACTCGGCAAAGAACGCGTCCCAGTCCTGGGGTGAAAGCTTGGTTTCCAGACGGCGCAAGTGGCCTGCCACCACATCGCGGATGAAGTCGGCGAGCAGGCGGCTGTGCTTGATGGCGGCTGCCAGGAGCGTCTGGAGAGCAACCTCGTGCTCGCCTTCGGCAATCAGGGTCCAGCCGGTTTCGTCGAGGGTATCGAGGCGCTTACGGATGAGCTCTGCCTGGCGACGGGCGGTGGCCGGAGATTTCTTTTGCAGCACGTTGTCGTGCTCGATCGCGGCGGTCCACATTTTGCGGTCGGGGTGCGTGAGGAGCAGCCGGGCAATGCGGCGGCTTTCCGGCAGCATCAGGGAGCCGGCAGAAATCTGGGCGTTGTAGAGACTCATTGGCGCGTTTCTTCGTCGCCGACAAAGTGGGCAAAGCCTGGGGCAAGTCGGGCGCTTTCGACCCCGTCAAGCGCCTGCAAGCTGGATAGCCACAGAGGATGACGGGCCGAGTCGAGATGGTGATCGGCACTGCAATCAACGCCCCAGCGCAGCAGGGCATAGCCGGCAAGGGCCGCACGGACAGTGACGTGAAGGCAGCCCTCTTCCATGCCGTAGTCCGCGATGATGGCTTCCGGATGAGCCAGATCCGGATGAGGAAGAAGCTGCAGATCCAACATTCGAGACCACTGCTGATCCGCAGCCAGTTGCTCGTTGGGCATCACGGGCTCGGGAAGTTGAGTCACTTGAGTGATCCGGGTCAGCACGAAGTCCAGGAAGCGCTGGCGCTTGCGGTCGAATGCCCGGATATGCCAGCGCGAACCGTTGTTGGCCAGGGCTAGGGGCACGATAACGCGATTGCCGGAACCGGACGACAATGACAGATACTGGATCTGAAGCGCTTTACGCGCATGGATCGCCCGGGTGAGTTCTGCCAGAACATCGAAGTCTGGTTGGGTCAAACTACCAACGCCGGCCGCGGGAAGTGCTCTGCCCGCGTCGGACGCCAGTCCATCTCCAAAGCCGTTGAGGAGCCAAGACAAAACTCGTTCCGACCGAAAACCAAATATCGGCTGAAAACTGGGCGATGGTACATAAGCCTTGCCGCTACGATCGTAAATCAGGTTGTCCGGTGCGAGCGCCCGGTAGGCGTTGAGATCGCGCGTTGCGGCCGCCGGCTTGATCGAAAAACGTGCTTCCAGGTCCCCGCGTCGGAGCTCGCCCACAAAAAAGGCGTGAAGCTCGAGATAGGCCAGGCGCTCTTTTTGCGCATGGGAAGCAGTTTGCAGCATTGGACGGGATGTGCCGAAGGGATGGGATCCAATGGTAGCAGTCGGAAGCTCAGATGGGCATCATTTTGATGGGCATCTGAGCAGCGCTTGACGTATCAGGCTGCTCACAACGCCTCTTGGCGCCCGTACCATTCTTTGTTGTCGGGGCCATGCCCGCATCATTGCCTTCCATTATTACTCAACGCAGGAGTCATATGCTTGCCTCGGGCGGGGCAAGCTGTCGTCGTTATCTCGACCTTGCCAGATCAGGTCACCTTGCCAACACCTTCGGCAACTCCTCCCAGCTTGTCGTGTATCCAGGCGAAAGCCTGTCCCTCCGCACCGACCATGAGCGGGCGATTCCTTCCGCGGCAAACTGCAAGGTCCGCCGCCCGTAGCGCCCGTTGATCTCGTCCAGCAGCCTGGGGTCGACCGCCCTTCTCTCCCTCTGCCGAGAGCAGCGACGGCTGACACTGACCAATGGGCACCAGGTCCAGCAGCATGATCCCTGCCTTGTGGTAGGCGTACCCTGGCCGGCAAATCCGTTTGAGTATCCGGAACGCCCAGCGTGTGAGCACCCGCGTATCGTCCGTCGGCGCAGGCAGCGGAAGCGTCACCGCCTGCTGATACTGGGGAATGTCAGGTTTGAAGATGTTGGTTCGGATGTAGACCTGCACTGCACCGGCCAGGCAGTCTTGCCGACGCAGCTTTTCCGCGGCACTGGCCATATAGCTCGCCACGGCTTCCTCAAGATCGGCATGCTCCGTGAGGAGCCGGCTGAAACTCCGGCTCGACACGATCTGCTGCTTATCCGGGGCAACCTCTTCCAGCTCCAGGCAGGACAGGCCACTCAGTTCCCGGATCGTCCCGGCGATCTGTAACGCTGGACGAACTCGCTCACCTCTCCCATCACAATCTGCTGCACATAGGCATTGCCGCTGAAAGCCAGGCTTATGCGGGTGGCCACTTGGACATGCTCTGCGAGCTGCTCCTTATGACGTGAAGACCGGGAGCCCCCAAGAACCACAATCGGGATAGGGGCGGCCAGTATCCCTGACCGTTCCCCTCCCACACCACCCGGCATGCGGGTCCGCACCGGGCGGTTCGAGCCGTTGAGGTTATGAGAGCCGAGGAACGCCGAGTTGGTTGAAGTAGGCGATTGGCAGCGCGCGGTTCAACCGCAGGCGGCTGTTACGCCACCAGCACCGGCTGTTCGCGGCCACCTTGCGGACATCCTCTTCCCGGGATCAATTGAGCACCATGGCCAAGGTGGCGCAAGAAGCCACTGGCACGCAGACGCTGACGGTGATTGCAGATCGGGGCTATTTCAATGGCACGGAGATTCTCGCGTGCCACGAGGCCGGAATCACCCCGATGGTGCCCAAGACAGCGACGTCCGGTGCCAAAGCAGACGGACGTTTCGATCGGGCTGATTTCGTCTACGACCCCGAGAAGAACGAATATGGCTGCCCGACGGGTGAGCGCCTGATCTGGCGATACGCGACGGTTGAAAGTGGAATGAGGGTGAATCGGTACTGGAGCTCACGGTGCCCGCGCTGTGTGATCAAGCACATGTGCACACCCAGCCAGCAACGCCGTGTGACGCGCTGGGAGCATGAAGCGGCTTTGGAAGCCATGCAGATCCGAATGGATCAGGCCGGCGATAGCATGCGCATCCGGCGCCAAACGGTGGAGCATCCCTTCGGTACCCTCAAGGCCTGGATGGGTGCGACCCACTTCCTGACCCGGGGGCTCGAACGCGTCAGGACGGAAATGAGCCTGCATGTCCTTGCGTACAACTTGAAACGGGTGATGAATCTGATGGGTGTCACCGAAATGGTGGCAGTAATGAAGGCCTGAAAGGGCTTTTTTGCAGTTTTGAAGGTGCGGTTCGGCGTTTCCACCTCGAACCAATGAGGAATGACGGCCGGCGGAGAAATGGAGGGTTGTCTTGGCGGGTGTTTTTACACAGCCTCGGCCGACTACTGCCCCTCGGACAGGCAAGTTCCGACCTGTTGCTGTCATTGGTTACTTCGATGCTCCAACGGCAGGTAACCGAGCGAAGCTGTCGCACAGGGGGCTTGGCTACGGGCAGCAATTCGGACCAGATCTGCCAAGTGAGGTTTATCGGGATGCCCAAATATCGCTCCGGCGCTTCGCAAATTAGTAGCAATTTTGAGGGGTTGTTGCATACCAACCGCGACACGTCGGTGTCGGGAGGGGCTGACCAGAGGGTTATGCAACGCCCTTTTCAGGCTTCATCCCGCCTTGTGAATGCTTTCGGCGCAGCGCAGGTTCGTTTCGACCCAAAACGGAAGTCAGGCGAACGTAATTGTCCTAATCGTTGTCTGCCAATCGAATTCTGTTGCGCCCTTCGGCCTTCGCTTTATACATCGCATCATCTGCGCGCCTGAGGATGGTTTCGCCATCTGTTTCACAAGGCGGGAACAGGGTTATGCCAAGACTGGCTGAACAAAAGTGTTCTATGGGCTTGCTAAGGCCCCCATGTTCCGCCAAGGTCACAACGTAGGGCTTGGCCAAGTCGTCCAGGATGCGCTCTGCGACCTGCTTTGCCAGGGGCTTGGCGGCGTCAAAGGTCTCGGCTACATGAACCAGCAGAACAACGAATTCATCGCCGCCCAGTCGTGCTACGGTATCTTGCTCGCGAATGCATCGAAGCAGGCGTCGCCCTACTTCCTGCAACAATAAGTCTCCTGCCAGATGCCCATATTGGTCATTTAATGGCTTGAAGTTATCGAGGTCCAGATAAATCACGGCTCCATACTGACCACTGCGCTCGCTATGGGCTAGCGCCTGCGACAGTCGGTCGAAGAAGAGCCGCCGATTTGGAAGGTTAGTTAGCCCATCGTAAAACGCCAATTTATGGATTTTTTCCTCATAAACTTTGCGTTCGCTCAGGTCACGCACCGTCGCCAGCATCGCAGATTCGCAATCCAATTCGATAGCGCTGATTGTGATTTCGGCGGGCACCTCGACGCCGTTATCACGTCGGCGAAGCATCCATTCAAACCGATGGCGCCCTGTCCGCCTTACGACATCAAGAAGGTCTTTGGCCAACAAAGTGGAGTCGGCTCCTGACGGTTGCGTTGAAGGCGAAAAATCTGCGAGGGTCAAGCCTCTGGATTCGCTTCGGCCAGGCAACCCAAGCATTTTCAAGGCGGCATCGTTACAGTCGACCACATGGCCAGCACTGAAAACAATTAAAGCTTCGGTGCTGTCTTCAAACAAGGCCCGAAAACGCGCTTCAGACCGGGCCAATGCCTGCTCAGTCGCCTTGAGCTCCGTGATATCCGTGGAAAAGCCTATCAGACAGTCCTGCTGCTCTCTCATGCATTGCAGCAGTTTGATGGACCAGAAATGCCTGAGTTGACCTTGGGCATCGGGAAAGACTTCTTCTCCCGCGTAACGTTCGCGAGTTGTATAGACTTTGTCGTCCAGTTCTTTGAAGCGATTGGCATCTTCTTCGGAGAACAACTCGGCGTCCGTTCGGCCAATAATTTGCGCGGCGGGACGCCGAAATAGCTCCTCAACTTTCGGACTCACAAACAGGTAGCGTCGGTCGGGCCCCTTCATGTAGATGTGGCCATCGAAGCTTTTAATCGCAGCATCGAGCATCAGCCGAGATTCTCTTAATAAAGCTTCCGTACGCTCGCTCTCGGTAATATCAATGGATACACCAGACAGCCCAACGATAGCGCCTTGCTGGTCAAGCACGGGTGCCTTTACCGTCAGAAAGCAATAGCTCTCCACGCCGTGCTTGGCGTGACGAACCTCCCGTCGCTCTGTAGTCCGACCTGTTTCTAACACCTGACGGTCGATTTCTTCCAACTCTTTGGCGGTGGCTGGGTCGAAGAGGTCGGCTGCGCATTTTCCGACCAAATTTTGTGGCGCAACATCCACAAGTTTGCAGAAACCTTGATTGGCAAAAGTGTAGTGGCCCATCCGGTCCTTGGTGAAAATCAGGGCACCGATGGTATCGAGAACGGTACGCAGCGCGCTTAGATTGCTCTGAATCTCATCTATTGAAGCGAGCAAGTCTGATTTATCCATGTTCCACCCCTGCAAAGAGATATCGTAGATACACGACCAGAAAATCTCAGCGCCTCTAAGGCGTAATGAAGACGGAACAACGCTTTTTCTGTAACTCTTCGGTCTTTTTCTCTTGTACACAGAAAAGACCGAAAAATTGAATAGCCATCACTCAGTTCCTCAAGTCGGTTTCCGAATCTGCAGCTCTTGGCCAGTCACGAACAAGGGTTTTATGGAAAGCTAGCTCTTGAGGCTGAGTCTCATGCGTGATGCCGTCACATGGACACGCTACGCTCAGTTTTCGATTCTATCGGCCGGGAGTTTGCCGTGAGCATTTTTGACAAAGCCAAGAAATTGGCACAGAACTTGATTGGCAAAGTGTCTAAAGCCGGGAGCGCGATTGTCCATGGCGCGGAGGAACTTGCCTCGGCGGTAAACAATGAGGCCAAGAAGGTCGCCTGCTCTGCCTCGAAAAAACGAATCCCATTCGGGTGGGGCCAAGGAACTGGTGGGGGACGTCCTGGATAGCGGCAAATTCGCCGTATCGTCGGCCGCCGAGTTGGCGAGCTCCGTTGCAGACCGCGCTCTGGCGGCTGGTCAACGGGTTGTCGATGCCTCAAGCGAACTTGCCTCCAGCGCACGGCAACGGGTGATGGGGACAGACAACAAGCCAGCAACTGTTCTGCCTTGAAGTACTTTAATCGGCAGTTGACTGTCCCGCAGCGGTCGACGAGCACTCATAGGCCGTCCGGCAGGTTTCAGAGTGAACCAGCACTCTGAATGGCTGCTCAGGAGGACGGGCAAAGGTCGGCAGTTGGCCGGTTGCCGCCTGATGACTTGAAGATGGTCAGGCAACCGATTTCTCTGGACAGTTGTGGTGCGAGTCAGTGGTCAACTAGCGCGATATTTCGCACCAGTTGCGCGCCACGCCGTCCGTGCTTCATCGCGCCCCGCTTCAGGCGCGGCTTCACCACGCCCTCCCGCGTTGCGCCCCGGCTCCCCGGGCTTCTGATGCACTGCACGTCTGAGCGACACGGCCTTCGGCCCTCCTACTCGTTCGGCCCTTCGCCCCAAACGGGCGGCTACTACGGCCACTGCTGACTTCTCGCTCCGGCTCTGCTCCGTCGCCCTTTCAGGCACAAGGCGATATCTCCCCAGGCAAGAACGCACTCCTTCACTGCACAACCGCCGGATTTACGCCGCTTCGCCTTGATCACGAGAGCTTTGCGGTTACGTGCCCACTCGCCCTGCTCGGCAGCACCTCCTATCCGGTTCTTGTTCATCGGCTCGCAGCTTATGTTCCACGCTTCCTTCCCACGCTCGGTCGCCCTCACGCAGTTGCGCTTCACTTCGTTCGCTGTGATCAACTTACGGCGGGACTCACACCCGCAGGAGTGCGCCCATGCTGGGCGCACACAACAGAAGAACACTTAGCTTATAAGTGTTCTGTTTTTTTTACGTGCTCAAGAAGCATTTATACCGTTTTTTCTCTCTCTTCCTAAATTCATAGCCAGTTGACCTAGGTCAAATCAACCACTCTGACCGAAGGGGATACTTTGTTTAAGTTAAACATTTTTAATAAAAGTGTTCACATTTAAGTGGTGTAATCCCAAAGGAGGAGAAGGCAATGCAGAAGAACTCACAGCGCACGCTGGCCGACGGAACCTGTATTTCAGATCTGATCAATCTGGAAACCCGGGAGGTCGCCATGCGTACCCTGTCGGACCCGGAACTGTATGAACTGGAAATGGAGCGGATTTTCGCCAAGACCTGGGTCTTCCTGGGTCACGAGACCGAGATACCCAAGTCTGGCGATTTCATGGTGCGCGACCTAGGCTCGGATTCCGTGCTGGTGACACGGGACAAGGACGGCATCAATGTTTCACTGAACGTCTGTCCGCACCGGGGCATGAAGATTTCGACCCTCGACTGCGGCAACACCCAGGCCCACGTGTGCATCTACCACGGCTGGGCCTTCAAGCCAAACGGCGACTTCATTGGCGCCCCCGTCGAGAAGGAGTCCATGCACGGCAAGCTGCTGACCAAGGAGCAACTCGGACTCAAGAAGGCTCGCGTAGCCATCTACGGTGGCCTGATCTTTGCCACCTGGAACATCGACGGCCCGAGCTTTGACGAGTTCCTCGGTGATGCCAAGTGGTACTTCGACACGCTGTGGTGCCGCACTGACAAGGGTATGGAAGTACTCGGCCCCCCGCAGCGCTTCACCATCCGCGCCAACTGGAAAACCGCTTGCGAGCAGTCGGCCTCCGATGGCTTTCATGTGCTCACCCTGCACCGTTGGCTGTCTGAAGTCGGCCCCTACCGCAAGCCGGGCAGTGAAGGCGGCGGCGGCGATCTGACCCCGGAGATGTACGGCTCCGAGGTGTACACCGCCCACGCCCACACCATGCGCTGCATCGAACTGGACAGGAAGATCCGCCGCCTCACCGGCAAGG
>Ga0075158_10002612_pt1 | contig 12995 bp, 13 predicted proteins | sample JI91814BDNA_FD_70968 | JGI IMG/M metagenome (GOLD analysis project Ga0075158, IMG submission 70968) | Wastewater effluent complex algal communities from Wisconsin, to seasonally profile nutrient transformation and Carbon sequestration -... | ecosystem: Engineered > WWTP > Effluent > Algae... | reverse complement strand
GGAAACGGTGATCCGTATCAGCAGGCATACTTTTTATGATTCGTTATTTAAAAAGGCGTATCCCGAAGAAAAAAAAGTCAGCCCATTTATTCTCGCTAACAGTATTTCCTGTTATATACGATCCCTTGTTTCCCTGAACGCCCCCTTTGATCAGTATATGCGGGGTAATAAAAAAAGTCTCAGCGCTTCCCAGCAACGAGGTTTCAATCTTTTTGCCGGAAAAGCCAAATGTGCCACCTGTCATTTTATACCCCTTTTTAATGGCGTGGTTCCGCCCGCCTGGGCCGAAACCGAATCAGAAGTGCTGGGTGTACCTGCTACCCGTGACCGGAAAAACCCAACACTCGATGATGATCCGGGTAAATATTTATTTACCCGTTCCGAAGCACACCGGTATGCATTCAAAACTCCTACCTTAAGAAATGTAGCTTTGACTGCTCCATATATGCACAATGGCGTTTTTCAGACTTTGGAAGAAGTAATGGAGTTCTATAATAAAGGCGGTGGTAAGGGCTTGCATATTGCACCTGAATACCAGACCCTGCCTTTCGATAATCTGCGGTTAACCCGGAAAGAAATCAAAGATATCATTGCCTTTATGCGGGCACTGACCGATACCAGCTTTGTGAGATAAACGGGTGCTACCACTGCTTCAAAGCCGGATCATTATATTATTATATCTTTAGCACCCAACATTAACTATATGACCCCCAATAAACCACTGATCGGTATTACCTGCGGCGACCTGAACGGGATCGGCATCGAACTGATCATTAAAACCTTTTCTGATAACCGGATCCTGGAACATTGCACCCCGGTTATTTTCGCTTCCAATAAAGCCATTAATTTTTACCGGAAATCAGTGCCGGAATACAATATCAATTACCAAACCACCAAGGAATTTGACCGGATCAATCATAAACAGGTGAATCTTTTCAATTGCTGGGAAGAAGAAATAGCCATTACTCCCGGTCAGATGACGGATATCGGTGGTAAATACGGTGTCCTGTCCCTGCAAACTGCCGTGGCAGCCCTCAAACAAAAACAAATCGACGGACTGGTAACCGCCCCCATCCATAAAAAGAATATTCAATCCCCTGAATTCAGTTTTACCGGTCATACCCCTTACCTGAAAACCATTTTCGGGGTAAATGATGTGGTGATGATGCTTTGCGCCGGTGATTTCAGGGTAGCCCTTGTTACCGAACATGTATCCGTACAGGACATCACCAAACATATCACCAAGGAAATCATCCTGAGTAAACTTCAGATCATGAACAAGAGTTTACAAAAGGATTTTGGAATTGATAAACCCCGTATTGCAGTACTCGGATTGAATCCGCATGCCGGAGATGAAGGACTGATCGGGAATGAAGAAGAAACAATTATCAAACCTGCCATCCGCGAAGCAAAAAACAGTAATATCATGGTGGTGGGGCCTTACAGTGCCGATGCATTTTTTGCCAGAAGAAGTTTTGACCGGTTTGATGCCGTACTGGCCATGTACCACGATCAGGGGTTGATTCCATTCAAAGCACTGGCTGCCGGAGATGGTTTTAATTATACAGCCGGACTTCCGGCCATCAGGACTTCACCGGATCATGGCGTGGCATTTGATATTGCCGGTAAGAATAAAGCAGACCATTCCTCTTTTATGACGGCGCTGTTTGAATGTATCGATATCATCAACCGGAGAAATGGTTATGAAACGAACCGGGAAAATCCATTGAAAAAAATGACAAACGCCCTCCTCGCCAATGCCAGGGATGAAGCCATTGAGGAATAAAGTATTTTTTATTGAATCAGTTGAAGACTGAATCAGGTACGCCTTTGTTTATCGTGTACTTTGTATACACAATCTCCACTTTGCCTTTTTTAGGGGCTGTCCGCTCTTTTTTATCCTTATCCGCCCCGTTATCGTAATCAATGGAGATGCCCTTGGGTAGTTTATAATCCCTGGTATTGAAAGTAAGTTCCACTTTATCAGGCAGTCCATAAGCCGCATATTGCTTATACTGCATCACTAATTCATAGGTTCCGTTTTCCCGCGTGCTGATCACAGATCTTTTAACCAGTAACTGCTGTTCATCCACATAAAGCGTGGCCCGGCTGATATTATCCTCATCACTTAAAGGAAATATTTTGATCACTTTACAATCAGTGCCCCCCACTTTTTCCGTACCGGATACTATCGCTTCATAGTTACTCAGCCCCAGTACATTGTTCATGTTTATATTGACCGATCCCTTGGGAATAAAGGATACTCCTTTTTCGTTCTTGATTTTAATTTTATCAGGTTTTTTATACCAGATTTTAACGGTAGCTACCGGCGCTTTGATAAAAAGTACATTGGTCTTCAGCTTCCCTTCTGCGGTATAATCTTTTACCTGGTCATATTTATCCTTTACCTTCTGTAACAGTTCCTTTACATCCTGTGCAGGGAGCAAGGCGGGCAGAAGTATCGCGGCAAATACCAATAGTTTTCTCATGGTTAACTTAAAATATCTTTTCTTTTAAAATACTGAACGGTCACAGTCAGAAAGAGAAGTATATAACCCAGCAATACCCCGGCACTCTTCACAAGGGAAGCCGGGTTTTCCACTGAGCCGTCGATAGTCACCCCTTCTGCGGTTTTCTCTACATAGAAGAAACCTTTCCAGCCCAGCATATGGGTGGTAAAGGACCAGGGGTTGATAGTTTGTTCAAACAAGGGTACTTTCAATTGCTGTACAATAGTGAATACAATCACCACACAGACCGTGGCCACAATCGGTCCCAGTGAATTTTCTGAAAAGGCGGAGAACATCAGCGCCATGGCAGCAATGGTGGTCAGCGCCAGTGCGGCAAAGACAAAGGCTGCAAAAAAGCGCCAGAGTACATCCTGCTGATTCATCAGGTGCATATTTTCTTCCCGGAATACCACCAGGTCACCCGAACCAAAAAGAAGAATACTGCCAAAGAGGGCAAAGATGGCCATCCATACCAGCAGCATCACTACATAAATCGTACTCGCCATGAATTTGGAAAGGATCAGTTCTGTCCGGCCAATGGGTTTACCCACTACCAGCCGCAGTGTACCCAGCCCCGCTTCTCCTGAAATCATATCACCTGCTATCAATGCAACCAGCAAGGGTACATGGATCAGGATCATGTGCAATACCGCTACACAAACGAAATAGCCATTGTTCATGCTTTCGTAAGGAATCTCAAAAGTATCGGACTGGCTATCGGTGTATAACTGAATAAAATCCTTGCCGTTTACTTTCAGTGCCAGTTGCACCAGGAGTACAATCATGGCAATGGCCCCAAAAGCAATATAGGTTCTGGGCCTTTTAAATATTTTGAACAGTTCTATTCTTAGCAGGGTGATGAACATCATTTTCCAGTTTGTGCCAAAAAATATTCCTCCAGTGAATGTACCGGGCGGATTGACTGAATGTCCAGTCCGCTTGAAACCAGTAAGCGCGTCAGTTCCGGAATCCGTGATTTTTCCATTTCAAACCGGAGCAGTTGATTAGTTTTCTCATGAATATTATGAATCCAGTCTGTTTGTCCTAATAATTGCCGGGCAGCCCGGGCATCAGTAACCGCCAATTCCACGAGGGCAGTTTTGGGATTCAGCAATTCATCCAGTTTGCCTTCGGCCACTTTTCGTCCATTGTCAATAATAAGCAGACTACTGGCCATCATTTCCATTTCACTGAGCAGGTGTGAAGAAACCAGTAAAGTTTTGCCTCCATCGCGACTGAGCCGGATAATCATCTCCCGCATTTCTGCAATTCCCTGCGGATCGAGTCCGTTGGTGGGTTCATCGAGTATGATCAGTCCAGGATCATGGACCAGGGCACAGGCTAAACCCAGTCTTTGTTTCATTCCCTGTGAATAGGTTTTAACCCGGCTATTGGCTCTTTCAGCCAGTCCCACCATCTCCAACTGATCCATTAATTGTTTTCTGGAAGCTTTCATTCCGCTGAGCCGGGCAAATATGCGGAGGTTATCAAAAGCACTGAGGTATTTATACAGATCCGGTCTTTCAATCACGGCACCGGTACGTTTCAGAATCTCCTTCCGGTGCTGGCGCAGGTTCAAACCAAAAATTTCAATTTCTCCCTCATCAGGTTCAATCAGGGTCAGCAGCATACGTATCGTCGTAGATTTACCTGCACCATTCTGACCCAGGAAACCATACACTTCTCCTGCTGAAACGGAAAAAGATAACTGATCCACAGCTTGTAAGTCCCCGAAACGCTTGGAAAGATTTTTTACACGGATGATTGTGTTCATCATTGACTATTAACAAATAAAAGTAGGAAACGTTTTACCGTGACCATGAGATTCTGAATATTTTTAAAATATTTTACTTGCGGAACTTGCATTTTAAAACTTTGGGTAGTAGGTTTGTTTTACTATTCGGAATACCACATATACCCTGGTAAAACTACGATAAGCATCAGTACCTGCTCCATCTTCCCCTGAACAGCTATGGTCTTATTATTTTCTGCGGTGCATGTACCCGAGCATCCAATATTTCTGTGGGGCCAATGAAGCCGGTTTAAACCGGTATAATACCCTAAGAAATGATTAAAACATCCGCATTATTAATACTGATTGCCCTTCGGCTGATGTATCAGCCTTCTGCAGCACAGCAGGATATTCCGGCTTTCTCCGGTCAGCAGGAAGCCATTGCTGCAGCCAAACATAGCCCGGTCACCTTAATCAGTGTATCCGGTTTTTCCAAAAACAATAAAACGGTGCTGGAATGGGTGGTTGGCGATAACCAAACCGCTGATCTTTTTGAAGTAGAGAAGAGTGATGATGGAAAAGAATTCAAACTCGCTGCAATTGTATTTGGGTCAGATACACCTGAAAAGGCCAGTTACTCTTTTTTTGAGCCTGCTGGCAAACAAAAACAACTGTACCGGGTTAAACTGGTGAGTAAAAACAAAAAGGCCATCTATTCCCCCGTTGTGGAGATCACACCGGGTGTTTAAATACTGATATGGGAAAATCATCCAAAAAAATAATCCGCGAAGAATGGAACCGGCTCAGGAAGGCCATTGAGCACCTGATCAAACCCGGTAACCGCCAGCCCCAGTGGGTATTGCAGCCGGTACGAACTAAAAATAACAGGAATTATAAATAATCCTGTCAACGATTCATACACTTAGAGCACCAACAGAGAAACTGGCCCTTTGTCTAAAGGGCCTCTCTTTTTTTACTGCCCCAGGTAAGTTTTCAGGTTAGTCACGTATTTTTCAAAAGCCTCTATTCCCTTTTTAGAAATGCGGCAGATGGTTTGAGGATAGTTGTCTTTAAATTGTTTGATGACTTCTATATAACCCGCATCTTTCAGTTTCTGAATCTGCACACTCAGGTTGCCGGCCGTAGCATTGGTCTTTTCCTTAAGAAATGTAAATTCTGCTTCCTGCACGCTGATGAGCAGGGACATCACGGCCAGCCGGAGTTGAGAATGTAATATCGGATCCAGGTCTTTAAACATCCGTATTGGCTAAATGTTTTTTGGCCCGTTGATAATCTCTTTCCATGATGATGCCCGGGATCAGCCAGGCGCCGGCGGCAGACAAAGCAATCAACAACATATCTGTTTTTACCGGGAGAAATAAAGAAGCGATACAGGATATCCAGCAAAGGATTCCACCCCAGAACATGGGTTTGAACTTCATCGTCATACCGGTAACAAAAGTGGGAATGCCATAGAGCAGAAGAAAAAGCGCCGAAATATATTCATAGAGTTTGAAACCGGGTGTATTTGTGAGCATTTTGAACTGATCATTCACCGGATCCCAGCTGCCATACATTCTATTAACAATAAAGATCAGCAGAGCAATACTGATACCAAAAGCGATCCAAAGACCATCCTGGAACTGATCATCATAGGTTCTCGCCTTTTTCCGCTTTTTTTCCCGGACAGAGAAATATATCTGCGGAATCACGGCAAAAAAAGTCAGTAAATAAATATCGAAGGGAAGGCGGAATTCAAATTGCAGTTCGGCAAACCTTACCAGCGAGCAGATCACGATCACCAGTCCCCACATAATAGCAGTGATGCCTGTATCATGACAGGCATCTTTTGCTTTATTAATCATCCGGGTGATCAGTTCCAGACTCTCCTTTTCGGTCAGCTGATTTTCCTGGCTCATACTTTTATCATTTGAGTTTTTTGACGTGATTGAAGAACATACCCCGGCACAATATAGGAGATCAGCACCACGAGTGCCATCAGCAGTAATTGGATATCAAAATTTGAAAACACCGAAATGATGGCAATGGCCCAGCAGCAACCGGCAGCCCAGCGTAACAGGGGAAAACGGATAATGGCACCGATTACAAAAGTCATATATCCATATAATGCAAAATAAATGGGGAATGAGTACATCCAGATTTCAAAAGCGCCAATGATAAAAGCCAGGACCGTAAACATGATGCCTGTCCCTATTCCAAACAACCGCATCGTATCATCCAGAAATGTCCGGGTTTTTTGCCTGTGGCCTTTACGGATGCCATAATAAATACTAATGGCCGCCCCTGCCCACATCAGGTTCCAGGAAAGCCATGGCTGAGCAAACGACGTAAACTTCATAAGTGCATAATGCAGGATTGCTGCTGCAAAAACCAACCAGCCCCAGAGCAGCAGGAAAAAAGAATTGTCAGTAACATCCTGCTTTACTTTTTCAATCATCGTCCGGATCAATTGAAGACTTTGCTCTGGTGTAAATTTTTCTGCACTCATGTTTTTGCTTTTGATCTGATGAAGAATGACCTCCTCAAAAAAATCATTTCATTTGAGAAAGAAAATACATCACCTGCGACATGCCCCATTGTGGTTCAATGCTGCTGGCCGGTTTACTGGTCATGAACAATTCTTTTGCTTTTTCGAAAAGCTTTTTGGCTTCATCCTTACTGCCCCCAAATTGTTCCGGCGTATAATATTTATCCTGTGCTTCCAGAATATACACCCTTGGATTGGCCGGGTTCATTTCTTTTGCCTTCGCCAACGCTTCAGATGCTTTCGCTCCTTCCGTCATATACCTTGACATGGCATTTCCCATCATCCGCAGACTGGCAATCATTTTCCGGATACACCATGTTTCTGAACTGGCCTGACCAAGGGACTCTGCTTTATTCAGTAATTGCTCTGCCTTATCAGCCACCGGGTCGGTAATTGCACTGTTGTCGCCAAAGCTGCCATCCATCGGCAATGAATAAGTGCCGCCCATTACCTGACAATAAGCCGCATAATAATAAGGGAGCCACTGTGTTTTTTCTGCTTCGGCAATACGCTCAAAAGCATTGGCTGCTTCTTTCCAGTTGTCGGGCGTGGTATTTGAATCAAGCAGGGCCATCCTTGATTCCATGGCCTTTACAAATTTTTCAGATTGGGCAAAGCTGACCGTCATGGCCAGACTGGCAATAATCAATACGAAGGTTTTTTTCATATACTAGTTTTTGTTTACTCAAAAAATTAAAGCGCGTTATTCATCACCTCATCACTCCGGTCAACCCCGAAGCTGATAAAGGCTCCTATAAATACAAACATTCTTGAAGTCGGCAATATCTCCTGTTTACGCAGGCCGTTATAAGAATACTGGTATCCGTAAGTTTGTTTGATATTGAAAATATTACTCACCTGCAGTACGTATACTGCGAAGGTTTTGGCATTTTCTTTCCCGATAAAGGGAAGATAATTGATCGCAAAACTTACATTATGGTAAGAAGGAATGGTGCCCCGGTCGGTGAACTTGTATTGCGAGCCATCCAGCCTGATATTATAATAAGGCCTGCCGCTGGCAAAATTGTAGGCTGCATTCAGATTTAATTTCCAGGGTTGTACAAATTTCTTAGCCACCAGGGAGGCCGTATGTTTGGCGGCAAAATTGGGGGTGATGGCAAAGGGGAAATTCAGAAAATCTCTTTTGGTATCCAGGAAGGAATATGAAATCCAGTAATCAAAATTCTTGAAGGTCTTTTTATCTCTCCAGAATAATTCCACTCCCTTGGCGTCTCCGAAGCCTGCATTACTCACCGCTGCTTCAGTGAATCCTACCACTCCTGTCTTCACGAGGCCCTTGTATTTTTTATAGAAGGCTTCCAGCCGAAGGGATTGCTGATTCAGCACTTTCTGGTATTGCAGAATATAGTGGGTGGCTTTCATGAAATCGAGTGCATTGGGTGAGGGCAGGTATCTTCTTTCCGGGTTCTGGTAAAAAACACCATAGGCAATGGAAGCCTGGCTACCCTTACCGAGTTTATAGGCTACAGACGCACGGGGTGCGATATTGGTTTGATCCAGCAAAGAAGAATGTTCCATCCGCAGACCGGCTTTCACAGCAATATCATTGGTGGCATAGATATCCCCTTCGGCAAAAAGGGATTTGATCTGTTCTTTCAGTGCCGATGGAAACTCATTCCCGTTATAATCTTTGTAACGGACTTTATCCTGACTGTAATTGTATTCTGCACCAAACCTGAACGCACTGAGACCTTTGAGTTTTTTCTCCAGTACGGTTTTGGCATTGAAAAAATTTCCCCGGTTATCCAGTGCGAAATTTTTGAACTCGAGTCCGGCAAACAACACATCACTTTTATTATTATCCTGCAGAGAAGAACTGATTTTGTCGTGGTTATTGGTATAAGAAGCACCCATCATGATTTTCCAGCGTTTGGGCAGGTTTTCTTTCCAGGATAAATTATGATAATGATTGGCATTGCTGATGGCAAAGCGATCGAGGTAACCAACCGAATCAATACTGGCCGTGGTAAAGCCGAGTTTGTTACTGCTATAGTATCCGTAATATTTCAGCATCCCGGTCTTGGATGTTTTAACCCTGAAATTGGCATCCAGATTATGATATACGGGTACTTTGGAAAAATCCTGTCTTTGTTTGATTACAGCAAAAGCAAGGCTGAGATCGGTATAGGAATAATTGATGCCCCAGGAACTGTTTTTCTTTTTGCTCAATTGCTGAAAACCGGCACTTCCGCTGAGCACGGTGATACCGATATTGGCTGAGCTTTGTTCGGGGAGGTCAATTGATTCCAGGATCAGGGCTGATGATAAAGCCTGTCCGTATAAAGCTGAGTACCCCCCGGTGCTGAACACGGTTCCTTTAAAAATGAATGGAGAGAAACGACTGAACTGTGCAATATTGGGAACAGAGCTGAAGAAAAAATTATTGACCAGGGTACCATCAATAAAGGTTTTTGTTTCGGCGGCCGTACCTCCTCTTACAAATAAGCCCTCACTCTCTCCTATCTGTTGGGTCCCCGGTAAGGTTTTTAAAGCACCGGTGATATCTCCATTGGCGCTGGCAGTGGTCACAATATCAATCGGATCCAGTACAGCGGCGGCCCGTTTTCTGTCACTGGCTTCAAATGAACCGGCAGACAAAACAACGGCGGTCAGTTCTGTTACTTCCTGTTTCAGGGTAATGTCCAGTGTAATGGCTGCGCCTTCGATACTAACGGGTTGTTCTACCGTTTTGTAACCGATATTGGACACTACTATTATTTGCTTACCCTTTTCTGATGTTTTAAAAGAATACCTGCCGGATGAATCGGCTGTGGCTCCATCATAACTGTCTTTGATGGCAATACTGGCACCGGGCACCGGTTTGTCTTTATTGTCTTTGATGATTCCCTTAATGGTAACCTGGGCTGACAGATTGATTGCAGCAGTAATAATGAGGAGTAAAAAGAGGATCAGGCGCTTCATAACTTTCATTTCGGGAACAAACATAAAGTAGTTTATATCATAAACCAAATTTTTCGGACAAAAAAAATCCCGGCCAGGCCAGGATGAGTCAAACAGCTTGTGGCTGAATTACATGTAGAAACCGCCTTTTTGTTTGTAATGTCTAACCCCATTACAATCTCTCTTGGAAGAAGCGCAGGAACTCAGTACAAACATAACGGTGGCAACCAGGGCCAGGCTCAATACAAATTTTTTCATGATTCGTTTCAAATTGGGTACGCCGTTTATTGCGGTGTACAGTACAACAAATTAATTAAGGAAATTCCAGAGGATTGTTGGGGTAGAGTTCAGACCATCTTAGTAGAAAACGAAAATACTACCCGTATATTGCTTCTCATAGTTTTTCGCCGGATTTTTCTTTTTACCTATGGGAAAACTACGATTTTGCGGGGCTAAACCGTATAATTACCTGTACTCAAAAAAATTTCAACGATTGATGATCTGTAATCCTGAAGCTATTTGATCACACCCAGTTCCTTTCCAATTTTAGTAAATGCCGCAATCGCTTTATCCAAATGTTCCTGTTCATGCGCCGCACTCAACTGCACCCTGATCCTTGCCTGACCCTTGGCCACTACCGGGAAGAAGAAACCGATTACATAAATACCTTCTTCCAGTAAACGGGCAGCCATATTCTGGGCCAGCACCGCATCATATAACATGATAGGCACAATCGGATGATCACCGGGTTTGATATCGAAACCGGCTTCCGTCATTTTGGTGCGGAAATATCTGGTGTTGTATTCTAATTTGTCCCGGAGTTCCGTGGTTTCAGTGAGCATATCCAGTACGGCAATTGAAGCGCCAACAATAGAAGGTGCAAGGGTATTGCTGAACAAATAAGGTCTTGATTTCTGCCGCAGCATCTCAATGATTTCTTTTCTTCCCGATGTAAATCCTCCCGAGGCCCCGCCCAATGCTTTACCCAATGTACCGGTGATGATATCAATCTTACCCATCACGCCTCTGTATTCATGCGTGCCCCTTCCTGTCTTGCCCAGGAAGCCGGAAGAATGACATTCATCAATCATGATACAGGCATAGTATTTTTCTGCCAGCTCCACAATTTTATCAAGTTGTGCAATGGTACCATCCATACTGAATGAACCATCCGTAACGATGATTCTGGCGCGGCAGGCAGCCGCTTCTATTAATTTGGCCTCCAGGTCATCCATATTATTATGTTCATACCTGAAACGCTGTGCCTTGCATAAGCGAACCCCATCAATGATGGAAGCATGATTCAATGCATCAGATATGATGGCATCATTTTCATTGAACAAAGGTTCAAACACTCCCCCATTGGCATCAAATGCAGCAGCATATAATATCGTATCCTCAGTACCCAGGAAGGCCGAGATTTTTTCTTCGAGTGCTTTATGAATATCCTGTGTGCCGCAGATAAACCGCACACTGCTCATGCCATAACCACGGTGATCAATCGCCTCATGAGCTGCAGCGATCACTTTGGGGTGACTGGATAGACCCAGGTAATTATTGGCACAGAAGTTCAGAACGGTTGAACCATTCACGATGATTTCAGCACCTTGCGGACTTTCAATAATCCTTTCTTTCTTAAATAATCCAGCGTTTTTGATCTCTTCCAGTTCGCCTGCAATGCGTTGTACCAGTTGCTCATTCATATGGCTAAGTTTGTGGCAAATATAAAAGAGAACCATTCACCCCCCGCTTTTCTAAAAAGAGCTTGCAATTCACTGGCCGATTCTGACACTCTATGCCATGGAATCAGCGTTTCGTCATAATCCGGTTGGAGGCAGCCCGCAATATTTTTATGTTTACAGTAACATTTTAAGCTAAACCTTCGTCAAATACCTAAACCACAACCATGAAGAAGATCAATATACTGTTTATCACTGCGGCTATCCTGGTCCTGGGTACTGCCTTTATTACCCTAACTTCTTCATCTCCAAGCAGTAAGAAAGCAGAGGCCCCAACCTGTTGCCAGAAAAAGGCTCCGGCCTGTGATATCAATGCCCCTAAAAACGGAACTGGTGAACTGATCATGGAGAGCATGTCGAGGCAGTTTATCACCGTGACCCCGCTTTAAAGACTGATTTTCAGACGAATATCAAAATCGATTTTTTTCATTTTTCCTGTAACTATCCGGCGGGCTGTCCGTTTTATTTCTGGCAGAACGCCAATTTTGGTAAACTGCATTTCCAAACCGGCTAATGACTGAAAGAGAATATAATGAATGCGTGACTGCTTATGCAGACAATGTGTACCGCTTCATCCTGAAGAACCTCCGGCATGAGGAGGACGCCAGGGATGTGGTGCAGACTGCATTTGAGAAAATGTGGCGCAACAGGGAGGATGTGGATGCGGCCAAAAGCAAGTCCTATCTTTTTACCGTGGCCTATCACCAGATGATTGATCATATAAGGAAAGTGAAAAGGATTTCCCTTCGGGAAGAATTCAGTGAGGAGACCAGGGTGGAAAGCAGGCCGGTCAATAACCTGAAAAAAATACTGGATGAAGCCCTGGAAAGACTCAGTGAAACCCAGCGCTCCCTGGTACTGCTGAAGGACTATGAAGGATACAGTTATGAGGAAATAGGAAGAATTATGAACCTGAATGAAAGTCAGGTGAAAGTATACCTCCACCGCGCCCGGGTACAATTAAAGGAATACCTGGTGAAAGTGGAAAATGTTATTTAAAACAGTAAAGGATCAATGTTGATCAACCGCCATAATTACGAAGAATTTTTTATCCTGTATATGGATAATGAACTGGATCCTGCCGGTCGCCGGATGGTGGAAGACTTTGTGCAATTGCATCCTGATCTGAAAGAGGAATTGGATATCCTGTTACAATTTAAACTGGTACCGGATACGCAGATTGTATTTGATGGCAAAGAAGAACTGATGAAGGAAAATGGTCAGCCCCTGATCAGCATCAGCAATCATGAGGAATGGTTCTCCTTATATATCGATCATGAATTGATGCCTGACCAGAGAAAACAGGTTGAAACATTTGTAGCTGCTAACCCTGCTACCCGGGGGACTCTGGAGTTGCTGCAAAAAACCAAACTGCAGCCGGAACAAATTTTATTCCCTGACAAATCAAGTCTGTACCGGAAAGAAGAAAAAACAAGAAGGATTGTACCGGTTTACTGGAGAGCAGCGGCTGCCATCCTGATTATCATACTGGGCATTACCGGTTTTCTGCTCGTGAACAGAAAACCTGATACCGATCAGCCTGA
>Ga0075158_10002610_pt1 | contig 12998 bp, 11 predicted proteins | sample JI91814BDNA_FD_70968 | JGI IMG/M metagenome (GOLD analysis project Ga0075158, IMG submission 70968) | Wastewater effluent complex algal communities from Wisconsin, to seasonally profile nutrient transformation and Carbon sequestration -... | ecosystem: Engineered > WWTP > Effluent > Algae... | reverse complement strand
AAAGTATCAGTTTAATTAATTAATTTTAAAAACCTAAACCTTACATCATGAAAAAGTTTTTTTTATTCAGCATTTTATTTGTGGCCATTAGCGCTGTATCCTTTGCTCAATGCACAGTAGATGTCTTTATTAATGGCATAAAAGCAGGTCAGATAAGCTTAAAAGCCAACCAGACTGCAGGCGGGCTTTCCTACAAAAAATCGGTCTACAAAAACATAGACAAACTTATCATACAGATACAGGGTAAATCGGTGGATGGCGGTTATTTCAGAAAAGTAATGGTGATGGGCGATGGGGAAGAAGTTTTGCTTACCGCTCCTGAAACCCAGGGAGCTGTTGGGCAATTTGAGCTAACAGACAAAGCTGTTATTAAAAGACTTAAGAGCGGGAAATCCGTTACTTTATATGTAGAAAAAACGCCTGCAAACACTAAAAGCAAAGAAGCTGTATCAAAGGTTTACCTGGGTACGCTAACGAGGGAAAAATAATTCATGCACAGAAAAATAGTTTATTTCATTAACCCCATTTCCGGTACCGGGGGAAAAGGCTTATTGCTCGATATCATTAAAAATAAAACTGCCGAAAAAAATATTCCATTTGAAATTCTGCATACCAATGCAGCCGGAGAATATACTTATCTGAAAGAAAAGATAGCAGCAGAAAACATTACCGATGTTATTGTTTGCGGCGGCGATGGTACCGTAAACCAGGTTGCCAATGGCTTATTAGGTACTGCAGTCAATATTGGTATTATACCAATGGGAAGCGGCAATGGGCTTGCCTTTGCAGCAAAAATACCAAAAAGAATACACAAGGCACTTGAATGTGTTTTTGCCGGCAATGCCGTTTATATTGATAGTTTTTATATCAATAAAAAATTCAGCTGCATGCTATGCGGCCTTGGTTTTGATGCACAGGTAGCCCACGATTTTGCAAAGCAAAAAAAACGTGGGCTATCTACTTATATCAAACAATCAACCAAAAATTTCTTTAGAGCCAGGCATTATAATTTTGAGTTGATACTGGATGGTAAAGCCTTGAACAGCGAAGCATTTTTTATCAGCATTGCAAACAGCAACCAGTTTGGCAACAATTTTACCATCGCCCCGCAAGCCAGTCTGCACGATGGTTTGCTTGATATTGTAGTGGTAAATAAAATGAGTAAACTGCGGATGATCTGGACCATTTTAAAACAGGTACGCAATGGCCAGGTGCGACTATATGAAGATAAAAAATACCACAAGAATGATATTCACTACTTCCAGGCAAAAAAGATCACCATAAAAAATCCAGAGCTTGCGCCTTTGCATATCGATGGAGATCCGGCAACAACCAGCAATATTTTTGAAATTGAAATTATTGAGAATGCATTTAAACTGCTGATACCTTAACCTTATTTCAGCAGTTTTTTAATTGCTTCCAGTGAAGCCTGGTTGTATTTGCTGTTAAATGCTTCCTTTACTGCAATTTTTTCCCGGGCTGTTAAATGAAAATTAAGCGCCGCCCCTTTTTCTTCTGTTTCTGGCGCATACATGAACGATATGCGTTGCAATGCATCTCCCAAACCAGTCTGCAGGTAACTATATTGATCTGTTTGTGAAAAAGATTGCAGCTTATACCAGTTATGCTGCAGCATCGTTCCGGGCTTTATTAGAACATCTGTTACCGAGCCGGTTTCAAAAGGTTGCTGCCAGTTATCCTGCTGCCTGTCCTGTATCTGAAGTAAAACCACCCTGCTCGTATTTTCTTGCAGCCAATCTTTAAAATTCTCAATAAAACGCAGTGCAGTTTCCTGGCCATAGTTATCACGCAGGCCGGCATCCATCACATCAATAACGGGGTTACTGGGCAGCCACACGTTGGGCAACACATACGGAAAGCTGGCATTCATACGCAATGCAGTAAGCAGGCGTATATTTAACGGATCTTGTTTTGCAAACATGGCAGTAAAATCAACTGCATCAGGGCTTGCCTGCAATTCATTTGCCAATGCTGAAGATTTCATCATAAAGCTGATGGGCTGCGAACAGATCATCATTTTTCTTCCATCCCTGCTGATGGTTGAATTGAAAATCATCAACGGAATTGCAGCGTTTTTTTCATCAGCCCTATATTCCTGCAATTGTTTATCAAGCATGTTTCCACTATTTCTGTTCAGCTTTTGTTCAAAAGCATAGCCCCTGTCTTTTATATATTGATAATTACCCGCAGTAAATTTTTGTGCCGGAGAAAAGATATCTCTTGCCACCATTGAAGAAAAAAGCGGGTTCAATAAATCCCTTGCAATATAATCTGAGTAAACAGGATTGAATAAATTAATTGTACTGTCTTTTTGCTTTTGCCTGTACAACTCACGATAATAGGTGGCCGCCAGCATTCCGCCACTGGCTCCTGTTATCAGCATGGTATGGTTCAGCAGTTTTCCATTAACTGCGCTGTCTAATTTTTGAAGCGTATTCATTACAAATGTACCGCTGCGCAAACCACCGCCACTCACATTTATAAATACCATTACCGGTTTTTCTTCAGCCTGCTTAGCTTTCCAGTTTGTCAGTAGCTGCAGCATATTGGCTTTATCGGCAGCTACTTTTTGTGGCGTACATAAATTTTGCAGAGCGGCTTTATCATATCCCGGGCGTTCCTGTTTATTGTTGTAATTTAAACCGTAGGCTTTATTACGGCTGTCGATGATCTCGTTTTTGTACAATACATCTACAAATAAAATGAGCAGAATAAAAGCCGGTAAACTCCAGCTTTGCAAAAAATATGATAAGGCACCAATAACAGCAGTCATTGTTGCAAAAAAGATAAGTATACTGGCAGCTGCAGGTGCTTCAAAATACGGGCTGTCCATATAAAAGCCAACCACAATTAAAAAAGCGAAGGACAGCACAATGCTTAATATACCTGAAAGATGATGCCGCTTAAAAACCGTATCCAGGAAATCCTGGTTATAATGTGATACATTTCTTGGTTTCTTAAACCGCAAACCATCGCCCAGGTAGCCGCTTATTTTTAATCCCGGAATTTCTGTTGCCTGGTTACCAGAATAAAAGTTTACATTAAAATGCTTCGCCGAATCAATGATGGGTGCAATAGTGCGTTGTATTGTTTTTTCGGCGCCAAAAAAATAAACGAATGAAATAGCCACAATTAAAATGATACCACCCAATACGCCTGCAATTACAGCAGCAATTTCCCCGGCGTTCATCAGTTCTTTCTGTGAATCAAATACAACCAGCTTATACATATAAAATACCAGGAACAGCAATGGCAGTAAAGCGTTATTGATACAGTATTTAAAAAAAGGATTGCTGGTGGTTGCCAGAAATTTGCATCTTTTGCTATGCAGTATAAAAGTGGTGATGTTCCAGCTCATAAAAAAAACACCCATAGCAACACCAACAATAGCTGCGCTTAAAGCATTTACATTACCCAGGTACTCCGGCGAACAGAACAATGCATCTGCACCGTAATGCTTCATAAAGCCGCTGTTGATGGTACTGCCCAGCAAATACCAGAATATCAGCAACACCTGGAACTTTCTGAAATGCAGCATAAAGAGCTGAACAGGAAAGAAGTAGTAAATATTTTTCAGGCTTTGTTTCATGAAAAAGGCTGTTGCTTAAAATTACAACATAATGTTTGAAACCGATGAGCCAGCCCCATAGGGTGACTCTCCGGTTTCAAACTACAGTGCCTGTTTTTTTCTAACCACAAAAAGAAGTGAAACAAGCACCATCAGCAATATCATGGCAATAAACTGGTGCGATACGCCAAGCAAAACCAACCTGTTGGGATAGGTTGCATTCAATACAGTTAATATACCCAGTAACACCTGTAGTAATACCAGCACCATAACTGTGATGCGGAGCCTGCTGAATAATTTTTTGTTTACAACCAGCCTTGACCTGTACCACCAAATTCCAATAAGTATAATTAAAAGATAGGCCAGTCCGCGATGAATAAAATGAATAGTGATTGGATTTGCAACCAGGTTTTTTGTAAAGGGAGAAAGTTCAGAAATGGAAGCGGGGATCATACTTCCGTTAATATCTGGCCAGGTTGGCGCTGTTATTCCGGCTCGTAGCCCTGCCATAAATCCACCGTATATTAATTGAAAGAACAGTACACACAATATCAGCAGTAAAAAATTCTTCAATTTGGTATCCTGTACTTTCTGCTCTTCCTTAACAATAAGACTTAATGCAAACCATAAAGTATAACTGAGCAAACCGAGTGCTGCAATAAAATGCGTTGTGAGCTCAACATGGCCCACAAAATACTTTTCCGGCACAAGGCCGCTTTTTACCATAAACCAGCCAATAAAACCCTGGAAGCCACCCAATATAAACAGGATGATCATCGGTTTTATCATCCGTTTTTCAAATTTGCCTTTGGCAAGAAAATAAACGAACCCAACTAAAAAAACCAGGCCCATCAGCCTTGCCCAGGTACGGTGAAACCATTCCCAGAAGAAGATGAACTTAAATTCAGCTAGCGTAAAATACTGGTGTACATATTTAAACTGGTCGGTTCCTTTGTACTTATCAAATTCAATTTGCCAGGCCGCATCATTCAGCGGAGGTAAAGTGCCTGTTATAGGCTTCCACTCGGTTATAGAAAGCCCGGATTCTGTTAAACGGGTAATGCCACCCAGCAAAACCTGTATAATGATCATTCCCACGCCTGTCAAAAGCCAGTAAGCAATCTGGCGTTGTGAGCGTTGTTGTTGTAGAGTATTCATTGCAGTTGCAAATTTACGGCAGCAAATATGGTTAAAGCAAAATGAATTGTTTTTTTATTGTTTTAACTGATATTTGTTAAACACAGATGTTAGCTCCGTTTCTACATAAAGATTTAACAGAAGCTGGTTTGGATGAAGCCGGCCGGGGATGCTATGCAGGGCCTGTGTTTGCAGCAGCTGTTATTTTACCCAAAGGTTTTTATCATCCTTTACTGAACGACAGCAAACAGTTAAATGAAAAACAACGTGACCTGCTGAGGCCAATCATAGAAAAAGAAAGCATTGCTTTTGCAGTGGCATCGGTAGATAACAATGATATTGATACAATCAACATTCTGCAGGCGAGTTTTACTGCTATGCATCTTTCTGTTGCCCGGTTAAAGATTACGCCTGAATTTTTATTGATAGATGGTAACCGTTTTAAGCCATACTCAAACATACCGCATCAATGTGTAGTTAAAGGCGATGGAAAATATGCTTCCATCGCAGCGGCCAGCATTTTAGCAAAAACCTGGCGTGATGAATTTATGCAAAAAATTCACGCAGAATTTCCGCAGTATGGATGGGATAAGAATAAAGGTTATGGTACAGCAACGCATCGTAAGGCTATTGACACGTATGGCCTTTGCAGCTACCACCGTAAGAGCTTCAACATCTTACCCGAAGGCTTTATTCAAAAATAAACTCGCCCTTCCCCTGCCTGATTATCGTCCACTCATCAGTTGTGCAATCTACCACCGTTGATGGTATCATGCTGCCGATGCCGCCATCAATCACAAAATCTACTTTATCGCCAAAGTTCTCCTGTATCACTTCGGGGTCGGTATATTCTTCAACCATCTCTCCAGGCAACGAGGCACTTAGTATCGGGTTGCCCAGTTCATCCAGTATATGCTGGCAAATAATATTATCAGGCACCCTTAACCCCACGGTTGATTTTTTGCTCTGTAATATTTTAGGTACCTGTTTACTGGCTGGCAAAATAAAAGTGTATGGGCCAGGCAAATAACTTTTCAGCATACGGTACAGCGGCGTGTCAATGGTTTTTGTATAATCACTTAAGTGGCTCAGATCACGGCAAATAAAAGACAGTTGCGCTTTTTGCGGATCTATGTTTTTTATTTTACAAATGCGCTCAATAGCCTTGTGTTGATTAATATCGCAACCAAGGCCATAAATGGTATCGGTCGGGTAAATGATCACACCACCATCTTTCAGGCATTCGGTGACTTGTTTTATCAGGCGGGGCTGTGGATTCTCGGGATGTATCTGGATTAACACGTTGTTTATTTTTATTTAATTAATGTACAGCAGTAATTGTACCACAACTTACTAAAATCATTTTAATCAGTTACTTTTGCAACTTTAATAAAACAATATAAACACAGCTTATGTCAGTAATATGCGTTGGTACCATGGCTTTTGATGCTATTGAAACCCCTTTTGGAAAAGTTGACCAGATCGTTGGAGGCTCGGGCACTTATGTTGCTTATGCGGCCGGCAATTTTGTAACGCCCATTCAGCAGATATCCATTGTTGGATACGATTTTCCGCAGGAAGAAATGGACGAGATGAAAAAACGCGGTGTATCCTTAGAAGGTGTTGAAATTGTAAAAGACAAAAAATCATTCTTCTGGAGTGGTAAATATCACCTGGATATGAATAGCCGTGATACACTGGTTACCGACCTGAACGTGCTGGCCGACTTTAACCCCGTGGTACCGGAAAGTTACCAGGGTGCAGAGTTCTTAATACTAGGCAACCTGGCGCCTGAGATTCAAATGAGTGTGATCAACCAGTTAAAAGTACGCCCGAAACTGATCGTGATGGATACCATGAATTTCTGGATGGATATTGCGATGGACTCACTAAAAGAAGTACTGAAAAAAGTGGATGTGCTGCTGGTAAATGATGCAGAAGCCCGCCAGCTAAGTGGTGAACTTTCTTTGGTTAAAGCTGCCAAAGCAATTATGCAGATGGGGCCGCAATTCTTAATTATTAAAAAGGGAGAGCATGGTGCTTTACTTTTTCATAACGAACATGTTTTCTTTGCTCCGGCATTACCATTAGAGGAAGTATTTGATCCAACAGGGGCCGGCGATACGTTTGCAGGCGGCTTTATCGGCCACCTTGCCAAAACAAAAGATATCAGTTTTGAGAACATGAAAACAGCCATCATTGTAGGTAGTGCCATGGCAAGTTTCTGCGTTGAAAAATTCGGGCCGGAAAGATTGAAAGAAATTACCAGGGAAGATATTGATGCCAGGCTGAGTGAGTTTGTACAGCTGGTGAATTTCGATATTGACCTGGTGTAAAATATGTAACATACAATTTCAGAATTGCCGGCACTCAAAATGCCGGCAATTTATTTAAAGACTGAGCCCGTACAGCAGTCCATCTTTGGCTGATATCAGCCAGATATTAGTTTCATCCAGTAAAATACTTGCCGGTTGCCAGGCAGTTAGGTTGGTTAGCATGGCAAGTTTTTTTGTTTTGTGATTGTATTGCAGCAGGTGATTACTCAATAACAACCAGATATGCTCATCATCTGCTTTCAGCAGTTTTGTATTAAAGTTATCAGCGAGATCCTCTACCAAGGACGAAACCACTACCTGTTGATATATTTTTAATTTTTGGGAAATTATGCTGATTTTATCGTCATGTAAAACAAATGTATAGTTAGCTGAGGTTAACATTTCCGGTAACTCATAAAAGTCTGTTCCAAAAATTTCATCCGATAGCTTTCCCTTTATCTCAAGGCCATCATGCGTAATCGCTGTAAATGTTTTCACGCATGGAATATCTTCCACAAAAAGAGCAGCTTTTACTTTACAGGTGGTATCAAGCAAAACACCATCATAACTTAATTTTACCCAGTTGTTGGCCTCGGCGTTGGCTAATATTTTATTTTCGAAGTAATAAGGCTGACGGGACAATCCGTGTGCAATAAAGCGGCTCCAGGCAACCGTGTCTTTATTAAGATCGTAAGCAAGTATGCAGCCGTAGTTGTAAATAGCGGTACCATAAAGCATTCTTTTTTTTATGAATGGTTTTGTAGCCAGCGGGCCAAATGGCAGCACCTTAATTAATTTTCCATCTGCCAGGCTAAACTGTGCTGCCTGATGTACTTCTTTTTTAGATACGCCTGCAAAAAAAGTACTGTCTTGTGCAAATACCGGTATAGAAGACTTATAATTGGTTTCAACGGACCATTTCAGCGAACCATCTTTTATGTTGTAACCATACAGGTGATAATCACTGGCATTGAAGATCACTAATCCGTCATAGATAACTATCGAAGAATAAAATTTGCTCATCTGCTCTTCAGTAAAAACCTGTTGAGAGCGAAAGAACTCTTTTTGGGCAAGTAGTTTTGTTGCAGCAAGCAGTAGTAAACTAAACGTAAATAATTGCTTCACAGTTTTTGGTATTATCATTTATGTAATATTAAAAAAATGGTGGGATCTGGTTTGTGAAAGTTTACTTAAATCAAGCCCTGATCTATTTAAAGCGAGTTTGGCCATTATATGAAAGATATTAAGCAGATGCATTAACGGTTTTGATGACGGCACACACAGCAAAACAGGTTCTGCTCATGCGGTTACATATTTCTTTGTAACATAGCACTAAATATTGGTTATTAAAAAATTCAGCTGAAACAAACCCAGATGTTAAATTTTCACTTTGTACCTTATGCCTTCTTTTGAATCAAAGAGTACTTCAATATAGTACAAAGAGTTTTCCCTTACAACATAATCAAACTGGTAAATATTATTATCCCATGCTGCTTTATTAGTAAGCAAAATTTCTACATTTCTATAATTATTAGTATTCACCTGTATATTCTTTACCGGATTTTTAAATGTAAATCTGAAGTGTAAAGTATCTCCAACACGGGTTTTTATTACACCACTGTCGGGGCTGTTGCTTTCCATATTACGTACCAGCTCACTCGGGTAAAAGTAAGGTGCATTAAAGAACTGCTCTTTTGTACGCCCCGTTTCCGCAATCCATTTTTCATCCTTGGGGAAATGATTTCGCATGAATTTTTGTTTGGGTGTTTGCCAGTAAAACTCTTTATACTGTTTTACAAAATCCGTCAACTTCCCCGACTCCTCATCTGTTTTACAACTGCCTGCAGCCCAGGTAACATCAAAATAATAATTTAAGCCACCAAGCTTTACCACATTCCAGCTATGGCTTACATTTAATACCAGCCCTATCTGAAACTGGTTTTTCTTTACGTAGCCATCAACCATTTCATTTTGAATACCAACCTGTTCACACATTCTTTTAAATAACTTTCCATAACCATTACACACGGCTTTCTTTTTATCCAGCACATGCTCCAGTAATTTGTTTTCCCATTCAATACGAGCCTGTGCACAGCTTGCTTTACTGCCATAGCAATCAAAATGATTCCACTCACTGCTGCCGCTATTAAAGAGTTTGTAATCATACTCAATATTATCAGCTATCCAGATAAATATTGCTCTTAGTTTATAAAGCGTATCTGTGTAAAGGGTTGTAAGGGTATTGGTCAGCTCATGCAGGTTGCCATTATATTTTACCGATCTGGCAAAATCATCTACCTGTTGAAAATTGTTACTGCTGCCATTTTGAGAATAAACAGATGAAGAGGATGTACAGAATAAAAAAAGGAATATTAAAACTCTTAAGGGCATTGTTAAAACAATTTGCTGATTTGTTGTTTACGTATCAGCGGTTTAATTTTTGCAAAGATTAGTTATAAAAATGAATTTGAACTTTAATTCCTTCTTGCCAGCACAATGGTATTTTTAAACTGCTTCTTCTTGCCATCTAAATTAAATACTTCAGTAAAAATTATATAAATACCCACCGGAAGTTTTTGAAATTTTTCTCCCAGGCCATCCCAGCGGAAACTGCCTTTAATGCCGCACAATGCATTGCGTTGCAGGTAGCGGACCGTTCTACCATTTGCATCAAAAATGATGATATTAGCCACATAGCCCGGCGATGGAAAACTATAATCGATCGTTGCAAAATCGTCCAGGCCATCATTATCAGGCGAAACGATCTCGGGACTCAGTTTAATTTCACCCTGAACCTGCAGATCAAGCCTGTATTGAGAATTTTTGTAAGTAGGTGTACCATAACCGATGCTTGTTGCTGCACTGTGCCAGTTCTCTTCATTTTGTGTAGCAGCGTTATAGTCTATTCTTTCAAGAGCAACTCCTTCCCGGTTATCAATTAATTTAAAATGCCATTTTTCATCATACTTTAGTTCATCCACAATATTTCCCTGTGTATTTAAAATAATGGCATCGCCTTCGTCATCATTAAAAGATGGCATGGAAGCAACTGTTACAAAAGCATCCGTGTTTTGTGTAATGAAATCTCTTTTTACAATTACAGGGTCTTCGGTTATCACCATAAAATCCTGCGGGAACAATAGATAATTATCTGTACTTAATTGTTTAATACTGCTGATAACTCCTGTACTATTTCGGTTGGCGATATAAGTTTGTTTTAAGTCGATGATCTTATTGCTTCGGTTATAAATCTCTACATAATCTGTTCCGTTGGATTTTGGGTTGAATAAAATTTCATTGATGACTATATCCAAACTATCCGCTATCTCACTTAATCCAAGCCTTGCTGTATTTTTTGTGCTGATGATATTTCCCTTGCAATCTGTTACTGCCGATGCTGTAATGGTATAAACTTTATTACGAAGCAACGGCGTATTTAACCGTAAGGTGACTTTATCAAAAGTCGGTAACACAGTTATTGCCGATTGCGGAATTCCTATTCCATCACTGATGCTGTAATTAGCGGCTGTAGCTGCTTTCAAACTATCCAATGGCTCATCAAACACCAGGCTTATATTAACACTGTCGGTTGCAAAAGCCCGCAGCAATTGCGGAGCCTGTGCATCGGCATTAATAGCGTCAACAGCATTTTTCTTTCCGGGCGTTCCTCCTTTTACATCAGTACTCGCCTTCCAGTTTGTAAACCCGCTGCAGGGATTTTTTGCGTCTATCATCTCCAATGTCCAGCCGCCATCTTTTTTCAATTCATTCTGGTACCACGCATCTGCATAACTCACCGCATGTATAATTCTGTTTTGCGGACTTCGTAAATAAATAACATCGCCTGCATTATCCAGCGATGGAAAACTGGTAACAGAAATGGTTGGCCCGTAGGCACTCATGGCTGCAACTGCGCTGGCCGTGCAAACAATCACAAAACTATCGGGCAATAAATTGTATGATGGCATGGCACCGCTCTGCCCTGTAGCATCGCCAATTCGACAGCCCAATAAATTAAATGTAGTAGATGACGTGTTGCGCAATTCTATCCATTCATTATTGGGTAAAGCAACTTGCGGCGTTGGGTCTGCCATCAGTTCGTCAATAACGATATCGTAGCGGTTTGCAACCTGTGCATGGGAAATAAAACCGCTCAGTAAAAAAAAGACAACGGGGCTGAATTTTTTAAACATGGGTACTTATTTATTCATTAAAAATATAAATAATTTGGAAACAATACCAGTTTTCTGATTACATTTGCGTTCAGCATGCAAAAAATAAAATTTATAAAACAGTCAAAGAAACCATTTTCAATAAAGGGGGTTTGATGTTTTATTTTAAAAATAAGTACAGGCCTTCCTAAAATGGGAAGGCTTTTTTTTTAACTTAAAAAATCTCTTTAAAAAGAGACAGGGGGGAACAAAATATGAAAGTTGCAGTAGTTGGCGCCACCGGATTGGTAGGCACAAAAATGTTACAGGTACTGGCCGAAAGGAATTTTCCTGTAGATGAACTGATACCGGTAGCTTCGGAAAGAAGTATTGGTAAGGAAATCACTTTTAAAGACAAGCAGTATAAGATCGTAAGCGCTGCCGATGCTATTGCGGCCAAACCGGATGTAGCCATTTTTTCCGCAGGCGGAAGCACTTCACTGGAACTGGCTCCGCAATTTGCTGCTGCCGGTATTACTGTTATCGACAATTCAAGCGCCTGGCGCATGGACCCTTCCAAAAAACTGGTGGTTCCTGAAGTAAATGCTGACGTATTGACAAAAGAAGATAAGATCATTGCCAACCCCAACTGCTCTACCATACAAATGGTTGTAGTTTTAAAACCCCTGCATGATAAATATAAAATTAAAAGAGTTGTAGTAAGCACCTACCAAAGCGTTACCGGTACCGGTGTGAAAGCGGTTACGCAATTAATGAACGAACGCAGGGGTATTGAGGGAGAGATGGCTTACAAATACCCGATCGACTTAAATGCTATTCCGCATATCGATGTTTTCCTGGAGAATGGCTATACCAAGGAAGAAATGAAAATGGTAAAGGAAACCAATAAGATCATCGGCGACGATTCTATAAAAGTTACTGCCACCTGCGTACGTATACCAACCATGGGCGGGCACAGCGAAAGCGTGAACATAGAATTTGAAAATGATTTTGACCTGGCCGAAGTGCGGGATATACTCAGTAAAGCACCGGGTGTTGTTTTAAAAGATGATGTTGAAAATTTCATTTATCCTATGCCCTTAACAGCTTATGATAAGGATGATACTTTTGTAGGAAGGATAAGGAGGGATGAAACGCAACCAAACACTTTGAACTGCTGGATCGTTAGTGACAATCTGCGTAAGGGCGCTGCTACAAATGCGGTGCAGATTGCGGAATATTTATTGGAAAAAGGGTTATTATAGGTTATTACACAAATTAAAACGGATTACACGAATTGCGCTGGTCCAAATTCGTGTAATCCGTATAATTAGTGTAATGAAAAATCTTAGTTAATCACCCACGTCTCATTCCCTCTCAGCAATTTATCCAGATCCCCTTTTCCTTTTTTAGCAATCACTTCATCAATCTGCATGGTCATGCTATCTTCATAACAAGCCCTTTCTGTTTCGTAAAACACACCAAACGGGCGTGGAAGATGGCCTTCCAGTCTTGGATCATCAAACATGCGTATCAATATCTGTGCTTTGTAAAAATCTTTTTCATCATGCACCCAAAGATCATCGGTTGAAGCGCCTTCGGCCAAATCAACGATTACCGGCTTAAATCCTTCCAGTTTAATTCCTTTATTATTGGTTGCACCAAATACCAATGGTTTGCCTTGTTCTAAAAACAACACTTCATCAGGCTTGGTTTTCTTCTCGGTAAAAATCTCAAAAGCTCCGTCATTAAAGATGTTACAGTTCTGGTAGATCTCCAGGAAAGATGATCCTTTATGTTGCTGCG
>Ga0075158_10002609_pt1 | contig 13002 bp, 10 predicted proteins | sample JI91814BDNA_FD_70968 | JGI IMG/M metagenome (GOLD analysis project Ga0075158, IMG submission 70968) | Wastewater effluent complex algal communities from Wisconsin, to seasonally profile nutrient transformation and Carbon sequestration -... | ecosystem: Engineered > WWTP > Effluent > Algae... | reverse complement strand
ACGAAGTTCTGGAATATTTCCGTACCAAAGGAAATACCAGTCATGAATCCGAAATCCTCAAGATCATGAATATGATTTCTACCGTTAAAAGAGGTTTTAATCCTATAAAAATGGAGAAAATAACGACTGGGAGAAGGGAAATGCTGGGAGGATTCTCATTCAACGGAATGGAAAGTATTTATGATATTCTGATGGAAATATATGCCAGGGAAAATAAAAAACTTGAGGATGCGGAAGAACTTATTTCAGGAATCATTGTCTCATTATATCAAAATGGTATTCTGGATGATGAAAAGCTGAAAGATATGAATTCTGTTCCCAAAATTGAACGTTTCTGGAATTCATTGGCTGAGCAGAATACAGCCATATCCGGAATTAATAAGAAACTCAGACTGACCATTATTCCGGAGGATATTTTTCTTATTCTGGAAAAGGTATTTCTGAAATTAATTTAAAAAAAGATCATTATGGAAACCGGAAGATATATTGTTCTTCTGCAAGATCAGCAGAAAAACTCGCTCAAAAAAATAGAGAAAGAACTGGAAGTGACTATTACTTCTTCAGAATTGCTGTCCAAAGAAAACCGTTCTTATGAAATCATTGATCAGGACAATGGTGTACTTTATAAAAATCTTGGGGTTCTGGTGGTGGAAAATATGGATGAAGATCAATTGAAAAGCGCCGTGAAAGATGAATCCAATTCTATTGTATACTACGAAAAAGAAAGAGAATTTTTTCCTGCTGATGAATTGCAGCTCATTAATGAACTTAAAAAGCAGTCTGCCGGACTCGCAGAAAAAATTTCAGAACTTGAAAAATACATCACCACCAAACCTTTACCCCAAAAATCATTCATTGAAATGGAATGGGGATTAAAAGCAATAGGGCTGGAAAATACCAACTATACAGGAAAAGGAATTGATGTTTGTATTCTCGATACCGGACTTGAAACTTCCCACCCGGATTTTTCCGCTGAGGTGATTGAAGGAAAATCTTTCATAGATGGTGAAGACTGGAACCGGGATCCCAACGGACATGGTACGCACTGTGCAGGAGTAGCTGCAGGAAATATAAGAAGTGATAACGGAAAACGTTACGGGATTGCCAGAGACTGTAATCTGAAAATAGCAAAAGTGCTCGCAGACAATGGAAGAGGAACTACCAGCAGCGTAATTGATGCTATAGACTGGGCAATCACGAAAAAATTCAGAATACTATCCCTTTCACTGGCTTCTCCGGTGAAGCTTGATGATCAGCCTTCCGTCCTTTTTGAAACAATAGGAGAAAGAGCACTGGAAAATAACTGCCTTATTATAGCGGCGGCTGGAAATGACAGCAACAGACCACAGATTCCGCAACCGGTTTCAATGCCGGCCAATTCAAAATCGATTGTGGCTGTAGGAGCTATTGACGCTCAAATGAAGATCGCCAGATTTTCAAATGCAGGTCTCAATCCGTCCACAGGAGGAAGTATCAATGTCTGTGCTCCCGGAGTAGACATTATCAGTTCCTATCCTAAAAATGCAAAGAATAAAAATAATTTATACTACAGCATGAGTGGTACAAGTATGGCAGCACCGCATGTTTCCGGGCTTGCAGCGTTGTATATGGAACAGTTTCCCAATAAATCAGCAAAAGAGATCTGGGAACTGATTGAAAATAAAGCAAGACCTATCGAAGGCATAAAATACAGAGATATTGGAAATGGTTTAATACAGATATACTTATGATCACTTACCTCGCAGTTTTAAAGGAAGATATAAATTTTAAAAAGCTTGAAGCATTACTCAAAAGTAAAGGCATAAAACTGGCTGCTCATTACAAAACGATAGGCGTTATAAAACTTGAAAGTCAGTTGCCGGTTTCAGAGTCCGAATTTCTGGAGTATTTTATATCTATAGAAGAAGAAAAAGATAATTTAACAATATAATCACATCCATAAAGCTTTTCTGTCGCAGAGAAGTTTTATTTTTGTCTCTTAATGATAAAATAACATATGAATTTCAGATTTTCAATGGTGTTTCTGATGTTTTTTGCATTAGGATTCTCACAAGACCTTACCGTAATGAGTTTTAATATCAGACTGAATGTAGAGTCGGATAAAGACAATGCCTGGCCAAAAAGAAAACAGGACGTTGCTGATTTACTGACCTATTATCATCCTGATTATTTCGGAGTACAGGAAGCGCTTCCGGAACAGATGAAAGATATTAAAGCAGGAGTAAAAAACTATGATTATATAGGAGTAGGAAGAGATGACGGCAAAGAAAAAGGAGAGTTTTCTGCCATCTTTTATGATACCAACAAACTGGAAATTGTAAAATCAGGAACGTTCTGGTTATCTGAAACTCCGGAAAAACCATCAAAAGGTTGGGATGCGGCACTGAACAGAATCTGTACCTATGCCATATTTAAAGATAAAAAATCGAAAAAAGAATTCCTGGCGATGAATCTTCATTTTGATCATGTAGGAAATGTAGCAAGAGTAAAATCTTCAGAACTGATCCTGAAAAAAATCAAAGAACTGAACCCAAAAAATCTTCCGGTAACGCTGAGCGGAGATTTTAACCTGACCGATGATTCTGAACCGATTAAAATTCTTTCCCAGAATATGAAAGACACTTTCTATCACTCGGAAACCAAACATTACGGTCCGGTAGGAACTTTCACAGGTTTCAACGTGAATGAAGTTCCTAAAGAAAGAATTGATTATATTTTTACAAATGGCTTTAAGATCAGATCTCACCGACATATCAATGACAGAAGAGAAAATCTCTTATATCCATCTGATCATTTCCCGGTTATTGTGACTCTTTCCCTATAAAAATTAATTGGTTGGAAAATCAATTTCAAATCCAATTCCTCTCAGGGATTGGATTTTTATTTGGGGATCACTAATGAAATACTTACGAAGTCTGCTGATAAATACATCAAGACTTCTTCCGGTAAAATAATCATTGGTTTCCCAAAGGTTATCCAGAATATTATCTCTTGTAATGATGGATCGGTTATGCTTCAGAAGATACAGCAGCAGTTCCTGTTCCCGTATAGTCAGTCGGTTGTTTCCGTTAGGGTGAGACAGCAGAAGTTTAGTGGTGTCCAGTGAAAATTCTCCTATTTTTATTTGAGTCTCCGTAACGGCGGGAAGCGTCCTTTTCAGAATATTTTTAATCCGTAAAACAAGTTCTTCAGGATCGCAGGGTTTGGCAATATAATCGTCAGCACCTATTTTCAGTCCCGTCAGACGGTCTATTTTTTGGTTTTTAGCCGTCAAAAATAACAATGGGAAATTGCTTCTTTCCTTGATGATCATTTTCGCCAGCGAGAAACCATCCAGGTGAGGCATCATCACATCCAGAATTCCTATCTGAAAAGGAAAATCAGCTTGAAGCAATGGTGTGATATCTTCAGGATTCTGAAACCAGCTGACTTCAAAATCTTCCAATTCAAGATACTGCTTAAGAATCATTCCGAAATCCGGATCATCTTCTGCGAGAAGGATTTTAGTTTTCATAAGGAATTGATATTTTAAAAGTACTGCCTGCATTGAGTTGGCTGGAAACCTCTATTTTACCGCTATAATTGGCAATGATTTTCTTTACGAAATAAAGTCCCAGGCCAAGTCCTTTACTGTTGTGAATATTGTTATTCTGTATTCTGTAGAATTTTTCGAAAATATTGTTCAGTTCTTTCGTTTCCATGCCCTGACCGTTGTCAGAAACTTCTATTTCCAATTGTTGAGAGCTGGTTCGGATATGTAGTGTCACAACCGATGCCCCATATTTCACACTGTTTTCACAAAGGTTTTTAATAACTGTTTCCATGAGGTTTTTATCAAAAGGAAGCTCTTGTGAAACCGTATTGTCAAGGTTAAAATCAGTGTTTGGGTAAGTAACAGAAAGATCCTGAATAAAAAAGCTCCAGTCCTCAGGTTGTACAGCAGTCATTTCATCCGGTATTTCATCTTTATGAAGCTGAAACATCAGGCTTTCAAGACGTGAAATTTGTCTGTCTATAAGAGGAAGCGTTTCAGGATTCCATTCTTTTTTTAATGCTTTGGAAGCTATTTTTAAAGTAGCGATAGGAGTTTTAAACTCATGCGAAATGTTATCCACAATGGTGTGGAGAACTTCCACCTGCTTCTGCTGCTGAATCAGATTTCTGATCGTGAAAATATAAAGAAGAAGAACTCCCGAAAGAAGAAGAATACAACAAACAATCAGTAAAGTAAGCTCTTTGAAAACAATACTTTTTATATTCCTGATCTCAAAATCTGTCTGGGTTTTAACAAGGAAAGTATTCTTTTTTTCAACGTGGCCTTTTTCCGTGTCATCTCTTTTGGTTGTTGAGGTTTCCCAGCTTCCGTTACTGGCAATACGCGGATTTTTGATCTTATCCTTTGTCTCAAAAATAACGATAGGTTCAGTAATTACTTTTGTGCTGTCCGGAAGATGGACAATGGAAAGATATCTTATTCTTGCGGAGATTTCATAGCCATCTTTCCTGTAGCGGCTGTCGATATAGTGAATCAGTCTTTCTCTTGCAGATTTTCTGTTTTCTATGAAGTAATTTAGAAAATCCTTTCTGTTAATTTCCTTATTATGGTACCTGATAATGATTTCCTGAAGAGAATCATCATTCCTTTCTTTCACCTCCTGGATATCCTCAAGATGCTCTGTGTAATTGGTAAGCCCGTCGTTCACGGATCTGTAGATATCCCTTTCTTTTACCTGATAGGTTTTATACATAAAGTAAACCTGAATTCCCAGTAAAAGCAGGAACAAAGCGGCAAAAACCGAAATCAGAATTTTACTCTTGGCTATCATTGAAACAAAGATAAAACTTTAGCCATTTTCCGGAGATGATTATTTTATTATTAACCTTCCGTTAACCATTATTTTGAATCCCAAAATGCAGCTTAAACCCGAACTCTTTATGACAGAAGTACATTAACCCATCATTAACCTTCTATTAACCCTATTTTTTCCAGCTAATATAGAATTTTGTACCCATTGAACGGAACAATAATTTTTGTTTGATAGGATAAAAAAATAACCATGTATAAAATTCTTTTTTTTCTGTGTTTTCCGGTTTTGATTCTTGCTCAAAAAGCTGGAGGAACAATTATGAACACCGAAAACGAAAAACTTTCCTCCGTAAAGGTGGAAGTGTATAATGCTCAGAATGCATTAATCAAAGAAATAAGGACTGATGAGAACGGGCAATTTGCATTGGACGGTATTGCAGAGCAGGAAGTAAAGCTGGTTATTAAAAATCAGGGATATTCTTTATTTGAGAAAAAACTGGATTTGAATGAGCCTGAACCATTGAATATTGTTCTTAAAAAGGAATCACAGGAAATAGAAGGAGTGGTTATGACGAAACGAAAACCTTTGGTGAAAAGAAAGATAGACCGTCTGGAATTTAATGTGGAAAACAGTAATATTTCTTCACTTAATGCCTGGGAAATTCTAAAAAATACACCGGGTGTCACCATCAACAATAGCGTACTGAGCGTAAAAGGAAGCACCGGAATTCTGGTGACGATTAATGATAAAAAAATAATGTTGACAGGAGATGAGCTGAAAAATCTTCTGGAAAATACCCAGGGAGATGAAGTGAAATCAGTGGAGGTAATTACCAATCCGCCTGCAAAATATGAAGCTTCAGGAAGTGCGGTGCTGAATATCGTTCTGAAAAAGAATAAAATTGAAGGTTACCGCGGAATTCTCTCATCCAAATATGTGCAGACACAATATGCGAAAGGCGTTTTCGGTCTTTCCCAATATTATAAAAAAGATAAACTTTCCTTAATGGGAAGCTATTATAAAGGGCTGGGAACGTACTACCGGGAAGGAACAGACTATGTAAACTATCCGGAAAGCCAGACCCGATGGGTAAGTACGATGAACAGGAAGGATAAAAACATTAACCAGAATACCCTGAATTTTAATGCGGAATATGAACTGGACAGCTTGACCAATCTAAGCCTCAACTACTCAGGGTATTTTTCTCCAAAGTCCTTCGGAACCTACCATGTTCCTACGCTGATCTATAACCAGCAGGATAGGGTAGAATCTGATTATACTACGATCAATGATCACCGTTCCCGTTCCATCAACAACGCTGTGAGTTTTCAGATAGATCGGAAACTCAATAAGAAAAGCAGCCTTTCATGGATCAATTATTTTACCGGAAATAATAGCGATAAATATCAGAATGTAATCACCTACCTGAACTTTGCAGGCCAGCCTCCGAGAGAAGATAATTTCCTTACTCAGAATAAAGCAGATGTTCAGCTGTATTCTACCCAATTCGATTATCAGTGGAAAGGAGATAAACTGGAACTTGAATCAGGCGCAAAGTATAGTTTTGTAAAGACAAGCAGTACACTTGATTTCTCTGATAACGAAAACGGAATATTGCAATACCGGCCGGAAAAAAGCAGTGTTTTTGATTATAAAGAACACAACTTTGCCCTGTATTCTTCATTGGCCTACAATATCGGGAAATGGAGTTTCAAAGGAGGACTTCGTGCGGAAATGACAGATCTTGAAGGAATAGTTTCCGAACCCTATGAATTGAATAAGACCAATTATTGGAAATTTTTTCCCACTTTTTATGCACAATATACCACAGAAAACAAACAGGAATTTGGGTTCTCCTATGGAAAAAGGATCAGCAGACCTTCCTATTCATGGCTGAATCCTGCAAAATCTTATTATAATCTGTTTTCATATTATCAGGGAGATCCGAAGTTAAAAGCAACCATTATCCATAATCTCAACCTTACTTACTCATGGAAAGACTGGAATCTGGATGTATACTACAGAAAAGAAATATATCCGTCCATGGAAATCTCTTATCAGGAACCAAGTACAAATAGTCTGATCTATTATTTTACGAATATTGAGAAAGGAGAAGCTTTCGGGGTAAACTTGTACAAAAATTTCCAGGTGAAATCCTGGTGGAATATTATCCTTTCTGAAAATCTTGAGCATAACGAGAATTACTTCAAAGGAATTGATGGAATGCTGTATAAAAATAAAGTCTGGAACTGGGTTTCAAACATTTCAACAAGCTTTACACTGGATAAAAACAGCGACTGGAAAATGGAAATGGGACACCGCTATTATTCGCCGGGTATACAAGGAACTTTCAGAATATCTTCTCTATGGTCAGCCTATTTTGTAATGAACAGGAAATTCTTTAGTAAAAAACTGGAAGCCAGCCTTGTTTTTAGCGATATTTTCAGGTCCACAGGGCAGAAGGTCAGTACAAAATACGCCAATCAGGATAATTATTTTCTTGATTATACCGATACTCAGGGAGTGACATTTTCATTGAAATTCAACTTTGGAAATCAATCGGTTAAAAATGCAAAAACCATTAAAAAGACAGCCGAACAGGATAGATTATAGAATATTTTAATATGAAAGTTGATTGCAGTGAAATATTATCGTGAAAGAATGATCGTCTGATGGCACATTTTCGCTATTTTTGAGGCCTATCTTTAAAAAGATCGATATGAAGAAAATTTTTTCCGGGATGCTGATCGCAGTTTCTTTACTGCCATTGTCAGCTCAGGAATTGTATATGCCGAGGAATATCAAAAAAGCGTATGAAAGAGGAACACGTGATATCTCCGGAGCGCCAGGAAAAAACTACTGGCAGAATAAAGGAGTCTATAATGTAGAGGTGAAAGTAGATGCTGCTACCAAAGTAGTTTCCGGAAAAGAAACCATTGTTTATACCAACAACAGCCCTGATAATCTGAATGAACTGGCTATCCGGTTTGTCAATAACCTTCACAAGCCACAATCGCCAAGATCAGGATTTGTATCCAAAGATTTTCTTTCATCCGGGTTGAAAATTAAGTCTTTTACGGTAAACAATGTAAAATATGAGATCAACAGTGATGACTGGAGTACTGTTGAAAAAGTAAAATTAAAATCAGCTTTAAAATCCAAATCAAAAGCTGAGGTTAAAATAGAGTGGGAATATCCACTATCAGTTCAGAGTGGAAGAGAAGGGCAGATTGATCCTGAAACATTCTATGTGGCCTATTCTTTTCCAAGAATTTCCGTGTACGATGATTACAACGGATGGGATATGCTTCAGCACTCAGACAGACAGGAGTTTTATAATGATTTCAATGATTACAGTTTTGCCATTACCGCTCCGAAAAATTATGTAGTTTGGGCAACCGGAGATTTTCTCAATCCGGAAGCTGTACTTCAGACAGAATATTTAAAAAGGTATAGAGCTTCCCTGAAAAGTGATAAGCTGATGCATATTGCTACAGAGCAGGAAATGAAGTCCGGAAAAGTGACTAAGCAGAATAAGTGGAATGTATGGAAGTTTAAAGCAAACCATATTACAGATTTCTGTTTTGCAATGAGTAACCATTATGTGTGGGATGCAGCCAGTGTTCAGTTAAAAACAAAAAGAGCGAGCGTTCAGGCCGGATATAAAAACGGAGCGAAAGATTTTGAACATTATGTAGACTGGATGCGCTATAACCTGGATTGGTTCTCGAAAAACTGGCCGGGCGTAGAATATCCCTACAATGTAATGACAGCCATCCAGGGGTATGCAGATATGGAATATCCTATGATGATTAATGACACCAGTATTCCTGATGATCTTAATGATGCGAGGCTTACGGCAGATCATGAAATTGCCCATACGTATTTCCCATTTTATATGGGAATCAATGAAACAAGATATGCATTTATGGATGAAGGCTGGGCGACCACGCTGGAATATCTTATAGGTATTGATGAAAACGGGGAAGCGGCTGCTAAGGAATTTTATAAAAACTTCCGTGTTAAAAAATGGATCAATGATCCTTCTGCAGAACAGGATCAACCAGTGATTACCATGAGTACACAGGTAAGCGGTGCCGGATATGGAAACAATTCTTATGTAAAATCTTCATTGTCTTATCTGGCTTTGAAGGATTATTTAGGAGATGAACTTTTCAAAAAAGCATTGCATCATTATATGGATAACTGGAACGGGAAACATCCTGTGCCCTGGGATTATTTCAATTCTATGAATACAGGCTCAGGAAAAAATCTGAACTGGTTTTTCCAGAATTGGTTTTATACCAATAATTATATTGACTTAAAAGTAACAGGAGCATCCCAGATGAATGATATGCTTACCATTAATGTTGCGAATGTAGGAGGCTTTGCCATTCCGTTTGATACCCTGTTATTTTATGATGACGGAACGACAGAAAAACTCCATTTTTCACCTTCCGTGTGGGAAAAAGATCAGAAACTGACTGATCTTGTAATTCCTATTAAGAAGAAAATAAAATCGGTACAGCTGGACGGAGATATCTTTATGGATTATACTCCGGATGACAACCGCAAAAACTTATAAAAGTAAAGCCTTCAGATTCTGAAGGCTTTCTTATTTTTAAAAATAGGCAGTCAATCGTAAGCCTAGTGTAATATAATTGATTTTCTCTTTAGTAATCAGGTTATTCAGTTCCTGATCAAGTTCAGCACTTTCCTTAATATCATCGCTGAAGTAATAGCGGATAGTAGAATTGATTTGATTGTAATCCGTATAGAAAGTAAGACCTAATCCCGGATTGAACTTGTAGGTCATAGAAGCACCTGTATTCCATCGGAAAGCTGGTTCTGGTTTGTATTTGGCTATTTGAAGCTCGTGGTTGGGAGTATTTATCTCTTCTCCTTTTACAAATATTTTTCCACTGGCAGTGGCCGCATATCCTCCTGTAATCTTTAACGTAAGCTGCCATTTATCTGATAATTCATGAGAAAAATAAGGTCCTATGCCTGCAGAAAGGAATCCCATAGATTGTGTTTTGATTTCATGATCACCAAAATCCTGCCCGTCATCTAATGTTATTCTTTGAGATTTAATAGGGAAGCTGCTGAAGGATACATCGGCACCCACACCCCATTTTTTTGAAAAGAAATAAGCGCCCTCCAGTCCGCCCTCAAAACCTATTTGTTTTTTATCATCCAGTTCAGATTCCCTCAGGAAGTTAGTGGTGCCAAACGCAGTTCCCATCTTTAAAGAAAGAAAGGATGGATAATCGTTGCCCTGTATTCTGGATAAGAGACTTAAATTATCACCCTTGTTTTTATAAATTTTATCAATAAAAAAATACCCCAGTTCTGTGGATATAATTCCGATACCGGCACCGGCAAGAATATCCGGAACCCAGTGTCTGTTGTTTAAATTTCGTCCAAGCCCTGTAAGAGTCGCAGCACCATATCCTGCAATACTGTAGGCCGGATTTACCAAACCATATTCTTTGTGGAGAAAGCTTGCATTGGTAAACGCCATTGCAGCATGTCCTGATGGAAAAGAATTGTTTTTGGAGCCATCCGGACGTTCCACTTTTGCTGTATATTTAATAGAATTAACTAAAATAGCCATGATGACTAAACTGGTACCGTAAGATAAAGTAGCTCGTCCAATATTGTTGCGACCTTTTACACCTGCCAGCTTCAATCCGTAAACAGCTACAGCAGGAGCGTATTGCAGGTAATCATCATATTTGACTTTAAAGTTGGGAAGATATCGGTTTCTTACCTCTCGAATATTCTCTTTTTCTCCCCATGTTGCTGCAGCTGCAGTAAAAAGAAGGGCTGGAGCTACCGATTTTTTTACCCATTCTTTTTGGAAAAAAGGAGTTTTCTCCTGAATAGTATATCCTGAATTGATGGCTGCGAGATCTTCCTTGAGATTTCGGGATTGAATGGTATCCTGTGCCTTAATACAGTATAGTTGCAATAGAATTCCGGATACTAATGCTATTTTTTTCATCTTAGTAGTGTTGAAATTTAAATCGCGTAAAAATATTAAAAAAAATCTATCCCAATTTTTGGGATAGATCTTTTTAATATTTTTATAATGTTCTAACGGATGTTTTTGATTATCTTAATCCAGCTCTTGGTCCGGATGCTGCTACTACAGCCTGCATTCTTGTTTTTTGGTTGGCAGAGAACATAACCATAGATTTGTCATCCACATAATCCATGTAGTTCATGAACATCTGAGAACGGCTTACCCCTCCACAAACTCTGTTTAAAGGATAGGTAGGATTTCCATAGTTAGGGCCGGGAGATGTAGGAGTATCATTAGAGTAATCCGTCTGGCATCCGGCATCAGATGATCCCCAAAGGTGTGGAAGATTTAGATAATGTCCTACTTCATGCGTTACTGTTCTTCCTAAATTAAACGGAGCGGAAGCACCTGTTTTACCGATATACTGATATCCTATTACAAGACCGTCATACCATTGTCCTGCATGTTCAGGATAATAAGCGTAGCCAAGAGTTCCAGGTTGGTTATTCTCGTCAAGGATTGAATTAACAACCCAAATATTCATGTTTTTATTTACATCAGTAGCGTCAATACCTCCTGTGCTGGCTTTTTTCATCTGTTCCAGATCAGATCTCCAGCCTGTCTTTGTGCTCTGCTTACGGTTGGTGGCTACTAATTTGAAACGGATTTTTACATCACCTGCTGCGACTGGCTGAAATGCAGAAGGTATTTTCGTGATATCGGAATTAGTTGCGCCATAATCGGCATTAAGGACTGCAATTTGTTCTGCAATTCTTGCATCAGAAACATTCTGAGCAGAAGTGTTGTAAATTACGTTAAAAACAACCGGGATCTCAACAGTTCCGTCTGCAAGAACTTTTCCCACTTTAAGATTTTCTGCAAATTTTTCAGTACCGAATTCAATATCAGCTATTTTTTGTTTTAGTGCAGGGTTTTTCAGAAGCATTGCCTGTCTGATTTCTTCTGATGGACAGCTTCTTTTAAGAGCACTAGGAACAGTGTTTTCCTGATCCGGAGAAGTCTCATTTTGATTGGTTAAGCTGTCGTTGTTGCACGCCGACATAAGGCCCAGAATCAGGGCTCCAAATAAGAATTTTTTCATATCGTTATAATATAATTTGGTTGAGGGTGTGAAATTATATCATTTGAAATTAATATGCAAGTAATTTATCAAAATAATGAAAAATGTTTAATCTATTGTTGTTTTAGCTGAATTAAATTCAATTAAACTTCTTATGTTTTGTATTTTAGTTAAAATTAAATAATCGTTTTATATTTCACATTTAAGTGCATTTTATATGTAAATAATTTTATATAATTTATGTTTTTATAGTATATTTTTTACAACAAATTGGATTGGGATGGTTTTTAAAAATAAGTCAGGAACCACTGATTTTTATCAGATAATTCTAATATCTCCAAAGATGACTCTGATTTCAATATGTTTCATTATCATTTGTATTGCTGAAATGGGAACAAAAAAGGAGATAAAAAAATCTGTCTCAAAGTTGAGACAGATTTCAAATATGTAAAAGGGTTTTAATTTTAATACACTCTCAGCCCTGATCTTGCCCCAGAAGAAGCTACTACAGACTGCATTCTGGTTTTTTGTCCTGAAGAGAACATAAACATCGCTGCATCATCTACATAATCCATGTAATTCATAAACATTACAGATCTTTGTACACCGCTGCAAGTATTGTATAGCGGGTAGGAAGGTTTTCCATAATTTGCAGTCGTTTGTGTAGGAGTATCGCTTACCTGGTCGTTTCCGCAATTGGCATCTCCCCAGATATGTCTTAAGTTTAGGTAGTGGCCTACCTCATGTGTTGCAGTTCTTCCCAGGTTGAAAGGAGAAGAAGCTCCTGTTTTTCCGAAGTATGGAGCAGCAATTACCACACCGTCATTCCATAAGCCTGCAGATTCAGGGAAAGTGGCATACCCAAGAATGGTGCGTCCCTGGCTGGTCATTTTACCCACCACCCATAAGTTTAAGTAATTGGTAGGATTAGTAGCGTCAATTCCTCCTTTAGACGCTTTTTTCATATCATCATTAGTTGCCCAGCCGGTTTTTGTAGTGGATTTTCTAACCGTATTTACCAGTCTGAATTTTACTTTTGTATCACCGGAACTTACGGTCTGGAATTCGGTCGGAATTTTGTTAAT
>Ga0075158_10002595_pt1 | contig 13048 bp, 9 predicted proteins | sample JI91814BDNA_FD_70968 | JGI IMG/M metagenome (GOLD analysis project Ga0075158, IMG submission 70968) | Wastewater effluent complex algal communities from Wisconsin, to seasonally profile nutrient transformation and Carbon sequestration -... | ecosystem: Engineered > WWTP > Effluent > Algae... | reverse complement strand
CGTTGCAATAAAGCCGTTTTGCAAACATATTTATTGGGAAATAAAAAACGCCATTTAAAAGGATTAAATGGCGTTATCATAATATATTAAAAGTGATTAGCTGCAGCAATCTGTACCACAACCGCAGTCTTTTGGTTTTTCACCAAAAACAGTAATACTAAATATCCCAACACCACTATTTTTAAATGCAGTCATTTGTTCTTCATTTAAATAATTAGTAAGAATGTCATCAGGAAGAATTATTTCTTTTTCCTTTTTAATACTTACCTGTTTAAAACCATTTTGTGCAATAATATTTAAGTATTCGTCTTTTTGAATAGCACCACTTACACAACCGGCATACATTTCTGCTTCTTTTAATATGGAAGGTGGTAATTCGCCAACTAATACAATATCAGAAACACTAAAGTGACCGCCGGGTTTTATAATGCGATACATTTCTGAAAAAGCTTTTACTTTATTCGGCACTAAATTTAATACGCAATTACTCACTACTACATCGGCTTTATTAGAAGTAATAGGAATATTTTCAATGTCGCCCAAACGAAACTCTACATTTTGTAAGTTGAGTTTTGCTGCATTTTTGCGTGACAATTCAATCATTGTTTCTGTCATGTCTACACCAATAACGCGGCCGTCTTCACCCACAATACTGCGTGCTACAAAAGCATCGTTACCTGCCCCTGAGCCCAGGTCCACCACCGTATCGCCTTTTTTAATTTGTGCAAATTCAGTTGGTATACCACAGCCTAAACCTAAGTCGGCGTCGGCAAAATAACCTTCCAGTGAAGTGTAATTTTCACTCATAATTTCAAGGTCAATGGTTGAGCATCCACCTGCGCCACAACATGATGATGCGTTGGTGGTTTTTGATTGCAGTGCAATTTCACTGTATCGTTCCTTTACAAGGTCTTTTACTTCTTGATCGTTTTGCATAATATTTATTTTATAGTGATAAATTATTTTTTGTCATAACTATTGCGCTGTCGGGACAAATTGTTGCAAATTCTTGCGTTTGCTGAATAACAAGCGGAACCTCAGTGCGCTGAATAATGTGAAAATTTAATTTCGAAAAAAATGTTGGTGCTGTTTCTGTCAGCAGATAATAAGTGGTAAAACCTGCATCATTTAATTTTGATAATAAGACCTCAATTAATTGTTTCCCAAGTTGCTGATGCTGATATTGTGCATCAATGGCAACAGAACGAATTAAGGCAAACGGAAAATATTGTTCTACACCAGCAACACCAATTATTTGATTATTTGCCATTACAACTTCAAAGTGTTGAATATGTTGTGCTAATCCATCAATTGGAAGTTGATGTTGCATCAGCAAGGCTTGTATAGCGTTGAAATCATCGATAGTTGCAGTTCTGAAGGTATACATCTTAACAGCATTTAATTTCACGAAACAATTGTCTGAAAAATCCCAGCGCCTGATTGCAAACGCCTTCGTTTAAACAATAACAAACCCTTGGTCCGTCAATTTCACCTTTTATTAGTCCGGCAGCCTTCAATTCCTTTAAATGTTGTGAAACAGTACTCTGTGAAAGCGGTAGTTGGTCAACAATATCCCCACAAACACATTGCCCGTTCGAGAGCACTTTCAGTATTTCAATACGCGCCGGATGGCTCAAAGCCTTAGCTATATCAGCAATTCGGATGCTTTCAGCGTCAAATTCATGTTTTTTCGAGTAAGCCATATTCAATTGTATATCGCAAATATACGATGAAATAAAACACACTACATAATGTTCGCTCATATTTATTTTTCATTAAATTGTTTCGAGCTGTTCTGTCAGACTTTCCCACCCGCTCATTTTTTGCGTATGGCTTTCTTTAAGGTTGTTGTATTTGTTGAAAATTTCGGTGGTATTGGGCTTTTCATAAAATCCCGGATCATTCATTTGTTTTTCAAGCTGAACAATTTCCGTTTCTAATGCCGCAATTTCTTTTTCGGTTTTTTCAATTTCTTTTTTGATACGATTTACTTCCCGCTCACGATTTTTTTTGTCTTCGTGATTTTCTTTAGTGGGGGAAACCGTTACAGCTTCCTTTTTTTGTTTAACCGGTTTTGGAGCTAATTCTAATTCTGCCAGTGAAGATATTTTTTTAGCTGCCAAATAATCATATATATCACCGATATGTTCTTTGATTTTTTTATCCTTAAATTCAAATACACGGTTGGTAATTCCCTTTAAAAAATCACGATCGTGCGATACCACAATTACTGTTCCTTCAAAATTGTTCAATGCATTTTTTAATACATCTTTACTGCGCATGTCCAAGTGGTTGGTAGGCTCATCAAGCACCAATAAATTATATGGCTCAAGCAATAATTTACACATTGCCAAACGCGATTTCTCACCACCTGATAACACTTTCACTTTTTTAAACGATGCTTCACCGCCAAATAAAAACGCTCCTAATAAAGTTCTGATATGTGAACGCATTTCACCGGCGGCCACTTTGTCAATGGTATCAAATACTGTATCATCCCCGCTAAGTGTTTCAGCTTGATTTTGAGCATAATAACCTAAATGCACATTATGTCCCAACTCTAATTCGCCTTGGTATTTTTCAATGCCGGCAATAATTTTAGACAAGGTAGATTTTCCTTCACCGTTTTTACCTACAAATGCAATTTTATCACCGCGCTGAATATCAAAATCAATTTCATCTAAAATTAATTTTACATCATAAGTTTTAGAAACTTTTTTTCCGGTAACTACTGTTTTACCTGAGCGCTGTGGTTTTGGAAAATAAAAGTGAATAGTTGCAGTTTCTTCATCGTCCACTTCTATTTCTTCTATTTTATCCAGCTTTTTAATAAGTGATTGTGCAAATTTTGCTTTGTTCGCTTTTGCTCTGAATTTATCAATCAGTTTTTCGGTATGCTCAATATATTTTTCCTGATTTTTTTGCGCCGCACGTTGCTGATCAATTCGCTCTTTACGCAATTCAACAAATGTGGAATAATTAGCAGGGTAGTCGTAAATTTTCTGACTTACAATTTCGATGGTACGTTTGGTAACATTATCTAAAAATGTTCTATCGTGGGAAACAATCATGATAGCACCCGGGTACGTTTCCAAATATGTTTCTAACCACTGAATACTCTCAATATCCAAGTGATTGGTAGGCTCATCTAATAATACCAATTCAGGTTTACTCAATAAAATTTTAGCCAATTCGATACGCATCTGCCATCCACCGCTGAACGTTTCAACAGGTTTGTCGAAATCTTCACGCATAAAACCTAAACCCATCAACACCAACTCAATTTGTTTGTCGATGGTGGCCACGTTAATAATCTCTAAGCGATGCGATATTTCCTGAATCTCGTTAATGATATCATGATATGAATCACTCTCGTAGTCGGTGCGCACTGTAAGTTCATGCTCAATTTCATGCATGCGTTTATCCAACTGGAGGGCTTCATTAAAGGCGGTTTGTGTTTCTTCAAACACGGTTTTGCCTTTCATTTTGCTCAAATCCTGGTGCAAAAATCCAATTAAACTGTCTTTTGGCAATACCACCTGCCCTGAATCCGGCTTTTGTAAGCCGCTCATTATTTTCATGAGAGTGGACTTTCCTGCACCGTTTTTGCCGACTAAACCTACGCGGTCGTTTTCTTTTAGAGCAAATGAAACTTCTTCAAATAAAAATATGCCACCAAAGTGAATGGATAAATTCTGCACTGAAATCATGGCGCAAAGGTAAGCAGATGCTTTGAAAAAGCGGTGGAATTCTTAAAAATTAGGCAATGTCCTGAATAGTTAGGATATACCTGCAAAGCAATTTTTAACCACTATTTAGACATAACCGAGTGGGTTATGCTCAATTTTAATTAACAAATTTGGATTCTAAATTCACATCTTCAACTAAAATACGTACCACATATGCGCCTTTTGCAAGCTCCGGTAATGTTGATTTAACTACCGTAGTACCTGTCCCTAAAGCAATTGAATTTGAAAAAACAATTTTGCCCGCAAGATCATAAATAAGCATTTTAGCAGTTATTTCTTTTTCCGAATTAATACTCAATTGCAGCATATTATTTTCGGCATCGAAAATTGTTGAGATTATTTCATTACCTGGTTTATACGCAGTTTTAATTGCAATTATATCTGAATATAACACCTCGTTTTTAGTATTAATTTGTTTTAAACGATAATAAACTATTTGGTTATCAGGACTTAAATCTGAAAATGAATATGTTTGAAAACCGCCATTGGGTTTTGAATCAATAGTGCCGATAGGTATAAAATCATTCCCCGTAACAGAGCGTTCAATAATATAATTTGTTCCAATTTCAGATTGTGTTGACCAATTCAATAAATTAAAATCATTTTGATGATATCCGCTAAATTCAGTTAACGGCAGCGGTAGTAAAATACAATTATTGGTTACTGTAACTACATCAGTTGCAATATTGCCACAAGCATCAGTAATAGTTAAAGTGTATGAAGTTGTGCCTAACGGAAATGTTACATAAATGCTATCATCAGTAGCGCCTATTGGTGACCATGAATAAGTATATGCCGGTACACCATAAACATCTTCATCTGGAGCAAGCCAGTCCGACTGATCAGTACAATCTAAAATGGTATAAGATGTTCCTCCTGCCGCTGTTGCGGTAGCTTCAACTGTTTTACCCTTTATTGTAACTTCAAATAAGTCTAATTGTACACAAGGTACATCACATAAAGGATCCGTATTTGAGCAGGCTAATCTTTGTAAATGAACATTGAATGGAATTGTATATGACGCGCAACTTGGTGTAAAACAATCTACCACTAAATGCGGCATACTAGTAGTTGGTAAAACTAAATGACCAGGAAGTAAACAGGTTCCACCTCCTACACAGGTGTAAATAATACCAGGTGCACCAATTGGGTCAACGCCACATGAGGTAGAAATATACACTTGCGTAAAATTTCTCGCGCAATTACCACTTGGCGTGCAACCACCATTTTTAGCATCTACATCTAACGCTACATTGGCCGTTGTTAAGGTAGCGTTTGCTGGAGTTGAAACCATCATAGTATGAACACAATACGCAGGCCAGTAGCGTGATCCAAGCGGTGTTCCGGCTATTGTAGCAAGTGTTCCACTTACTGTTGGGTCAATAACAATTGGAAATGTACGTGCCGGATCAGTTAACCAGTTATTATCAATGTAAAGCGATAATGTAACAAGGTTACCAACTTGTTCAATAGCATATTCACCGACTAAATTTAACGCAGCCATTTCCTCATCAACCGGATTTTCCATATAAGTAAATACATGGTCAAATCGGGCGTATTCATTACCAAATGCGTCAACTAATATTAAATCTCCAACCCACCTTCCATTAATAGATTCTTCGCCTTCGTAAATATCTCTAATAATCGAAAAGCCATCAGGTAATTGAATGGTTTCTTTGAAAATACTATATGCACTAGTTGGGTCAATTGCACTTAAATTATTGACTACAAAATCGGTTTTAATGCTACCTTTTGTAAATGTGTGGCGAATATCTATTCCATCCCATGCATTAAATAAAACTGCTCCGTCTTCACCAACGCTGTGGCTTGTCGGGTGCATTAATTTTGTTATTTCAGGTTTTTTACTTCCGCTTAATGCCCATTTACCATTAAATACCAACTTAGTTGAAGCTGTTAATTGAATGAATGTAGAGTAGTCGTTTAAATTTATTGAAGTTGGTTGCTCCTGATTATCTGCGCTATAAATATTTTCATTTTTTGTTGGATGTAATCTATAGTCTATAGTAATCCAATCACCTTGCTCATTTTTATAATGTAAATCATTTAATGATGTTTGTGCGTATACTGCCCTTTCTTTTGGGTCGTTACCAACATAATATCTCGTATTTATGGTTCGCTGGTCAATTATTTCACTACAGTCGTCACAACCAGCATTAAAAGGTAAGATGCCATATTCAGGATGCATTTTACTATATGAATTTGAATTTTTTTCAAGTTCACCATTTATCAAAACCTGACTTTTGCTAAAAGTAGAATAATTATAAACTTTTGGCACAAGGGGCATTGTTGTTTGCTGTGCTTTTAAATTTTGCTGACAGCAAAAAAAGAACAAGTAAACAATAAATAAATACTGCTTTTTCATAAAAAGGTCCGACTTTATGTGTGTTTAATTGAATGACAAGTGGTTCAATTAGCCAATAAAAATACTTAATTTGTTGCATTTCGGCAATAATTTCAGCGAAACCCAATTTATAGTTTGCTTCAAAAAGTGTTAAAATATTCCATATGGGGTAATTATTTTTCAAAATCCACGATGGCCAACTTCCGATTTTGGATAGCCTAACTTTAAAAAATTAATCATAACTAGTTTATAATCAATACTTTATGTATATAATTTATTTTCGATACAACTTTTTTCTGATTTCAAAGTTGTGGAAGTAACAGCTGATAATATTGAATTTCTACCAACCTTAAAGCGTTTAACCTGGTTATAGCTAAGGTTATTTTGTGCCCATCCATTTGGCAACAGGGGGGTAAATGGGGTGATAATAGGTGTTTTTTCCACCTCCGGTAGTTTCTATCAGCACATTTTCATGGAAATTCTATTCTTTATGATTTTACAATTGTTGACTTAGTACACCCGTGTTTTTGCAAAGGATGCTTGTTGTTTTTCCAAATGGAATTTTGAATAAATCAATAACAGTAAAACAAATACGCTATGTGCAGTCTAAATGCTGTAGTGTAAATAAATGTATAGCTTAACACAGTACAATTGCCAATTCAATGGTTCCATATCCATTAATCAAATCTTGTGCTATATAGTAGAATTAAAATTTCCGGCTACGGTATATTCCGATAAATGTTGCCAGCATAATTGTGAGATGTTGTTGCATATATCTAATTTTGGTTTTACAAAACGAAGTTGAATCAGCAAGGTTAATTTTCAATTTTAAAATTTAAGGAATCATGTCTCAAATCCCAAAAAAATCGTTACAATTTTTAAAACAACTTGCGGCTAATAACAATAAACTATGGTTTGATGCCCACAGGAATGATTATGATGCAGCAAAAGCTGACTTTATTAACTTTATTGCAGATATCATTAAAGGTGTAAGTGCCTTTGATAACACTATCACCGGATTAGAGGCCAAAAAAACAGTATTCAGAATTAATCGCGATGTGCGGTTTTCTAAAGATAAAAGTCCCTACAAGTCAAACCTAGGTGCCACTTTAAGTGCCGGAGCTAAAAATATGCAAACAGCAGGTTATTACTTCCAAATACAACCAGGAAATAAAAGTTTTGCCGGCATTGGTTCTTATATGCCAATTCCTGAAAATTTAGCGAAAATCAGACAAGAAATAGATTATAATTATAAAGAATTTCATAAAATACTTACCTCAGCAGCGTTTAAAAAACATTTTGATGGACTTGATGAGATAGAAGTCTTAAAAACAGTCCCAAAAGGTTATACTGCTGACAATCAGGCATTACCATATTTAAAGCATAAAAGTTTTGTGGTTACCCGTTACTTTACAGATGTTGAAGTGCAGGATCCGGCATTTAGTAAAACGCTTATCAATTGTTTAAAAACTGCCTACCCATTGGTAAAATTCATCAATAGTGCAATAGAATAAGTATATTTGACGTATGAATCGCTAGTCGAAAATGTATCATGCGTAAATTTCTCTTAATATCATTATTAATTATTGCTCTCATTCAAGTAAAAGGACAGGGTATAGTCGCTTATCCTGATACAACTATTTGCAGTTCACAACCTGTATGGTTACATGCTGATGTAGATGGCAGTTATGGCACATTAACTTACGAATATGCATCCATTTCTTTCGCCCCAGAACCGGTTGGCGGCACGGTACACAACATGACCGACGATACGCATGCCGGACCAATTTCTATTGGATTTGACTTTTGTTTTTTTGGTGAGGTGTATGATAAATTTTATATCGCTTCCAATGGTTGGATAAGTTTTAAGCTTCCAAGTTTTGCTATGGACTTGAACTGGACCCCAAACGGACCTATTCCCGATGCCTCCAGTGATGTGCCGAAAGCGGCAATTTTTGCGATGTGGACAGACTGGGACTCGGGTAGTTGTACTAATTGTATCCACCATGAATTGGTTGGTGTGGCGCCAAACCGGAGACTAATTATTAGTTACACCAATATTCCCTTGTTTTCATGTACCACTTTTGAAGGTGTATTTCAGATTGTATTGCATGAAACCACCAATAAGATTGAAAATCATTTAACTGATGTGGAGGTTTGTCCAGGTTGGGATTTAGGAATTGGCACCCAGGGAATAATAAATGAAGACGGTACTGAAGCATTTACAATAGCTGGCAGAAACGCTACCAATTGGTCGGCTACTAACGAAAGTTATGCTTGGTTGCCAAGTGCCATTACATGGTACGAAACGGCTTCAGGCACCTTTGTTGGAACTGGCGATAGTATCGAAGTTGCACCTTTAGTTACAACAAGTTATACAGCAGAAGTTTTGTTGTGCGATGGCACTACCTATACAGATGAAGTAATTGTCACAGTAGCAACACCATATGAGGTTAATGTAGATATTCAAAATATAGCCTGTTTTGGAAACACCAATGCATGGATAGATGTGGACGTAACTGGAAACGCCAATCCGGTTACATATGAATGGTCGGACGGCTCTGATACAGATAGTATATTTAACCTAGGGCCAGGTACCTATACCATTACTATTCAGGAAGAAGATGGATGTGCCTATTTTCAGGAAATAGTAATTACCGAACCAGCAGAATTATTACTAGACACCATTTCAACATCTGATGTAATATGTTTCGGTGGTGATGAAGGCTCGGTTATACTGAATGCCGATGGCGGAGTAACCCCATATCTTTTTTCGTTTGATGGTGTAAACTTTCAAACCGACAGTAACTTTTTGACTATGGAAGCCGGCATTTATACATTTATTGTTAAAGATGCTTACGGTTGTACAACCACCTTTGAGGGTGTTGTAATTAGTCAGCCCGAACCAACACTTGTTGAAGCAGGGCCTAACACTGTTATTGAATATGGCAGCTCAACACCATTAAATGCTACAACCTCTGTTAGCCCAATAGTTAATATATTATGGACACCCGCTGAAGGACTTAGTTGCACCGATTGCCTGCAACCGATAGCAGCACCTACCTTTAATACAACTTATTATGTGGTGATAACCGATGAAAACGGGTGTTTAGCTATAGATTCCGTGACCGTTTGGGTAGATATTGATTTTAATGTGCCAAATGCGTTTACACCAAATGATGATGGTCTGAATGATGAGTTTAATATCCAGACAGAGATGCTTATATCCTATTATATTGCCATCTATAATCGGTGGGGAGACCTTGTTTTTACTTCTGATGATATAAATGAAGGTTGGAATGGAACTTTAAATGGTGTTTTACAGGAAATTGGGACCTATATGTATGTGATAGAATCGGTAACTACTATGAATACACCTATTACCAAAACCGGTACCCTGACGCTACTCCGGTAGTTTTTACCCTTATAAAAGGCATTCAATGCGCGTAATTTTAATTTGGTTGCATCAATCGTAAAAAAAAATTCATTTTTTTTTGGTTTTTAGAGTTAAGTGTATAGCTTTGCTCTAACTAATAGTTAAATGTTAGTGCCATAAGGCTTGTAACCGTTTTAACACAAAAAAATAACAAGGTGTTGGAACCTACGCTATTAACTGATTACCGTGAATTTGTGGAAAAATTCCACGATTTGAGGCTAAATCACTTGCATAAGCGGACTAAGGGTTATAGCTTTGCGGCATAAAAGAGATATTCATAAACAATCTTTTATATAACCGATTATATTTAAACTATAATTTATACGTCATGATTAGTAGAAAACTCACGTTAGCGGTATTGATGCTTTTCAGCATTATTACCTTCACACAGGCTCAAACAGCTAGTGGTGGATCATCATTCCCTCCAAAACCAGCCAACAAATGGCAAATTGGTTTAAACTTAGGTCTTCCTGCAATCCAGGGTGATTTAAGATCTGAACCTTTTAGCAGCACACACGGCCCAGCATTTGGCGTTGGTCTTAACATCCGTAAAGGATTAGGGTATGTTACATCTCTCCGTTTACACGGTATGTATGCAAACGCTTATGGACAGGATTTCATCCAAAGTTCATATGCTTACAACAAAACACTCAACGGTGCCTTTTCAAACAGCCCAACAGAGAACTACTCTGAAGGAGCTGACTATACTGGTAACGTTTGGGTTCCTAACTACAAAACTCAAGTTGGCCACGGGTCATTAGACTTATTGGTTAATCTTAATAACATCAATTTCCACAAAGCTGATCCTAAATTTTTAGTGTATGCTTTCGCAGGTATTGGTGGTTTCATCTTCAACACATCTTATGATGCGTTAGATGCAAGCGGAAATCCTTACGATTTCCAAACTATTCTTAGTGGTTTCGGTTCTCAGAACACATCTGAAAAAGAACGTATCGACGCTATCCACGGTGTATTAGATGGTGAATACGAAACTCAAGCTGAGGTTGCGAACCCTGCATCACGTGACGCAGGTGACGTTCGTGCAACTTGGGTACGTAACCCTTCATTATCTGGTGGTTTAGGTCTTTCTTACAAAATTGGTAGTTCACTTGAAATTGGTTTAGAAACCAGAGCTACTCACTATTTTGATGACTTAGCAGACGGACAACGTTGGGAATTAGATGGTGACTATACTGACCACTATGACATGTTCCAATATACAAGCTTAAACGTAGGTATCAGCTTAGGTGGCGACGAATCTGTTGACCCACTTTGGATGGTTAACCCACTTACTTACTTGTATGATAAAGTTAACGAAATCGATCCTGACAACTTATTAAAAGACTCTGATAATGATGGTGTTATCGATCGTTTAGATAAAGAACCTAACACAGCTGAAGGAACTCCGGTTGATACTCACGGTGTTAGTTTAGATAGCGATAAAGACGGTTGCCCGGATTCAGAAGATCCAGAACCATTCTCTTCTCCTGTATTACCTATGGAAAACTGTCAGAACGTTCACTTAACTCAAGATTGGGTTGAAAAATATGTTGACGAAAGAATTAAAACTCAAGGTGGTACTCCAGGTGCAGCTAGCGATTGGATTTTACCTTATATCTTCTTCGATCTTAACAAATCTGAAATCCGTCCTGATGCAGTACCTTCTTTAAACCAAGTTGCTGAAATCATGAACCGTTACACTAAATTAAATGTTGAAGTAGTTGGTCACACTGATACTCGCGCTGGTGAAGATTATAACATGAAGTTATCTGAAAACCGTGCTAGAACAGCAATCACTTACTTAACAGGTAAAGGTGTAGCAGAAAGCCGTTTAAAAATCGTTTACAAAGGTGAATCTGATGTAATGATTAAAGACGCTAACACAGAAGCGGAACACCAAATGAACCGTCGTGTTGAATTCCATATAATTAAGAACTGATATATACATATAATCATGACAGCCAAAGGGGTGGAGCAATCCACCCCTTTTTTTATGTACTTTAGTTTCCCAAATGTTTATTTCACAGTATATTCGTAAAGCATGAAACAGTTCAGCCTGCTGTGTTATTTTCTCATTTCAGCTTTATTGCTCTCAGCACAATCTATTCCGAACGATACCGTTAAAACAAAACGGTCGTTATTTAAACATAAAAAACATAAACAAGAAGCTGCCTATACTCCCTATTGCAGCAGTTGCGAAATCACCCAATTTAAACCCGAAACCTATTTTAATGACGATGATGCAGATGGTGTGTATAATGTTTTCGACTTACAATTAAATACACCTGCACTTGCTCCTGTTGATTCCAATGGCGTGGCTGTTGATAGTGATGGTGATGGAGTGTTGGACTTTGAAGATGCGGAGCCTTGTTTGAATAATCATGCTTCGATTAATTACGATACAATTAAACTATTAAACACGCTTGTGAATCGCAGAAAACATTTAACAGACAATGTAATTCTGCCATATATTTATTTTCAATTTAATACAGCAGAGATAGTTGAAGGTCAAGATAATTTGGTGCCCATAAAATTTATTGCAGATTTTCTAAAAAATCAAAATGGAACACTTGCATATGTTACCGGTCATTGTTCTCCATTGGGAGTTGAAGCTTCAAATCGTGATTTGAAATTTAATAGAGCAGTGGTAATAATTAATAAATTAATTGAAGAAAATGTACAACCAAACCAATTGGCCATTTATTACCCACTTTCAAGCAGCTATCAATTTATTGAAAACGACGAAGTACTAAATAGCTTCGTATCCTGTTCAATACATCATCATTGAATTTCTTCCCGAAACTTCCCTTCTCCCCGCCTTCCCGGTAAAATAAAAACCTCAAACAAACAAAACCCAATTACAACTAAATACTCCATCACCACCACAAAATAATTCTCCGGATAAGTGATGTCGATATAAGTAATGTAAGTAAAATAAATAAGCAGCGACCACACAATAGCATATCGGTAGCCGGAAAAAACACTCAACATAATTAGTGGTGTAATATACCAGGGATGCATAGTAGTGGCAAACAAACAATAAATAGAAAATGCAATTTGTAAAGCACCAATAAATTTATCTTTCGTATAAAAATAACTCAGCATACTAATTGCCACAACCGTAAATACAGGTAGCAGCCTGCGCATTAATTCAAAGGTTTCAAAATGTTCATCCTTGTTAATTATCCATCGCAATAAATAATACACCGAACCATTAAATTCAAATTGCTGGAAGTACAGATTTAAACTGGAGAGGATATTTGCATATTGCTGCAACATGGGGAATAAAACAACAACGCTAACCAAACCACTTATGGTGCTATAGAAAATAGTTTGTTTGAACCCCAGCTTTTTAAACAACAAAGGCATAAGCATAATTGGCCATAACTTTGCTCCAATTGCAAACCCAAAAGCGATAGCTGAAAAGGTAAGTTGCTGTTTATTAATAAAGTAAATAGCCAGTAATAAAAAGAAAATCATTACTGCTTCAAAATGTAAATT
>Ga0075158_10002593_pt1 | contig 13059 bp, 11 predicted proteins | sample JI91814BDNA_FD_70968 | JGI IMG/M metagenome (GOLD analysis project Ga0075158, IMG submission 70968) | Wastewater effluent complex algal communities from Wisconsin, to seasonally profile nutrient transformation and Carbon sequestration -... | ecosystem: Engineered > WWTP > Effluent > Algae... | reverse complement strand
GGTGTCGGCCGCGATCTCACGGATGTCGGGGCCGGCGGTGAAGCGCAGCGGGGCGTCGCCGCGGCCGGGGGTGAGGTAGAGGAGCAGGGTGTACTTCGAGACGTGGTGCCGCGCGCGGTCGAAGTAGGGCGAGTCGACGTGGGCGGCGAACGGGGCGTCGCCGGGCTCGAAGCGGTTGCAGCGGAACACCGGGTTGACGTGCACGAAGCCGCGGAGCAGACGCTTGGGCAGGGCCTCGCGCACGGCGTGGGTCAGCGCGGCGGCCAGCCCGGCGCTGTGGAAGATGAAGCGATGGCCGCCGCGCGACGAGTCGAACGGGGGGATGTGGAGGCCGAGCTCGTCGAGCTGCGCGAGGCGGGCGCGCAGCGGATCCGAGGTCTGGAAGCGCAGCTGCGTGACGCCGGCGGCGAGCTCGTGGACATCGGTGAAGTGGATCGGGGCGACGCCGAGGTCGGTGAACAGGTGGTCGAGGCCGACGATGTTCTCGAAGCTGCGGTAGCTGAGCTCCGCGGGGTCGACGAACACGGCGGCGAGCTCGGGCAGCGCGGGGCACGGCCGGGCGAAGCGCGGGCGGATGGTGTCGTCGAGGTCGGTGGCGACGAGGAAGCGCAGCTGGCGGAAGCGGATGGTCGGGAAGAACGAGAGTGAGAGGCCCTGCAGGCTGGTGATCGGCGGGGCGTCGAGTGGTTCGAGCGGAGGGCGCGGGGCGCCTGGCCACCCGGCGAAGAACTGGTCGCGGAGGCGGTCGCCGGGGTCGGTCATCGCGTGGGGTCCTGGGCCCGCCACCAGCGGACCAGATCGCGGGGCAGGGCGGTCGAGGTGGCGAGCGCGTGCACGCCGGCGGACCCGAGCTCGGCGGCGTGCAGGCGCAGGCAGGTGAGGGCGCGCAGGTGCGGCGACTCGGCGAGCGCGGCGGCGCCGGCGGTGCCGATCGCATTGTGGCGGAGGTCGAGCAGCTCGAGCCCGGCGAGCGTGGGCGACCCGGCGAGCGCGGCGACGCCGAGCGCGGTGAAGCGGTTGTGTTGCAGGTGCAGGGACCGCAGCTTGTCGAGCCGCCGGCAGGTGGCCAGGGCGATCAGGCCGTCGTCGGTGAGGCCGCTGTGGCGCAGGTCGAGGGTCCGCAGGTCGAGGGCGGGCTGATCGACGAGGGCCCGGGCGATCCGGTTGCCGCGCGCGTGGTAGCTGGCCCGCAGCTCGCGCAGGCGGCTGAAGTCGGCGTCGTCGATCGGCCCGAGGGCGCGCCGCGCCGTCGCGCCGAACACGATCCGCAGGCGGCCGAGCAGGCGCGACAGCGGGTCGGTGAGCAGATCGGCGAGGCGCCGGGCGTCGGTGCGGCTGTCGACGCGGATCGTGGCCGCGACGACGAACATGTGGCGCCACTCGCAGTCGTCGGCCCACAGCGGTCGCCACGCCGCGCGGACCCTGGTCAGCCACGCGTGTTCGACCTCGTTCTCGGCGAGCGACTCGAGCACGATGAGATCTCCGCGCGGGTCGTTCCGGGCGAGCAACCTCGCGGTGTAGGCGGTCCACGCGGCGGCGTCGTCCGGGTCGTCGAGCAGGCGGGCCTCGAGCGTCTCGCTGGAGATCGACGGGGACGGGTCGCTCGCGTCCATCAAGGCAGGGTGCAGGTCCCGCCCGCACGGGCCTTCGCGGGTCATCGTCGACACGCTACCGATTCGCGGCGGCGCTGGCGAGCCGGCGGCGGCGCAGCAGCGGGGCGACGACGAGCAGCAGGCCGGGGCCGGCGGGGGCGTCGGTGCGGCAGCCGCAGCCGGCGGCGGTGGGCGGGGCCTCGGGGGGCTGTTCGGGCGGGGTCGACGGGGTCCACGGCTTGGGGGCGGGGAGCGGGCGGATGGGCTCGGCGAGGGCGAGGATCGGTGAGACGGTGAGGCTCGCGAGGTCGGCGCCGCCGCGCGGGGCGAACGCGGCGTCGGTCACGGCGTGGACCTGCTTCTTGCCGGTCGGTGGTTCGTCGGTGTAGTGGCCGCGCTGCGGGTTGACGCAGTCGATCGCGCCGGGCCACGGATGGCGCAGGATGAAGCGGCCCTGGAAGCGGTTGTCCTGCCACGCCTGGGCGGCCTGGACGAACGGGCCGTCGCTGCCGTGCGAGCCGTTGGCGATCGGGAGGGCGGTGCGGAACACGAGGTCCTCGCCGAGGGACTTGGCGTCGTAGCGGGCGTGCAGGCGGGTGAGCACGAAGGAGCGGCCGCCGGTGAGGTCGCGGTTCAGCCAGAACGGGGCCATCACGGTGGTCGGCGCGGTGTCTTTCGGGAAGGTCCACTTCTTGACGCGGTCGACGATGCAGGCGTCGACGCCGTGCTCGCCGCCGTCGGCGTGGCTGGCCGCGGAGACCTTGCCTGTCTTTGCGATCGTGAAGTCGATGCGCACGCTGCCGGACCAGCTCGAGTGTTTGGCGAGGACCTGGTTGTAGCAGGCGCGGATCTCGTTGATGTGGGCGCGGATGATGCGGCGGACGATGTCCTTGGTGTGCGGGCCCTCGGTGGTGACCGCGGCCTGGCGGACCATCGGCATGCCGAGGATGTCGGTGCCGTCGAACAGGACGTCCATGCCGAGGCTCGCGAGCTCGGTCGAGCTGAGCGGCTGGTCGGGGCACGGGTCGCAGGTGCGGGCGTCCCACGCGTACTCGGTGACGACGGCGCCCGGGTGACGCGCGAGCAGGCCGTCGAACAGCGCGGCGTAGAAGGCGGGGAAGCCGGCGCGCACCGGCTCCTTGACCTCGATCTCGGTCGGCAGCGGGACGTTCGGGTAGTTGGCGGCCTCGAACCGGCCCTTGGTCGAGAGGATGTGGACGAGCAGGTCCTGCGGGCCGTCGGCATTGATTAAACCGAGGCGGATCGGCAGGCGGAAGTCGTCGGACGGGTAGTGCACGCGCAGCGGCGAGAGCATCGCCATGCCCTTGGCGTCGAACGTGACGCGGGAGGGATCCACCTTGGCGACGAAGAACTTCGAACCGCTGGCGACGTACGGCTGGAGGTGCTCGCTGGCCCCCGCGGGGAGGACGTAGCCGTTGCTGGTCAGCCAGGTCGCGAGCGCGAGCGCGTCCTCGGCGCTGAGGATCACGATGTCGTACTCGCCGACCGCGAACTCGGCCTCGACCTTGACCTGCGTGCCGCCGCCGCCCCCGCCCCCGTAGCCGCCGCCGCCGCCGCCGCCAGGGCCGGCGCTGGTGGGCTTATCGAGCGTGACCGGGTATTGCGCGCAGGGGTCCTGCTCCCAGTACTCGACCAACCGCGGGGCCGAGAGGCGGTCGATGCGGTCGAACACCGCGGCCGGGAGGGTCTTCACGTCGTCCTGCTTGAGCACGACCGGGACCGGCACGACCATCGCGAACTTCTCGGGCGGGCCGTCGTAGTTGTTGCGCATCGACAGCACGGTGCGGTTGCCCTCGCGCATCATCACGACGACGGTGGCGTGGTTGTAGAGCTTGCTGTCGGCGCCCGCGACGTAGAAGCCGCAGAACGCCGCGGCCACGTTCGGCGCGGCGAGGACCGCGGTCGCGAGCAGGGCGGCGCAGAGGCGTGGGTGCATGCGGCGGATCGTACTATGCATGGCCGCGGCGGTGTTCGCGTGCGCGCGCCCGGGTCATTCGAAGCAGAAGTATTCGACGGTGACCGCGCCGGCGAGCTGGAGATCGACGCAGGCCTGGCCGCACAGCAGGACGGACTCGTACGGGCCCCGAGGGTTCGGGTAGGTCCAGCCGCTCTCGCTGGCGCAGTCGGTGATGTGCGGGACGTCGTTGTCCGCGAGGGTTACCTTGATGAAGTTGGGGTTGGCCGGCTCGAGCTCGAGCGGGAGCACGCAGCTGTCCGGAGGGTCGGGCATCAGCACGAACTTTTCGTCGGTGCAGGGCGGCGGGCCCTCGTCGCTCGAGGAGCCGCCCGAGCTCGACGAGGTGGAAGTGCTGGCGTCGGTGGTCGTGGTGCTGTCCGTCGACGTGGTGCTCGTCGTCGGATCGACGGGGGCGGTCGTGGTGGATGTCGTGGCCCCGGTCGTGGTCGCGTCGGGGGACGAGGACGACGGGGACGCCGCGGTGGTCGACGAACTGCTGGTCGAGGCCGGGCCGGTCGATGTCGCGTCGTCGGCGGGGTCGGCTGGTTTCGGGCCGCAGGCGACCAGCAGGCAGATCCACCACGCACCCTGTCTGCGAGACGCCATGGCTCCACACCCCCGACGGAGCATGGTCCCATCGGGAGGTGGGGCGTGTCTAGCGGGGACGCAGGCCGCGGCAGGCCGGGCCGTCGCCGAGGCGGGCGAGGGCCTTCTCGACCTCGTCGGCGAGCTGGGCCTTGCCGGAGTAGCGGCTGAGGTACAGGCGATAGGCGCAGCGGGCCTCGTCGGGGCGGCCGTCGGTCTTCAACAGGCCGGCGAGGTCCATGAGGGCGCTGCGGGCGGTGGCGTGGCCCGGGTGCTGGGTGACGAGCTGGGTGAGCAGCTTGATCGCGGCGTCGCGCTTGCCGGCGGTCAGCTGGACCTCGGCGCGGCGGGCCAGCTCGCTGGCGGTCGGGATGTCCGCGGGGACAGGTTCGACGGGGACGGTCAGCGGGGTGCGGTCGCCGAGCGGGGCGACCCAGGTGGCGACGCCGTGCTCGAGGCGAGCCTCGGTGCGGTCGGCGCCGACGAGGATGTGGACGCGGCCGTGGTGGAGCTCGACCGTGCCGCCGGCCGAGCGCGCGCGCAGCAGCTCGTCGCCGGGGTGGTCGTCGACGTCGACGGCGTATGTCCCGGGGGCCAGGCCGATCAGCCACGGGCCGAGCACGGTCGGGCTCGGGGCGTCGCCCTCGGCGACGATGTGGATCTGCGCGGCGAGCGTGGGCGGGCGCTGTTGGACGTTGCGCGGGGCGTCGGCGGCGGGGGCGACGTACTCGGCGACCTGTCCCGAAGGACTGGCGGTCCGGGCGGCGAACACGTCGAGGCGGGTCAGCGCGAGCGCGGCGAGGCCGGCGGCGAGCAGGCCTCCGGCGAGCGCGGCCATGGTGGTCCGCTGGCGGCGGCGGGCGGCGGTGAAGCCGGCGAACACGGCGTCGGCGTCGGCGCGCAGCGGCGGGGGCTGCTGCGCCTTGGCGAGGTCGACGAGGCGCTGCAGCTCCGGCGAGGTGACAGCGGGTTCGTCGTGGGGCGGGGGCCGGATATTGACGGTCATGACTCCCTCCAGGGGATGCCGAGGGCGGCGCACAGCAGCTGCTCTGCGCGGCGCGTACGATACGAGACGGTGGAGATCGGTGCGCCGAGGGCGGCGGAGGCGTCGATGAGGTTCATGCCCTCGATGGCGCGGGCGACGAACGCCTCGCGCAGCTTGTCGGGGAGCTGGGCGAGGGCGGCGTAGAAGCGGGCGCGCTGCTGGCTGGCGGCGAGGTCCTCTTCGGGGGTGCCGGCGGCGTCGGGGGTGTTGCTGGCGGCGACGTCCTCGCGACGCTTGCGGCGGCGCTGGGCGTCCCAGTAGTTGCGCACGCGGTTCATCGCGATGGTGTAGAGCCAGGTGCTGAGCTGGGCGTCGCCGCGGAAGCGGGGCAGGGCGGCGAAGGCCGAGACGAAGGTGTCCTGGACGATGTCGTCGACGGCGACGGCGTCGCCGCACATGCGCAGGACCTGGCGGGCGACGCGATCGCGGTAGCGGTGGAACAGGGCGCCCTGCGCGGCACGGTCGCCGCGCTGGGCCGCGGCCAGCACGGCGGACTCGTCGGCAAACTCGTCATGCTCGTCATGGGTCGCCATGGGCGCCGAGAGTGTAACGGAGGACTCCACCAAGCCATGGACCGCGCAGGTCCGGACAATTGCAGGTCAGCCGAACACGAACCCGAAATTGATGGCGAGGACCCAGGCCGCGGGCCCGCGGGAGATCTGCGCGGCGGTGCCCCGGAGGGTCAGGGGCGGAAAATTAAAGTCCACACCGGTGCGGGCGGCCAGGACCACCCGCGACCAGCGGACCTGCACGAGGCCGCCGACCTCGGTGGCGGCCATCCACGCCGAGGCGACCGCGACGTCGCGGGCCTGGACCCACTGGGCGTGCACGAGGACATGTCCTCCGAGCCAGATCTTGCCGGCGCGCAGGGGAGCGCCAGCCGCGAGGCCGCCGCCGAAGCGGAGGCTGTGCATTCGCAGGCCGTGGCTGGCGGTCGACGACCACGCGAGGTTGGCGAGCGGCTGGAGGTGCTCGCGGAGCAGCCACGCGCCGCCGACGAGATCGAGGCCGCCGGCGGGGGGGCCAGCGACCTCGAGCCGCGGGCCGAGGCCGAGCCACCCGCGCGGCTTGACGGGCGCGGGCCTGGGTTCGGGGTCCGTGCGCGGCTCGGCGGGTTTTTGCTCGTCCTCCTCGACGAGCAGGGCGAGCGAGGCGGCGAGCTCGCGGCTGCGGTCCTCGCGGGAGGCGCCGGTGAGGACGAGGCGGCGCTGGTGCTGCCCGCCGGAGGGCGTGCGCAGGACGGCCTCGACCTCGTTGACGGCGCCGGTGTCGCGGACGGTGACGGTCCAGCCGTCCAGGCGAGGCCCGGTGCGCGCGCGCAGGCCGGCGGCGGTGGCCCCGGGGTCGACGGCGGCGGACGCCAGGTCGAGCTGCGGCGGCGCTGCGGCGAGGACCGCGAGCAGGGGGAGGATCGGCGGCACCGGGGGTCAGGAGTGCCACGGCCCGGGCGGCTTGACCAGAGGCTCGAGGATGGGGTTGGAATGGGCGCCGTGTTCGAGGTCCAAGGCCGAGCGATGGGAAAATTTGCGGCCGTCGTCGCTGTCGCCGGGCTGTTCGCCTGCGAGACCCGCGTGCTCGACGTGTCGGGCGGCGTGGGCGAGCCGTGCGAGTCGGGGGTGCACTGCGCCGCGGGGATGGTGTGCGCCGCGGTCGCGGACGACGACTCGCGGGCGTGCGCGGCGGCGGTCGAGATCCACGGGCGAGTGATCGATGCCACGACGAAGGTGGGGATCGCCGAGGCGCGGGTGCACGAGTCGGGGTACGTCGCGGTGAGCGACGAGGACGGCGGGTTCGTGCTGCCGATCGCGGTGCCGCGGACGGCCGACGGAGCGCCGGTCGCGGGCACCGCGGTCACGTTGCAGGCGTTCGCGGCGGACTACCGGCCGTTCCCGGCGGGGCTGCAGGTGGCGTTGCCGATCGCGGTGGACACGGCGGCGTTCGACGAAGATCGCGGGGCGTACGTGGTCGGCGACCAGGCGAACACGACGATCGGGATGTTCGCGCGGGCGAGCGACGGCGTGACCATCTCCGGGCGCGTCGGCGGCGAGGCGCCCGGCGGGACGCTGGTGGTCGCCGAGGAGCACGGGGTGTACGGGCTCGCGGGCGTGGACGGCGCGTACGTGCTGTTCGATGTGCCCGCCGGCAAGGCGACGGTCCGCGGGTACCACGTCGGCGTGGTGCTCAAGGCGCGCAGGGTCGAGGTCGCGGGCGAGGACCTCGTCGATGTCGACCTCGAGGCCGACGCGAAGGGCACGCCGGGTTCGGTCGTCGGGGCGGTGCAGTTCGTCGACGCGGGCGGAGGCTCGGCGACCAGCGTGGTGCTGGTGCCGTCGAGCTTGTTCGACGAGCTGCTCGCGCGCGGACCGACGCCGCCGGGGCTGCGCGTGGGCGGCGTGACCGGGGCGTTCACGTTGACGGGCGTGCCGGCGGGCAAGTACCGGGTGCTGGCGGGCTTCGAGAACGACCTCCTCGTGCGCGACCCCGACGTGGAGATCGGCGGGACGATGGTGCCCGAGGTCGAGGTGAAGGACAGGGAGGTGGACGCGGGCTCGTTCAAGGTGACCGAGGCGCTCGCGGTGGTCGGGCCCGGCAACGACGGCCCCGAGCCCGTGACCGGGTCGCCGACGTTCACGTTCGCCAGCGACCCGGGCGCGGACCACTACCTCGTGCGGGTGTTCGACGAGCTCGGCGTGCTCGTGTGGGAGACCGCGGCGCCCAAGGCCATGGGCAACGAGGACGTCGCGGTGCTGTACGCCGGGCCGGCGCTCGACGAGGGGAAGTTCTATCAGTTCAGGGCGCTGTCGCTGAAGGACGTGGCCGGCGAGACGGCGCTGTCGTCGACCGAGGATCTGCGCGGGGTGTTCATCGCGGGCTGAGCCCGACGTCAGGTCGGGCACCTCACGGGTCCGGTGGAATATTGCAGAACGCGTCCGCGACGCACGCGTCCATCTTGTTCAGTAGACACGCGAACTGCGGCGGCGGCATCATGCTGGCGTGCAGCGTCACCGCCTGGCAGGTCGCCAGCGCGGGGTTCCCTGTGATAGCGAACGATACCTCGACCGTCGCCAGCGACTGTCCGAGCGCCGTCACCGATGCGAGCTTCGGGTTGTCCACGATGTACAGCGTGGTCAGCGACTCCAGGCCCTCGAGCCCCGCCAGCGTCGTCATCAGGTCGTTGTTCTGCAGCCCGAGGTGCTCCGCGGTCGTCAGCGCCGAAAGCCCCGCGAGGTCTTTTAATGCGGCGTTGTTGGCGATCGACACATGACTGGCGGTCGTCAGCGCCGACAGCCCCGCGAGCGACGCAAGCTTCGCGTTCTGCTCGATGGTCACGTCCCCGGCGGCGGTCAGCGCCGTGAGCCCGTCGAGCTTCACCAGCCCGGCGTTGTCCCTCACCTCCAGCGTCTCCTTCGCCTCCGTGAGCCCGTCCAGGCCCTTGAGATCGACGAGCAGGTCGTTGCCGCGGATCTCCACTTCGTCGGCGAGCGAGAACCCCCCGAGCCCGGCGAGGCTTGTCAGCTCCTTGTTGTACGTGACCCGCAGCGTGCCGACCGACGGGCCTTGCAGCGGCGCCAGCTCGACCAGCGCGTCGTTGTTGGCGATCTCGAGCCACCCGTCGATCGCCACCCCGGCCAGCGGCGCGAGCGACGTCAGCTTCGGCGTCCAGAGGATACGCAGGTCGTTCACGTGCTCGAGCCCCGCGAGCCCCGAGATGTCGGCGAGCGCCGCGTTCTTGTCGAGCACGAGCCCGCCGACCGATGTGAGCGTCGCCATCCCGTCGAGCGACGCGAGGGCCGTGCTGGTCAGCGACACCCGGCCCGGCACCGTCGTCAGCGCGCCGAGGTCCAGCTGCGACAGCAGCCCCTGGCCGATCTCGATGCCCATGACCTGCTCGAGGCTCCCGAGGTCGAGCGCGACCACCTTCGGCGCGTCCATCTCGAAGAACCATCCGATCGAGCGCAGCCCCGCGAGCGCGCTGACATCGACGAGCTCCGGCGCCGTCTCGATCTCGAACCCACCCCCGACGGTCCGCAGCTGCTCGAGCCCGTGCAGGTCGAACACCTCCGCGTGGGCCTTGAACCGCACGTTCCACTTGATCGTGCGGATCTCGCTCAGCGGCGTCAGATCCCCGCCGAACCCGGGCGCCACGATCAGCTGGCCGTCGATGCAATTAAATCCCTCGAGTACGTCGAACGCGCCCGGGAAATCGGCCATCACGTCGCCGTCGTAGCAGTTCTCGACCGGCTCCCCCGTCTCCGACGAGGAACTGTCCGAGCTGGTGTCGCCGCCCGCGCTCGTGTCGCCCGAGCTGGAGCTGGTGTCGACACCCGCGCTGGTGAAATCGCCCGAGCTTGTGTCGCCGCCCGCGCTCGTGTTGCCGGTGATGGTCGGCTCGCCGGATGTCTCCGGCGTCGTCGGCTCGTCGTTCGTGGGCCCGCTGCTCGGCGTGCTGCTCGCCGAGTCGGTCTCCGCGATCCCGCCGCTCGAGCTGTCGCCCGTGGTCTTGGAGGTGTCGACGACGTCGTCGTTATCGCCGCACCCCGGGGCCAGCGCGAGCATGGCCATGACCAATCTGCGGATCATCCTCGCACTATACCGCCGCGCGCCCCCCGCGAACAACCGACGCGTTTGGCGCCGGCTCACCCCGCCGACGAGTCGACCGATTCGATGACGACCGAGAGCGCGTCCTCGTCGGCGTCCTCCCGCGCACACGGACGGCCACGTCCCACGTCACGACGACCGTGGCGGCCGTGTCCTCGGCCTCCAAGCGCTCGAACACGACGACGACGCCGGTTCTGCAACTCGGGTCGTCAAAGTCACCCTCGAGGTTCCATTTAGTTCCATGTGTACTCAACGGAGTATTCAACACACGCGTCGATATCAGGTGAGTCGACGCGAATATAAATTGTAGAGTCGATCGTCTCTTGCCTCTGGCAATCGACTTGCATCGATACATTGCCGAGATTGCAGCATCCTGGTCGACCGTCCGGTGATTGATCGAACTGTGCGGAGAAGTCGTTGCAGAATACGCTGGGCGGAGGATCGCCCGCGTCGCAGTCGATATAGGCGCAAATGCGCAGTTCGCCGAGGGCGACGACCTGATGACTGCCTCCGCCCAGCGAACATCCATCGGACTCCTCCTTTACATGATACCGGAACCAATCAGTGTCGGACGACCCATTGATTGTTCCGGTGAACTGTTTCACGTCCAAGGACGGGCATCGTTGATCGGGCGCAAAAAGTGCAAAGGATTCGGTATCAGGAGCGTCGTCGAAGTCTTCACACGACTGGCCTCCGCTGGAGCTGTCGCCACCCGTGCTCACATCTCCGGCTGGGTCGGAAGTGGTCTCGTCGGCCATCGTCGTGGCTGATTCATGACTGGTCGTCGGTATAGCTTCTGTAGAAGAGTTCGAATCGACCGTGCTGACGGTTGTCTCGGTTCCGAGGGGCTCTGATGAGGTTGCAGCGGAGGTGAGAGATCCTTCGGAGGAGCCTGTCAGCGGGTTCGAGAGATTGTCCGTCCCTGATTCCCCATGCGGACCACAAGATAACTGAAGGAAGATCACCAGCAGTGAGGAGCTGGACGTAGCGATCGTGGGTTGTGTGGTCTTCATGTCGGCCCCATGGGGTCGTTACTGCTCCTCGACTGACCGTCGAAGGCGGGAGGGCCCGTTGTGTTCTGGCATATGCATCGGCGTCAGCCGATCAGCTCGCCCCAGAACGGGATGTCGGCGGTCTCGACGGGGGCCGCTTCCCACTCGTCCTCGAGGGCGAGCAGGTCCTGCAGCTCGTTCAGCAGGTAGTCGCGGAGGTCGGCGCCGTACACGATGATGTCGCTCTGGTGGACCGAGAGCACCAGCGTCGGGCCGTCGGCGAGCACGTGACGGTGGCCGTAGATCGGCAACAGCCGCGGCGCGCCGGCCACCAGCGCGGCCACGCGGGCGCGGCGTGCGGTCGGATCGCGGGGCCGCGGGCCCCAGCTGTCGCGCCACAGCGCGTTGTTCTCGACGTCGAAGACGAGGCCGTCGATCACGTCGGCGGAGGCCGCGTGGATCGCCGCCTCGTCGCGCTGCCAGTGGTAGAAGCCGGGTCGCTCGGTCGGCTCCATGCGGTCGCCGTCGCCGAACCGTGCGCCGCGCATCAGCGGCTCGGTCGCGTGCAGCACCTGCAAGAACAGTCGGTGATCGCGGGGGAAGCGGACGGCGTGCCGCGCCTCGATCTCCTGGATGTCGCCGTCGGACAGCCCGCCGGTCCAGCGGGTCCCGCGTCGCCAGTCGCAGCCGCCCACGCCGCGCCGCTGGTAGTCCGCGAGCTTCGGGTCCGAGACCCGGCTCCACGCCGTCTCGGTGGCGAGGCGCAGCCACGCCAGGAACGGCGAGCCGAACGTCTCGGGTATCTCGGTCGTGGGAGGCTTCGCCATGCTTGAGCTCCGGCCGCGGCAGCGTATCACCCGCGGATCGTCAGGCGGGCTTCGTGGTGGGCGTCATGCCGGCGAGGCCGCGGGCCTGCGAGCCCCACGCGGCGAGGTAGACGACCATGAGGATCCCGGCGAGCTTGAACGGCTCCTCGGGGATCTCCTCCTGGGTGATCATCACGCACACGGCGACGAGCGCGGCCATGCCGATGAGGCCGCACAGCACGAGGTTGAGGCCCTTAAAAATTCGCGTGACGTTGGGGCGCTGGGCCGAGTCGGTCAGGCGGCTGATGAGGACGCGGTGGAGGCCGTACACGATCATGCCGCCGAGCAGCAGGCCGGCGCCCATGCGCACGAACACCTCCTGCATGCGGGAGCTGTCGACGACGAAGCTGTAGAGCAGGACGAACACGGCGACGAGCGTGATGTGCCAGCCGATCGTCGCAAAGTAATGCAGGGCGACCTTGAGGCCGAGCTGCGGGTCCGGCGTCTCGCCCTCGCGGGCCTGACGCCAGCGGAGGATCACGTACACGAACGGGAACAGGGGGATGATGCTGTACGCGAGCAGCATCAACGCGAACATTCCACCGAACATCTCCATCATCATGAGGCGACGTCGTATCAGTCGACCGCGGCGGTGGCCAGCAGACCCCAGCGCGGCCCGCGGAACGGCGAACGACCGGCGTACGCGGGGCGGCGGCGGTGCGGCCACGACCGCGCGCGCGGGCATGGACATGCGCGCGCGGGTGGACGACAGTGCGGCCATGACGCCGGACGAGGCCCGCATCGCCTGGAACCGCTGCCGCCACGACCCGGCGCGGCGCGTCGGCCACTACGAGAGCTACTTCCAGCGGGCCAACCACCCGACGCGGCCGCTCGGCTGGTGGATCCGCTACACGATCTTCAGCCCCGAGGGCCAGCCGGAGGCGGCGGTCGGCGAGCTGTGGGCGATCTGGTTCGACGGCGAGCGGGGGCGCGTGACGGCGGCGAAGACGGCGGTGCCGCTGGCGGCGTGTCGGTTCGATCGCACCTGTCTCGATGTACAGGTCGGCGAGGCGCGGCTGAACGAGTCGCGGCTGGTCGGCGGCGCGGCGAGCACCGGGCACGCGCTCGCGTGGGAGCTCGAGTACAGCGGCGATTCGCCGCCGCTGCTGCTGCTGCCGGAGCGGCTGTACGACTCGTCGTTCCCGCGGGCCAAGGCGCTGGTCGGCACGCCGAACGCGGTGTTCCGCGGGACGGTGACGGTCGACGGCGAGCTCCACGCGATCGATGGTTGGACCGGCAGCCAGAACCATAACTGGGGCAGCAGGCACACGGACCGCTACGCGTGGGGCCAGGTGGCGGGCTTCGCGGAGGCGCCGGAGGGGTTCCTCGAGTGCTCGACGGCGCAGGTCAAGATCGGCCCGCTGTGGTCGCCGCGGTTCACTCTGGTGGTCCTGCGGATCGG
>Ga0075158_10002587_pt1 | contig 13081 bp, 14 predicted proteins | sample JI91814BDNA_FD_70968 | JGI IMG/M metagenome (GOLD analysis project Ga0075158, IMG submission 70968) | Wastewater effluent complex algal communities from Wisconsin, to seasonally profile nutrient transformation and Carbon sequestration -... | ecosystem: Engineered > WWTP > Effluent > Algae... | reverse complement strand
TAAAATTCAGGTTATGAAAAAAATACTGATACCAACCGATTTATCTGAAAACGTTGCGCAAACCTTATCCTATCTATTGCCGCTGGTGATTGCCCAAAATGCAGAAGTTCATCTGGTGCATGCGGTTGATGACCCGTTTGTAAAAGAGGAACGCACCGATTTTGACGATACCGGGGTTGAAAAATATACAACAGATATTTTGTATAAAATGCGGGAAGAGGCAGATGCGGATATGGAAAAATTTGCTTCCCTGTTTCGTGCATCATTGGAACATTCAGGAAATCCATTACCGGTTTACAGTACAGTTGAAAATGGTCTTCCTGATGAAATAATTTTAACAAAAGCTGCTGCCATTCAACCACAGCTTATTATTTTAGGAAGACATCATCATAATCGGATGGATAGATTATTTTTTGGCAGCGTAACACAATCAGTAATGCAAAAAACACATTTTCCGGTGCTCATTTTACCACAGCAATTTGTGTATGCTCAACCAAAAGAAATTCTATATATGAGTGATATGGATGACCATGATATTATTTCTATTGGTAAATTAATCAATTTATTACAACCATTTTCCATCAATTTACACATCGTTCATTTTAATATTAATGAAATTGGCACTGAAGAAAAATTGTTTGCTTTAGGCGAAAAAATAAAAAATGACCATCAAGAAATTCCTATTACTTATGAAACCGTAGATGGCGAAATTTTGCGCGTTGCATGGCAACAGTATATCCAAAAAAGGGGAATTGATTTAATTGCGTTAACAGCTCATAAACACAATGGTTTACAACGATTATTGAACCAAGATACAGCAGTGGATGTGCTTTACCACAGCAATTTACCATTAATGGTGATGCACAAATATTAATTTTTTAAAAAATTACCGGAAGCAGAAAAAGTAGCTGCTTTTAATTCGTAGAAATATAATCCGACGGGCAGATTGTTTACGTCAATTTGATTTGTGCCTGATTGTTGCATTATAGTAACTCCAGCCAAATTTTTGATGCTAATATCAGCCGTCTCATCCATGTCAAAATGTAATACATCGTGAACCGGATTAGGATACAATTGCATACCTTTTTCAGGGTTTTCAATTGCTAATGTTTCAGTTAGCCCTAAAGCATAATCAAAAGCATTAGCCAAATTAGCAGTATCGAGTGGACCAAATCCAAATTTATTATAACACACCACATGTGATGACCGACCAGCAACTAGAATTGTTGGCATTCCCATGCCACCATAATAAGTAGCGATAGCTTCACCTTCTACAAATTGGGCATCACATGAAATGGAATTTTCAGTTTTCCAATCTATCAATTGACTGCAACTGTATGAATCGTCGAAACCGAATGTGTAATAATTAATTCTATTATCGTAATTCGTATTGTAATATTCAATTATAGGTGCCATATAATGTGCAGCGTTGATACAAGGAACACAACCATCCAGCATGACAATTTCCATTAAAACAACCTCTCCTGCATCCAATTCGGAAAACAGATTGTGTTCGACGCCATTGCAGTCAGTTTGGGTCCAATCCTCAGCAGGAATAACTTGTCCGAACGAATTGCCAACAAAAAGACAAACAGCTAAAAAGGTGGATATATATGGTTTCACCCAACAAATTTAATAATTATAATTATTAGGTCGTGTATACACCATTTGCACAACATTAATATTGCGCATATCGAACGCAGCTTCACAATAAGAAAAGTAATAGTTCCATTTCCGTATAAACTCATCGTCGAAGCCCAATTGACGGACTTTTTCAATGTTTAGATTAAACCTGTTCCGCCATTCCGAAAGGGTAATTACGTAACTTTTGCCCATATCCTTTAAACCAAACATAAACAAGTCGCCTGTTTCATTTATTGCTGAGTTAATGGCGGCAATACTCGGGAGTAAACTACCCGGGAATATATGTTTTTGAATAAAATCTACATTTTTCTTAAATGCTTCGAATCGGGAATCGGGACAAACTATAGCCTGTATAGCCAAAACCCCTGAAGGTTTAAGTACAGATTGAATTTTTTCGAAATACACTTTTAAATATTGAGCGCCGACAGCTTCAATCATTTCAATAGAAACAACTTTATCGTATTTGCCTTCAATTAAACGGTAATCTTTTAACTGCACTTCTATGAATTGTTCCAACCCTTCTTGCTTAATTCGTTGTGTTGCAAAATCAAATTGTTGTTGTGAAATAGTGACAGTAGTTATTTTACATTTATACGTTTGGGCTGCATAAATGGCAAACCCGCCCCAGCCGGTGCCTATTTCCAATAAATGGTCATCCTGATTTAATTTCAACGATTGGCACAAACTTTCATATTTTTCGAATTGTGCTTTTTCCAGTTCCTGTTTAGGTGCTGTATAATAAGCCGAAGAATAGGTCATAGTTTTATCGAGAAACAAACTAAAAAATTCGTTACTCAAATCGTAATGTGCAGCAATATTTTTCTTAGAGCCGGTGACAGAATTTTTTCGTTTGCTGTGAAATATTTTATTGGCAAACTGAAACGCATTTAATATAAGCGTTTTAGCTGTTGAACCCGACAACGTTGGCGCTGTATCCACATTTAATAAAAACCAGGAAAGTAATGCAGTTAAATTGGAGGTTGTCCATTCACCGGCCATAAAAGCCTCCGCGAAACCAATGTCGCCAAATAAAAAAGCTCGTTTATAAAAATGGTCGTCATGCACGTGAACATCAGCATGGTGTTGATTGCTTTTATTACCCAATTCCATTGTGCTGCCATCTGCAAGTGTAATATGCAGGTAACCTTTTTGCATGGGTTGCAGACTTTTCAGGATAATATTTTTATAAAATTTCATGTTGAGTTGCCGATTAAAATTAAGTTTATTTTTTCACATTCAAAATATCACGTTGCAGTTGGGCATCGTCAGATTTTTTGTGATAAGGTATTTTTTTTAGCCACAATAACATAGCCTGCCAATGAATTGCCGCCATAACCCTGATGGTGATAAATGGAAAACGTATTAAATACCAGCACAAACGTGCATCATTCAACACTTGCTTATCACCGGTTAATGTGCTGATAAAAAATTTATCGCCTGTTTTTTCCTTTACATTAATTTGAATATTGAGTTTTGCATCCGGCACTTTGTATCGGAATTCGAATTCAGTATCCATATCTGTAAATGGTGAAACGTAAAAATATTTTTCTGCGTTTTGTTCAAATTTTTCCCCGTTTTTAGCATCTACCAAAAACAGTTTCATTTCACCGAAAGTGTTACTAATCTCGGTAACAACAAAATTACAGGTGCCTTGTTCATCATAACAAAAATAAAAGCTCACCGGGTTAAACACATACTCCAACATTCGGACATGTGTAGTTAAAAATACCTTTGCAGGCATTTTAGTAATACCTACAGACTGTAGATAGTCGTTGAGCTTTTGCCTTGTTGTTAAACCATTTCGTGCATCACCTGCAGGATATTTAAAGTGATCGGTATCCCAAAAACTGTAAATTCCACGTTTATTGTAGGCAAATAATTTGCTTGATTGAGTTGTTTGTTCCAACTTATCAATATCGAGCCAAAACATAAATACATGGTAATGAAACCTGTGCTTTTTTGGAGCTAACCGGTTGTGCATTACTAGGCAATTATATAAAGCTGAATCCATCTTAAACAAATGTAAGTTAACACATTATTGTTGCATTTCAATTAAATCGCAAACGGCATTTGCACTCATCAGGGCGTCCTCATGAAAACCATACCGGAAATAACTTCCGCAAAAATAGAGCTGACCATTTTCATTTAACTTTGACAAGTGCTGCTGCGCCTGCATAGCTTCAACTGTAAAAACAGGATGCTCATACATTATTTCCTTAATTATAGCTTCCTTTTTGATCGTTCCCGGGTCATTAATTGTGACGAAATAGTTTTGTTGTTTTGATACATCCTGTAGGCTGTTCATCCAGTAATTACAGGAAGCCACTAATTTATTATCAATTAATTCGGTGCGATAATTCCAACTGCTCCACACCTTTTTAACTGAAGGCATCAAATCCGAATCGGTATGTAATGTCGCTTTGTTTTGCTCATAGAAAAAACATGACAATAATTGTGTTTCCGGTTCCGTTGGGTTTTGCAACATCTTAAGCGCTTGATCAGCATGCGTTGCAATTATTACTTTATCAAAACTTTTGGTTTCACCATTAATTGTTTTGACCTCGATTTTCCCATCTACTTTTTTTACTCCAACAACTGCTGCATTGATAGTTATTTTATCTTTAAACGGGGCTATGAGTCGTTTTTTATATTCTTCACTGCCACCATCAACAGTGTACCATTGAAACTGCGTATTTAATCCTAAAAATCCGTGGTTTTTAAAAAAACGAACTAAAGTTAATGCCGGAAATTTCGCACTTGTGTCGGGAGGTGTGCTCCATAATGCAGAACTCATTGGCAAAATATACCAATTTAATAAATCTTTTCCCCAGCCTTTGTTATTTACATATTCAGCAATAGATAAGGATTGTAGTTCGGGTTTTTCCAGCACCTCTAAACACACCTTATTAAATGCGTTCAGCTGCATTAAAAACCGGACATATCTTGGTGAGAAAATATTTTTTCGTTGCGCAAATAATCCGTCCAAACTGCTGCCACAATATTCAATGTTTTCATGCACGATGTGTGCAGCGAAACTCATAGATGTTTTTTTTATCGGCGCATTAATTGTGTTAAACAATGCATTTAAATGCGGATAATTTTCATTGTTAAAAACAATAAAACCGGTATCAATTGGAATGCGGCTTTCTCCTTCATTTACATAAACTGTATTCGTATGTCCACCAATATAATTATCCTGTTCATAAACCGTAATATCGTGCATCTTGTGTAATCGATGCGCACATCCCATTCCCGCAATTCCTGTTCCTATTATAGCAATTTGCATTTTAATAAATTAAGCTTTTACAAATAAATAGTGACTAACAAACCACTCCCTACCCTTGTTGTAGCCCCAAAGTTCGGCGCAGGCCATAAAAAATATCCGCCAATATACCCACCATTTTGTAGCTTGTTGGGCACCATAAGTATCAGATAAAATCGGCATGATTGTTTGGCGATTTTTATCCATATTTTCCAGCCAACAATTTGCTGTTTTTTCATAATGCGTGCCATCCCAATGAAAATGTTGCTGGATTTTTAAATCTTTATTAAAATACAATAATAAATCATCCGATGGCATTATTCCGCCGGTAAAGAAATATTTACTCATCCAATCACTTTCATCTATTACATCAAAATAATACGTAAATGATTGATGTGTGAAGATATGCACGAATAACTTTCCTTCAGCTGTTAACATGCCTGCAATTTTTTCCATTAACAATTCATAATTGCGCATGTGTTCAAACATTTCTACTGAAACAACACGATCGAATTGTTCATCCAAAGAAAATACATTCATGTCCGCAGTTATGATACGCACATTCTTTAACCCTCGTTCGGCACATGTTTTATCTATATATTGTTTTTGGGTGGCAGAATTAGAAACTCCGGTAATTTGTGCATCCGGAAACTTCGCTGCCATAAACATCGTTAAACTTCCCCATCCGCAACCCAATTCTAATATCTTCATGCCATTTTCTAATTCGGCATGTGCACATGTTTTTTCCAAAGCCAGATTTTCTGCGGCTGATAAATCCGGTGTTGAAGCATTCCAATAACAGCTGGAATATTTCATATGTTTTCCCATTACCAATTGAAAAAATGCTGTTGGTAATTCATAATGCTGTTCGTTGGCCGCTTTAGTTTCAATAGCGATTGGCGATTTTTTTAATTCATCAACAATGCGCATAAGATGCTGTTGTTGTAATTCTTGGTTGGGTTTGGTTTCGTCAATTAGCCGCTGGCGTAATAATTTTCTGATATTTTGCCTGATTAAAAAATCAGGAATTACATCTTTTGTTAAAAGGTTATCAATAGTTCTATTCACTGTTTTGGTATCGGGTTAATGCGTTTATTTACGAAAATAAGTTGATTGGCGATTGAATTAATTTTCCCTGCATCCCGACTCGTTGCGGGTATCGGTGATTTGGGTAATTTGCCATCCATTATTGCTCAAGTATAATTCAATTGAATTAACACCACAATGTAATAATTGTTTATGCCCGTCCTGCTCCAGAAAAAATGTATAAGGACACCAAACACTGGCAATTTCATTATTCAGTTCGATGGAATAACTCCAAATTACTTCATTCCAAACCTCATTTTTTGGCTGACCAACTGCGGTGATAAAATCTGCAATTGAAGTTTCAAAAACCTGCATATTACCCTTTTCGGATTCCACACTCAGTAATCTGGCTTTTGCTGTAAAAATGGTATGTAATGTTGCACTATCATTATTTCGCATGGCATCAAACAATTTTTGGACGGTATTTTGCACATTGGCTTTAACCTCCAAGGTGTCCATTTGAGGCTGTGCAACCATATTTTTGGCAATAAAAAGGCAGCATAAGCAGGTGAAAGTGATTGAAAATTTATTCATGAACAGCTTTATTCAGATAAAAATGTGAAAAAGTTGATTGATTTTGCGAACAATTCGGTACAATTTTACGTATATAAAGTTAATTAACATTAACACCATTAAAACACAGGTATAGCGTTATGGTTAAACAGTTCGGGCTACCCAATTACGTTGTTTGGATATTTCTAGGTATCGCATTTACTGCGGTAGGGGTAATTTCTGTATTTCAGTGGACTTACGGAATTGCAACTTTCATTTTAACCAGTGCTGTAGGTTTTGCAGGTTATTGGTTTTTCTTCAGACCGGCATTTGTGGCTTTAGATATTATGAAATCCGGAGAACCGGCAATGGCAATCATTTTGGAAGTCTGGGAAACCGGTAAAACCGTAGACCACAACCCGCGTATCGGTTTATTATTGGAAATCCGCCACCGCACTATGGTTCCTTACGAGGTTGAGCTAAAGCATAATGTTAAAAAAGAGGAGATGCGCCATTATCAAAAAGGCCGAACCTTACAGGTAAAGGTCGACTCCAAGGACCCTAAAAAAGTGGCCATTTTAGCTGCTTAACCCCTTGTTTTACTTCCTAACCGGAACAGAATCACCATTTTATCGTCTTAAAACGCGTAGAGTGTTATCTTTGCACTATGGTTTATCTTACCAGACGTGAAACGTTTAATGCTGCCCATAGGCTGTATAATAATAAATGGTCGGAAGAAAAGAATTTCGAAGTTTTTGGCAAATGTGCCAACAAGAACTGGCATGGACATAATTATCAGCTTTTTGTGACTGTAAAAGGCAATCCGGACCCGGATACCGGGTTTATTATGGATGCTAAAAAGCTGAGCGACCTTATTAAAAAGGAAATTGTCGAGCTGTTTGACCACAAAAATCTAAACACCGATACACCCTACTTTAAGGATGTTCAGCCAAGTACTGAAAATTTTTGCAAGGTAATTTGGAAGTTAATTGAACCATTAATTACAGGTGGCGTTTTACATTGCATAAAACTTCAGGAAACCGAAAATATTTCTGCGGAGTATTACGGTGAATAAACCAACTCAATAATGGAAAACAACAACCCAACAGGTCAGTTCTATAAAAAAGTAGAACAATACGGAATGGATAAAATAGCAGCACTTACCGAGAACTATAAATCGATTATTAATCATTTGGGGGAAGACCCTGAACGTGAAGGTTTACAAAAAACGCCTGAACGTATTGCCAAAGCCATGCAGTTTTTAACGCAGGGTTATGACCAGGATGCTGAAGCAGTTGTTCGCAGTGCCATGTTTACTGAAGAGTGCAGTGAAATGGTAATTGTAAAGGACATTGAAATTTATTCCATGTGTGAACACCACATGCTACCATTTTTTGGTCGCGCACACGTTGCCTATATTCCAAATGGTAAAATTGTTGGGTTAAGTAAAATTGCAAGAGTAGTCGACATATATGCCCGCAGACTCCAGGTGCAGGAACGTTTAACACAACAGGTATTGCATTGCCTCGACAATACACTAAAACCGCAAGGTGTAGCAGTAGTTATTGAAGCAAGTCATTTATGTATGATGATGCGTGGTGTTCAAAAACAAAATTCGGTTACCACCACTTCAGCATTTACAGGCCAGTTTCAAACGATGCAAACCAGGAATGAGTTCATTAACCTCATCTCGGCCCGTTTGAGTAAATAATTTCCGATAATTATTTACATTTACATTCTAAACTTATTGATATGAAAAACATACAAATGGCTTTGGCTATGCTCTTAATCATAGGCAGCACTAGCCTCAATGCTCAATCAAAAAAATACAAAATTGAAGGTACTAAATGCCAGCGCGTTGAAATTATTGACGCCGGTGAGTTGTATAGTACTTATGAATTAAATGAGGGTGAAATTGAGATGATGAAAATCGCCGGACTTTCCAACTATTTAATTGATGAAATAAAACGCAATCATTCTGAAGATTCCTGGCCTGAAAAATTAGGCGATTTGGATGCGCGAATTGCAGATCCTGATAAATTAAAATCTTACGTAGTTTATAAAGTTGTAACACTAGAAGATAAAATTATTTTAGTAGCTCCTTTAAAATATAATAAAGACAAAGACAATGGTTGGGCATTGTCGCGCGATGTTTTTTTTGTCATGAGCACTAAAGCAATAAAATAAATAATCAACAACTTTTAATTACATCAATCAATGAAAAAAGCTTATGTTTTTCCCGGACAAGGTTCTCAGTTTCCGGGTATGGGTAAAGATTTGTACACGAACAATCCTGCTGCAAAAATGCTGTTTGATGAAGCGGATGCCATTTTAGGATTTTCTATAACAGATATCATGTTTAATGGCACTGAAGAAGCATTAAAACAAACCAGAGTTACACAACCTGCCATTTTTTTGCATTCGGTAATTCTTGCTTCTACTATTGAAAATTTTTCACCGGACATGGTTGCAGGACATTCATTAGGTGAATTTTCTGCATTGGTTGCCAATAAAACTTTATCGTTCAAAGACGGCCTACAATTAGTGTATAAACGCGCCATGGCAATGCAAAAAGCATGTGAAATTCAACCTTCCACTATGGCTGCCGTGTTAGGATTAGCTGATGATATTGTTGAACGTATTTGCAATGAAACCGAAGGTGTTGTTGTTGCAGCAAATTATAATTGCCCGGGACAACTTGTAATTTCAGGAGAAATTGAAGCGGTAAACAAAGCATGTGAAGCATTAAAAGCTGCAGGTGCAAAACGCGCCTTATTATTACCTGTTGGTGGTGCATTCCATTCACCATTGATGGAACCTGCGCGAATAGAATTATATGAAGCTATCAACAGCACACATTTTAGTAATCCTGTTTGCCCTGTATATCAAAATGTAACTGCACAAGCAGTTGCTGACCCGGCAGATATAAAAAATAATTTAATTGCTCAATTAACTGCGCCGGTAAAATGGACTCAAAGTGTATTACAAATGACAGCTGATGGTGCCACACATTTTGTAGAAGTTGGTCCCGGTAAAGTATTACAGGGATTGGTGAAAAAAATCAGTCCGACAGTTGAAGCTGCGAGCTGCTAAAATAGTAAAATATAAATACTAAGGGTTGTAATTTTTACAACCCTTTTTTATTTGCCTAATCCTTGTGATAAATCTTCAATAATATCCTGCACATTTTCAATTCCTACACTTAAACGCACCAATCCATCGGTAATACCTGCCGCCATTCTCCTCTCGCGCGGAACATTTACGTGGGTCATACTCGCAGGGTGTTGAATTAAGGTATCTAAAGTGCCCAGCGATGTAACCATTTTACAAACCTTAACTTTGTTCATCAATTTAATACCGGCTTTTAGTCCGCCCTTTAATTCGAAGCTCAACATTCCACTGTGTGCCAGCATTTGTTTTTTGATAATATTTTTTTGAGGATGTTGTTTATCGCCGCAATAATTTATTTTAGAAACGTATTTATTGGCACTGAGAAACGCGGCAACTTTTTTGGCATTTTCACAATGACGTTCCATTCTCAATTCAAGTGTTTTGAGCCCTTGTAATAATAACCAGCTATCGAATGCGTTTGAATTGGCACCTAATAATTTTACTTTATTCCACATTTCATTTTTCATAAATGGAATATCTAGACCAATAACAACTCCACCTAATCCGCTGCCATGACCATTTAGGTATTTTGTAGCAGAATGTACGGAAAAATCGGCGCCTAATAAAAGTGGTCGCTGGCAATAAGGTGATGAAAAAGTATTATCTACAGCAACACGACAACCATATTTTTTTGCTACCGCAGAAATTGATTGTATATCAAATATTTCCATCATCGGATTAGATGGTGTTTCGATATATATCAATTTAACTTGTTTATCATTTTTTAAAATAGTTGTTACTGCTTTTATATCATTTAAATCACATCGTGTAATATTAATATTCCAATCGCGTAACTGTTTTTGCATCAGTTCGTCGGTGGTACCGTATAATTGGTTTTGCGTAAGAATAGTATCACCGGCTTTAGCGCATGATAATAATACGGCGGCAATAGCTGCCATTCCACTACTAAATAATTGTGCTTTGGCTTTGCGCTCGCTGCCAAATGTTTCCATAGCGGCAATTTTCTCTTCTGCCATCGTTACAGTCGGGTTGCCCCAGCGTGAATACACATATCCTTTATGGTGGTCGTCAAATAAACTCAAAGCATGGTCGGTAGACTCAAAGGTATAGGCAGTTGTAGCATATATAGGTTCGTTATGAGGCAGGATAATTTTATCTGTTTTACCCGGTTGAACACATAAAGAACCAAAGCCTGTCTTTTTTGTAGTTTTTGCCATATTTAATGGATTTTTTGCATCACAAAGCTAATTTATTTTCAATTAGTTAATTGCGCAGATATAATTAGTATAAACTGAACAGAATTATAGAATTTTGGGTTGTGCTTATAAACAAAACACTCAGGCAATGCTATATAAATTCAGTAATACTCAACTACCCCGCATTGTAATAATAGGCGGTGGATTTGCAGGGTTAACCATGGTAAAAAAACTCAATAACCTCCCCTACCGTGTAACGTTAATAGACAAAAATAATTATCACAACTTTCAACCGCTTATGTATCAAATTGCTTCTGCGGGATTAACAGCAGAAAGCATAGCCTTTCCCCTGCGGAGAAAAATTGGTAAGTATCCCAATATTGTTTTTCGTCTGGCAGAGGTTACTTCCATTGATAAACAACATAAAACCGTTCACACTACTGCCGGTGAAATTGCTTATGATTATTTAGTAATTGCAACAGGTGCAACAACCAATTTTTATGGCAACAAAAATCTTGAAACAAAAAGTTTAACATTAAAGTCCATTCCTGAAGCGCTCACCATGCGCAGTGCAATTTTGCAGCAGTTCGAAAATGCAGTAATTCAATCGGCAGGAAAACCCGAAAATCAGCATCTTAATTTTATCATTGTTGGCGGTGGTCCAACGGGAGTTGAACTTGCCGGAGCATTGGCAGAAATTAAAAAAAATGTATTGCCTGCAGATTACCGCGAATTAGATCCTGCTAAAATGGAAGTGCATCTGGTTGAAGGTAGTGGCCGCGTTTTGCCAACCATGTCCGAAAAATCGTCCCGGCTGGCGAAAAAATATCTGGAGCAACTCGGTGTAAAAGTTTGGCTCAACACTTTGGTAAACGATTACACCGGTCACGAATTATTATTAAAAGATGGCAGTTCAATTGCAGCTGAAAATGTTATTTGGACTGCAGGCGTAAAAGGGGCTACTATTAAAGGCATTAATCCTGATGCTATTACAAAAGGAAACAGGATTTTAGTTGATGGTTTCAATCAAATATTAGGTGAAGAAAACATTTATGCAATTGGCGATATCGCATTAATGCAGGCCGACAGTGCTTATCCAAACGGGCATCCGGGAGTAGCACAGGTGGCGATGCAACAGGCTGATAATTTGGTATCCAATTTCAAACGTATACACAATAATAAATCGCAGCAATCATTTATTTATCGCAACAAAGGAAATATGGCAACAGTGGGAAGACATCGTGCTGTGGTAGATCTGCCATTTTATTCATTCGGCGGTTATTTTGCCTGGTATATATGGATGTTCATTCATTTAATGTCATTGGTAGGATTTCGCAACCGGTTTATGGTATTTATAAACTGGATGTGGAATTACATTACGTACGACAGAGCATTACGCATTATTATCAATAATACGGGAAGTACTAAACAGACTGAATAATTAATAAATATCCCAAAGAAGAATACGAACACCGGTATTGATATGGTAACTCATACCAAAATCGTTACCGATAAAATCGTTATTTACCTGAGTAACAGGAATTTCTGTTTTGGCTTCAAAATACCACCAGAAACGTCCGCGTACCGTCCAGTCCACACCAAATCCAACAGGAATTCTTACGCTCATGTTAGATTGAACTAATGGTGTGCCTAATGGCGGAGCAAAAATAGTATCTACATATGCACCTAAACTCATTTTAGAATTCACCAACCATAAACTAGCGCCAACTAAACCGTAGAATGCAAAATAATCATCGGCATCTGTCTGGAAAAAATATCGGCGATAGTCAGCATCAATAGAAATTACATTCGCTTTTAAAACAGAAGGAACTGTATCGGTAAACAATCCTGTTGAATCATAAACAACGAATTGCCATGTTTCGTTAGGTAACATATTGAAACCACCACCCAGCGTTGCCATGTTGCGGTCGTAATCACCAAAATGAAAGGCTCCTCTTGCGTTTACTCCGTATCCAATCAAGTCCTCCGTTAAAAAACCGCCTACATCACCCATTACCCATAGCTGAGCAAATGATGTGCGTGCAGAAAATAAAGTCGCAATAGTAACAAGCAGTGTAAGTGTCAATTTTTTCATACTCAAGATATTGATTAGCTGTAAGGGGCAGTTTTCTGCACAATACTGCACAAAATAAACGTTTTTTGATTGCAAATTAAAATTCTATCTGCACAACAGTCCGGAAATTGTCCTCAACAAATGACAATAGCTTAATTTTGGATAAAAAAATATGCCTAAAACTATCATCATAAC
>Ga0075158_10002586_pt1 | contig 13090 bp, 13 predicted proteins | sample JI91814BDNA_FD_70968 | JGI IMG/M metagenome (GOLD analysis project Ga0075158, IMG submission 70968) | Wastewater effluent complex algal communities from Wisconsin, to seasonally profile nutrient transformation and Carbon sequestration -... | ecosystem: Engineered > WWTP > Effluent > Algae... | reverse complement strand
AAGCTTGGTAAGAATTTTGTTTATAAAACAAAGCTAGACTTATTCTCGAACTACAAAAAGAATCCGCAGAATATTGATATGTACTGGACCAATGCTTTAACGGCAAAACTTACAAGGTATATCAACTTTTCTTTTAACCTGGATATGATCTATGATGATGATACCAAAAACGTAAACCCTGCCAAAGGCCCGGCACCGCAGTGGTTGCAACTGATGGGTATTGGCTTTGCTTATAATTTCAGTAAAAAGTAATTTGTTAATATTACCCCAATATGGCCTGTGGTTTTAAACTGCAGGCCTTTTTATTTTAATTATGTTAACATTATGCAGGGTGTATTTAATTAATTTTGCTGCATGCTAAAACCTCTGATAACCTTTACCTTTTCGGCCACTATATTCATCAAATCCACGGCACAGGATGTTACCGTAAAAGAATTCCAAAAACTTGCTTTTAAAGAATTAAAGCCTTTGGAAAAAGATGGCTGGAAAAAGAACGGCACTTTCATCATCAATATAAACCAGGGTGCGTTGCGCAACTGGGCCGGGGGCGGAGAACAAAATACCCTGGGCGTAACAACCTTGCTTAATTACAATGTAAACCATAAAAAAGGAAAGATCACCTGGAATAATTATTTCGATATTGCCCTGGGGTTTCAAAATGCCAGCAGCTTTGGCAGTTTCAGAAAAACAGACGACCGCATAGATATTACCAGTAAATACGGATACCAGTTTTCTAAAAAATGGTATACAGCCCTGCTGTTTAATTTTAACTCACAAACCCTGGTTGGCTATAATTATACCGATACGCTAAATACTAAAATCTCGAACTTACTTACGCCCGGTAAAATTCTTTTGTCGGCTGGTATTGATTACAGGCCCGATAAAAGCTTCTCCCTCTTCGTATCTCCCATTACCACCCGCTTTATTTTAAAAAAAGATAATGATTTTTATCAGCTTGATAAATTTGGGGTGCCGCCAAACCATAGATCGCACACCGAACTGGGTTCATTTGCCACTGCCAAATTCAACAAAAAAGTGAACGCCTGGGCCCATTATACCGGCAGACTGGATCTTTTCAGTAATTACAAAAGAAATCCTGAAAATGTTGACCTATTCTTCACCAACCTGGTTACGATGAAATTTAATAAATGGCTGGCCACCAATATCAATGTGGATGTGGTGTATGATGACGATGTAATAAAGAAAACACAGCTTAAAGAAATACTGGGCATCGGCCTTACCGTAAACCTGTAGGCGGTTTAACGCATTGCTGGTAATAAACTGTTGTATTTTACCGCCAGCCAGCCGGTTTTTTCCACATTCCACAATGCCGGCGCCTTTTATATCCAAACTCTCTCAACTTATCAATACATTTGCCACTGCTTTAAAAAGCGTATTTTTTAATAATAACATTTTTACAGGTGAGTAAAGCATCGTACCAGATCAAATTAGACCAGTTTGAAGGGCCATTTGACCTGCTTTTATTTTTTATTGAAAGGGATGAACTGGATATCTATAATATTCCCATTACCAAAATTACCAACGATTTCCTGGATTTTATACATACCGGCGAAAAACTCAATATTGAACTAAGCAGCGAGTTTATTTTATTCATCAGCACTCTGATGCGCATTAAGGCAAAAATGCTGTTACCCCGTAAAGAACTGGATGCTGAAGGCAATGAAATTGATCCAAGGCAGGAACTGATCAACAAGATCCTGGAATACAAGCGGTTTAAAGAAGCTGCCGCACAAATGGCCGAAATGGAAGCCATGCGTATGCTGATGATGAAACGTGGCAACCTGCAGAAAGAAATTTCGCAAATTGGCGAAGAGGCCGGTGAAGGCACAGAGATACAGACCGTAACACTTTTCAAGCTGATGAAAGCTTTTGAAAAAGTGATACTGAATTTGCAAAAGCGCAATTTTAAACCGGTACACACTGTAGTTCGCTATAACTACACCATGGAGCAAAGCCGTGAGCATATGCTGAATGTGGTGAAGGACGAAAAGACCGTTTCTTTTGAAAAAGTATTTGAAATATGCGAAGACCGCATCCATGCCATTTTCCTGTTTCTTTCTTTACTGGAACTGGTGCAAATGCGCTATATGAGCCTCATTACCGGCGAAGGCCGAAATAATTTTATTGTAGAATGGAATGAGAACCGGGAGGAAGATGTTGTAGGGTTATTACCCGGCGAAGAACCTGAAGTACTAAATTAATATAGATTCCCCGATAAGCATCGGGGATTTTTATTTCAAGACTTTTTGGCAGAGTGCAAAATCGGTATGTTATTTGATGTTTAAACATTGAATTTAAAAATAACAAGCAATGAAAACATTATTATTTAAAGCTTCAGACAGGGGAACAGCCGATTACGGCTGGTTAAAACCCAATTATTATTTCAGTTTTGCCCAATACCACAATCCCGAAAAAGTGCATTTTGGTTTGTTACGGGTTTTGAACGATGATTTTATAGGCGGTGGCGGGGCTTTTCCTACGCATCCGCACGATAACATGGAAATAGTAACCATACCATTTACCGGTGCCCTTAAGCATAAAGACAGTACCGGTGGCGAGGGTGTTATTAAAGCCGGTGATATACAGATCATGAGTGCAGGTAGTGGTGTGCAGCACTCAGAAGCGAATGACTCTGCAACTAACCCTGTAACGCTCTTCCAGGTATGGGTTTTTCCTAAAGAAAGAAACATAAAACCCCGCTACGATCAAAAAACATTTGACCTAACCCAAAGAACAAACAAATGGCAAACCGTTGTATCGCCTATTGATGCAGACAATGCCTTATGGATAAACCAGGATGCCCGGTTCTCGTTAACCAACCTGCAGTCGGGCAATGAAATAACTTATACCAACGGCTTTACAAACAATGGTGTTTTCCTGGTTGTGATAAATGGCTCGGTTGAGGTTGAGGGGCAGCAGTTAAACAAAAGAGATGCTTTGGGAATTTCCGAAACGGAAAGTTTTACTGTGAAAGCTTCGGCAGATGCGGAGTTGCTTGCGATAGAAATACCAATGAATTAATAATAGATCCAGAGTAAGATCGGTTCCTGCGATTCATCCATGTAAGCCTTTAACTGGGCAAAAAATGCAGGCGATACAGCTGGGCATCCTTCACTCAGGCAAATGGAAGCAGGATATACTTCTTCTTTGGGTACTCCAAGATATGAATGCAATACAACAGCACGGTCTAAAGCCCTGCTGTTTGTTTTATCCATGCCAAGCAATTTATAAGAAAGTCCGAAATTGCCATTATAAGAACTACCTATTTTATACCTGCCCAGCGAAGTGCAGTTGCTGTTAGGTGCATTTGAAAATACCAGTGTGCCAGATTCGTTTTCTGATCCTTTACCATGGGTAACCAGTCCTGCAGCTTCAAGCGAATCTTTTAAAAGGTTGTAAACGAAAAAGCGGTTTTTACCGGAAGGCAACCGCATGTCGATCATAAAACAGTAGCTAACGTCAAAACCATTCTCATATATATAATCCTTTGCCAGACCAGCCTTCTCTTTCAAACGGCCCATTACTTCGCTGCTGCTCATCAAATGCTCTTCTGCAGCCCTGGCTTTTGGTTCAGAGAAAAAATCGCTTTTAAAACCAGTGATATAACCACATACAGATATGGTCAGAAATAAACCCGTGGCGAGCACAATGGCTTTTCTAACACTATTGATATGGTTTTTATGACGCATAAATTGATAACGGGGCTGAATAAAAAAAATTGCGTTTCGCTGTTTCAAAAATAAAGAAATAAAATATAGTTGCGAAAAAATACCGTATTAAATTAATAATATATCCACAACAATATCGGTTTGGAAGATACATCGATATAAGATTGCAGCTTTGTTAAAAAAGCAGGGGCAACGGTGGGACATCCCCAGCTTTCGCAAATAACCTGCGGTGCTACTTCTTCATTTGGCACGCATGCGTGGGAGTGAAGCACTACAAAGCGCTCAAAAGCCTTGCTATTTGTGCTTTCCAGTCCGTATAGTTTGTAGGCCAGGCCAAATTTACCCTGGTAGGGTTTGCCAATCCTGTACTTACCCAAAGAAGTGCAATTACTGTTTGGGGTATTGGAAAACGTTGGGCTATTGGAAGTATTATTGACACCGCTTCCATGAGTGACAAGCCCCGCAGTTTCTACCGAATCCTTCTGGAGGTTATAAACAAAAAAGCGGTTCTCACCCGAGGATAGCCGCATATCTATTAAAAAACAGCGCTCGTTATTAAAACCATGTGCCGCAACATAAGCTGTGGCCGTCAAAGCTTTCTTACTAAGACGAAGCATAGTTTCCGAGTTGTTTTTCCGTTTCTTTGAAGTAATGCTGCCGGCCCTGCTTTTTGAAGATTTATGAGATATGGGTTTGTACCAAAAAAAATAACCAAATGCCGATGCGGTTAAAAATAAACCGGTGGCTAATACAAGGGTTCTGCGTGCAATTTTCATGAAAATTTTATTGGGCATAGATTCGTAACGAGCCTGTTTCCATAAAATTTTTACGGGCTTGTTAAATAAAATAAAAAAGCCCCTGATTTAATATCGGGGACTTAAAAATATGGTTGAACTTTTCTTAACTAAGTACGGTAACTTTTATATCCGCCATCGCTCTCAAAGTACTTGCAATTCCATTGGCATCAATTCCAATTTCATCATACAATTGCTTAGGACTGCCGTGCTCTACCAGCCTGTCTGGTATACCCATGATCTTCACATCAGCTTTGTAGCCATGTTCATTCATGAACTCCAGAATGGCAGATCCAAATCCACCCACAACAGTACCGTCTTCAATGGTAATTACTTTATTGTATTTGCTGAAAACCTCGTGCAGCATTTCCTCATCCAGCGGCTTTACAAAACGCATATCGTAGTGCGCCGGGTTAAGGCCTTCTGCCTTTACATCCCGGATGGCCGATGCGGCAAAATTACCCACGTGCCCCAGTGACAAGATGGCGATATCCTGCCCGTCTTTCAACTTTCTTCCGGTACCGATCTTTATTTCCTGCATCTCCGTTCTCCATTCAGGCATAACGCCTTCGCCCCTTGGGTAACGGATCACAAAAGGTAATTCATTTGAATCCAGTTGGGCTGTGTACATCAGGTTGCGCAGTTCAGCCTCGTTCATTGGCGCACTGATGATCATGTTTGGTATGCAGCGCATGTAAGCAATATCATAACATCCGTGGTGCGTAGGTCCGTCTTCGCCAACAAGCCCGGCCCTGTCTAAACAAAATATAACAGGCAGTTTCTGAATGGCAACATCGTGTATCACCATATCATAAGCCCGCTGCATAAAAGAAGAGTAAATATTGCAGAACACCCGCATGCCCTGTGTAGCCATACCGGCACTTACCGTTACGGCATGTTGCTCACAAATGCCCACATCAAATGCACGGTCGGGCATTTTTTCCATCATGAATTTTAAAGAGGAACCGCTTGGCATAGCCGGTGTAATACCAAATATCTTTTCATTCTTTTCTGCCAGCTCAATAATAGTATGCCCGAAAACATCCTGGTATTTTGGTGGCTGCGGAATATCGAATTTCTTCTTTTGAATCTCTCCCGTTACTTTATCAAACAAACCCGGTGCATGCCACTTGGTCTGATCTTTTTCTGCCAGGTCGTATCCCTTTCCTTTTACTGTTTTTATATGCAGTATTTTGGGGCCTGGAATATCTTTCAGGTCTCTTAATGTATCAACCAGCTTGGTAATATTGTGTCCATCTATCGGGCCAAAATAACGAAGCTTGAGTGCTTCAAATAAATTGCTGCTCTTGCTTACCATTCCTTTCAAACTGGCTTCCAGCTTGCTTGCCATGCCCTGGCTGAAATTTTTTCCAACCGGTAATTTCCCCAGCGCCTTCCATACATTATCTCTCAGATCGTTGTAGGTATGCGAAGTAGTGATATCGGTTAAGTATTCCTTCAGTGCACCCACATTCGGGTCGATGCTCATGCAGTTATCATTCAAAATGATCAGCACATTGCTTTTTTCAATACCTGCATGGTTCATGGCTTCAAAAGCAAGTCCGGCCGTCATAGCGCCATCACCAATAATGGCAACATGCTGCCTGTCGGTTTCGCCTTTATAATGCGAAGCCATTGCCATTCCCAATGCGGCAGAAATAGATGTAGAAGAGTGGCCTACGCCAAAAGTATCGTACTCACTTTCGCTGCGTTTTGGAAAACCGCTAAGCCCGTTGTATTTTCTGTTGGTAGGAAAATTATCCCTTCGCCCGGTAAGTATCTTATGGCCATAAGCCTGGTGGCCTACGTCCCATACCAGTTGATCGTAAGGTGTATTGAAAACATAGTGCATGGCAACGCTCAGTTCCACCACACCCAGGCTGGCACCAAAATGCCCGCCGTACACACTCACCACGTCAATAATATACTGTCGCAGCTCATTGCAAACCTGGTGTAATTGTTCCCTGTTTAACTTTTTCAAGTCATCAGGACTGTTGATCTCTTTAAGTAGAACTCCTGCTTTTATTTCCATTATTTATTTTTCAAACGGTAAAGGTACTGCTTTTAGGCGCTTTTAGCCAGATATTACAACAATTTTTAGCCCATCCGGTTCAGTTCAATGCTGGCTTTTTAACCTATCTTCAAAATAAAAACAGGTGCATTTTCCCATAACTGTTGAACTAGGTTCGTTAAAAATACTACTGCATGCCATTTTAGAGCCATTGGGCATGTTTATCGGCTTCAGGTATTTTTTGTATTTACGAAAAGGAAAGGGCGACCAGATCCAGAGCAGTCAACGCCTTTGGATCATTATCGGTGCCATATTTGGTGCATTGATCGGCTCCCGCCTGGTAGGCGGACTGGAAGACCCCGCCGCACTTGCAAAAGCGCCAAACCCGATGATCTATTTCTATACCAACAAAACCGTGGTGGGTGGTTTTTTAGGTGGCTTGTTTGGGGTAGAGCTGGTGAAAAAAATAATTGGCGAAAAACACAGCAGTGGCGACCTGTTTACTTACCCCATGATACTGGCGCTCATCATTGGCCGGATCGGTTGCTTCGGTATGGGAATTTATGAAGAAACCTACGGAGTGGAAACAACAGCCTTTACCGGCATGAACCTGGGCGATGGTTTATTAAGACACCCGGTTACTTTATACGAGATCGTTTTTTTAGCAATACTTTGGATCAGCTTAATACAAATTGAAAGAAGATTTACGCTGGTTGATGGCAGTCGCTTTAAAATTTTTATGATCGCTTATTTATTTTTCAGATTGATGATCGATTTTATAAAACCGCATTATACTTTTAGCTTCGGCCTGTCAACCATACAGTTGGTTTGCCTGGGCGGATTGATCTATTATGCTGCTTATATTTTTAACCCGAAAAAATTAATTGTAACACCATATGCCTGAACGCCCCTATACCTACTACGATTTTACCCTCAGCCTTTGCAGCACCTGCCTGCGCAGGGTTGATGCCAAGATCGTATTTGAAAATGGAAATGTGTATATGCTTAAAACCTGCAGCAGGCATGGTTTTGAAAAAGTACTGATAGCAACCGACATTGAATACTATAAAAACATACGCAACTATAATAAGCCTTCGGAAACACCACTCAAATTCAATACAAAAACACATTATGGCTGCCCGTACGATTGCGGACTTTGCCAGGATCATGAGCAACACAGTTGCTTAACGGTTATTGAAATTACCGACCGCTGCAACCTGAGTTGCCCTACCTGCTATGCCATGAGCTCACCGCATTACGGTAGGCATAGAACAGTTGAAGAAGTTGAAAGAATGCTCGACATTATTGTTGCCAATGAGGGCGAACCCGATGTGGTGCAGATAAGCGGCGGCGAGCCAACTGTGCATCCCGATTTTTTTGCCATCATGGATATTGCCAAATCAAAACCCATCAGACATTTGATGCTGAACACCAATGGCATCCGCATTGCAAAGGATTTTGAATTTGCTAAAAAACTGGCGGGCTATGCACCCGATTTTGAGATCTACCTTCAGTTTGATTCCTTTAAACCAGAAGCGCTGCAACATTTGCGTGGCGAGGATCTTACTGCTACCAGGATGAAAGCGCTGGAACATTTAAATGCATTGAATCTTTCTACAACACTGGTTGTTACTTTGCAAAAGGGCGTTAATGATGATGAGATCGGAAAAATTATAGAATTTGCATTGAAGCAGAAATGTGTTCGTGGTGTTACTTTTCAACCCACACAAATTGCGGGCAGGGTAGAAAATTTTAACCCGGCAACAGACAGGCTGACATTAACAGAAGTAAGACAAAACATTTTAGACCAGACCAATATTTTTACAGCCAAAGACCTGATTCCAGTGCCCTGCAACCCCGATGCACTGGTGATGGGTTATGCCTTGAAGCTTGCCGGGCAAACTTTCCCTTTAACCAGATATATTGACCCTTCGCATTTGTTAGATAACAGCCGTAACACCATTGTGTACGAACAGGACCAGGCATTGCACGAACAGATGATCAATATTTTCAGCACCGGCATTTCGGTTGACCGGGTAGAAGAAAATATGAAGCAATTGCTTTGTTGCCTGCCGCAAATTGAAGCCCCGGGCTTGGGATATGAAAATCTTTTTCGTATCATTATCATGCGGTTTATTGATGCATACGATTTTGATGTAAGGGCCATTAAAAAAAGCTGTGTGCATATCATTCATAAAGATGGGAGGATCATACCTTTTGAAACCATGAACCTGTTTTACAGGGATGATAAAGAAGCTTATTTAAAAGAACTGCAGCAGGAAAGACAACATGAAATGTTTACTATAAAAAAATAATTATGAACAAAGCAATAAAAGTGCTGCTCATCAACCTGGCAGCGGTTTTTGGAATCACGCTGCTGATGTCGCTGGCATTTGGAAACACCAACGCTTCCGATTTTTTAATCGGCCTTGGGTTGGTTTCTCTAGGGGTAGCTTGTTTAGATCTTTTGGTATCGCTGATATTATTTATTACCGGCCCGGCCAATTACCCAATTGCCAAAGGATTTTTATTAAGCAGTGCTGTTTTATTTGTAACCGGTTTTTCCGCATGTAGTTTTACAACCCTTAATTTTCATTAAAAAATTCAGGTTTACTTCTGTAAGTTACCCATCCGGTGTAAAAATAATCACTGCATGTTTTTCAAAATCAGATTGTACCCTTATCTCATATCTTTTCCCATCGGCTTCAACGATCATTACGCCGGTGTTTGGTGGTATTTCTCCCAGATTTTCAGCCTGAAAAAGTAATTCAATTGCTTCATTTTTATTGGTGAAAGGAATAGAAAACTGCAGTGGCTTATTAGAGATGCGTTGTCTTATTATGAAAGGTTTTTTATTTAGGAAAACAGAAACAGTATCTCCGTCATTGATGGCATTGTCGTACAAGGATATAAAAATAGCCGTATCCCTCACAGCTAATATCTGTTGAATATCCAGCCTCCTGTTAAGCAATATTATTTTTGCAGAATCAGGCGTAATGGTTTGTGTTATTTCGGCCTCAGGCTTTTCCTGTACAGATTTTGCGTATTCTTTTCTGTTGGTAAAAAAGTGATTAATCTTCTGCACAATATCCATATCCTCTTTAAAAAGGGGCAAATTTACCTTTTGCACTGCCACAAGCAATTCATTATCCGGATAACAGGCAGTGTCGGGAATAATACCCGACCATTTGCCGGTTAAATATTTGGTGTTATTGATACGGGTATATTTAAGATCAAATTTTTTTTCGCAGGGGAAAAACTGGTCCGGTATCATAGCAAAGGCAACCCCAAACTCCTGCATGTCAATTTTTTTTTCTTTTTTATTGAAAGTGCCATTGAATTTGTACAGAACAAAGCGGTTTGTATCGGTATAAGCAAATGTATATCCCCAGATATCTCTGCCCGATTGATAGATATGAATTTCCAGATTATCGGCTCCGTAGCCAAGGGCCGATTTGCGGCTTATCTTACCATTCCAGAAACCTGCTAAGTTTTGTGCGGTTGTGTTTTCAACCGAAAAAAGGATTATAAATAAAAGCAGTAATGACTTTTTAAGCAAGGCTTATCAATTAGTACTTCAATTTAAGTTTTTTATGTGATGTGTTAAATTTAAAATCAGATCCGGATCGGGAGAATTGGAAATATATTGTTCTGCTTCAGATAATTTACATACCCCCGGATAATCTCCTTCTTTTAAATACAAATTATGAATGATCTGAAAATGCAGGTGCGGTGGCCAGTTGCCGTTTTCGGTGGGCTCGCCAAAGTGACCAATAACCTGTCCACGATTTATGTATGCTCCTTCTCTTAAAGTAGAAATATCAGCGAGGCTTAAATGGCCATACAGGGTATGAAAAGCGATCGTCTCTAATTGGTGCAGTAAGATAATGGTTGCACCATAATCTCCAAACTCAGCATTGTATGCAAAACTGTGTACCATGCCGCCCAATGCAGCATATACCGGTGTTCCGGCAGGCCCCCAGATATCTACACCCAAATGGAGTGAGCGGGCTTCTTCGCCTGCAAACAATTGACTTCTGCGGTAAAGTGTACGGTTTTCTTTATAACCACCAATGCCGTACTTTGCTCCATGGGCTACTAATGTACGGTTTATGTAATCAGCAAATAACCGTGTATCTGCAATTTCAGATGCACCCAGCGTTGTATTGCTGGCAGTAAAATTAAAAGGAAATAATTTTTCTTTAGCCGGATCAAAATCTACCACAGGATGAAAATCAGCCCGGTTTTTTATCAATGCATTTTCAAGTTCGCTTATCATACTGCTAAGGTAGTGTATTCATATGTCCCTTGAATCTTCATTTAATTTGTTGCGACTAAAATTATTTATGGTAAATAAACTGCTTGTATAGTGAGCTATAAAATCTCTGGAGGATTGCATAAACGGTAAATAAATGAAGGGATGAATTGTACTTGTAATTCACATTTTCATAATTGTCCCATGCGGTTTTTAAAGTGGCCACAGTTAAAAAATCTTTGCTTTCATAATAACTACGGCTTCTAAAACTGAGATTGCCATACCCGGGGTGCAAAGGCTCAAGCGTATCATAACGAACTTTACCGTTTTGCTTATGATTGTAAATAAAGGGTTTAAAATATTCATTCTTTACTTTTGACCAGCATTGCCTCAGAGTATCTATCTCTGGCAATGCCCGTATCAGTATGCGATTAGAAGTTCCAATTCCAGAATCATAATAAGCCATGCATATTGCAAAACATGAGTCGTTTTTGAAGCAAATCAAAAAGACATCATCGTTATGAGACTGATTGTTTAAGCTTTCGACAGTTGGTTTTGGTGGGGGAGGAAAGGCAAAATGAAAAGAGAAAGCAACAATTGAATCGTACTCTTTTTTGTCAATAAGAAGTTTTATAATTGCTTTAATACTCAATAGACCGTCTGTTTGAGCAAAACTGATTTTTGCAAAGAAAATCCCCGAACAGATAATTAAAATGCGAAAAGCCGTTTTCATACCTTTTTCATTTTCTGTTGCAGCAATTTCTTTTCAGCTGCTGAGCTTGTTAACTGTATTGCTTCTGCAAAATACTGATTTGCCAATTCATGCTGCTTCAATTGCAAATGCAATTCGCCCAATGTGGCGGGCAACAGGTAATATTTTTTTAAAGAGGAAAGTTGCGCAATGCCTTCAATAGCTTTTATCCCTTCGGCAGGTCCATGCAGTTCGCTGATGGCAATGGCCCGGTTTAATTCAACAATGGGCGAAGGATAAAACCGGCAAATAAGGTCATAGCACTGCAGAATATTTTTCCAGTTGGTAGATGCATAGCTGGCTGCCCTGGCATGTTCATACGCAATCCCTGCTTCCAGTTGATACTTACTCATCTGATCTCCAGATGTAGATTCTTCTAGGTGAAAAATTCCTTTGCTGATCAACGTGGCGTTCCATTTGCCCCGATCCTGATCTTTCAATAAAAGAATATGACCGTCTGCATCCAGCCTGGCCTCATTACGGCTTGCAGTAAAACAGATCAACGCCATCAGTGCATGTACTTTTCCATGATCTACCGCCGGGCTCCGTAATATCAGTTGGCACAATTGCATGGCTTCATGCATCAGGTCTTTACGAATCAGATCTTCGTGCTGCGTGGAGTTATAGCCTTCATTAAACAACAGGTAAATTGCCAGCAACACATTATCCAGGCGACTGTCTAATTCAGTTGCAGCCGGCAATTCAAACTGTACATGGTTATCCCTGAAACTTTGCCTGGCCCTGGTTAATCTTTTTTCAATGGTATCGTACCCCGTAACAAATGCTTTGGCAATTTCTGCTACGCTGAAACCACATAGTGTTCTTAAAATAAGTGAAACCTGCGCTTCGGTTGAAAGCGAAGGATGGCAACACACAAACATCATCCGCAGCTGATCATCATCAATGCTGTTTGTATTTACAAACTCCTGTACCGTTGGCACCAGTGTATACTCTGATTGCAGCAGCGGACCAAGGTTTTTTGAAACCTCCTCCTGCCTTTTTTGCTGCCGCAGTACATCAACGGCTTTGTTACGTGCAGCAGTAAATAACCAGGCCGATGGGTTTTGCGGCAGGCCGTTTATCTTCCAGGTATTAAATGCTTTTAGCAAGGTATCCTGCACTACATCTTCGGCCAGTTGCAGGTTTTGGAGGCCAAACAGTTTGGTGAGCACAGCCACCAGCTTTCCCCATTCGTTGCGAAAGAGATGTTCAACGGTTTGTTGTATGTGGAAAGAATTGTCCAGTGCAATTTTTTTACCTCACCCCCAGTTCCCATCTCCTCCGGGAGAGGGGAACTGGAAGATTGGATTGAATTTTTTTAAGACGGCATATCCATTTTCTGTATCTGCCTTACAATTACAGTTCCGCCGCTTTCATAATCAGGATAGTCATCGCATAAAGCAACGGCTTCATTGTAATCGGCTGCATTTATAATAAAATAGCCGCCGATGATTTCCTTTCCTTCTGCAAAAGCAGCATCAGTAACGGTTTTGTTGGGACCAGAAATTACTTTACCGGTTGGCAACAAAGGTTCGCCGCTGTCGTATTTGCCGGCTTTGGCCAGTTTATCAATCCAGGCCATCCATTTAC
>Ga0075158_10002584_pt1 | contig 13092 bp, 11 predicted proteins | sample JI91814BDNA_FD_70968 | JGI IMG/M metagenome (GOLD analysis project Ga0075158, IMG submission 70968) | Wastewater effluent complex algal communities from Wisconsin, to seasonally profile nutrient transformation and Carbon sequestration -... | ecosystem: Engineered > WWTP > Effluent > Algae... | reverse complement strand
CGCGCCGGCGGAACCAGCACGATGCAGTCCACGGGGCAGGGCGGCAGGCACAGCTCGCAGCCGGTGCACAGGTCGGCAATGACGGTGTGCATTTGCCTGGGCGCGCCGACGATCGCGTCCACCGGGCAGGCCAGGATGCACTTGGTGCAGCCGATGCAGTCGGCCTCCACCACCCGCGCCACCACCGGCGGTTTCACCGCGCCGTTGTCGGGATTGAGCGGCTTGGGTTCGCGCCCCAGCAGCTCGGCCAGGGTGCGCACGCCGGCGTCGCCGCCCGGGGGGCACTGGTTGATGTCGGCCTCGCCTGCGGCGATGGCCCTGGCATAGGGCCGGCAGCCAGGGTAGTTGCACTGGCCGCACTGGGTTTGCGGCAGCAGCCGGTCGATGCGTTCCACCATCGGGTCGTCCTGCACGCGCCAGCGCACTGCCGCCCAGCCCAGCAGGGCGCCCAGCAGCGCCGCGACCAGCACCACCACCAGCACCGCGCCGCCCAATTCAGGCCGCCGCCATGCCGGAGAAGCCCATGAACGCCAGCGACATCAGGCCGGCCGTGGCCAGCGCCACCGGGGTGCCGCGCCACGCGGCCGGCACGTCGGCGGTTTCCAGGCGTTCGCGCATCGCCGAGAACAGCACCAGCACCAGGCCGAAGCCGAGCGAGGCGCCGAAACCGTACACGATCGATTCAAGCAGCGAGTGACGCGCCTGCACGTTCAGCAGCGCCACGCCCAGCACGGCGCAGTTGGTGGTGATCAGCGGCAGGTAGATGCCCAGCACGCGGTACAGGCGCGGGCTCTGCCGGTTCATCACGATTTCGGTGAACTGCACCACCGAGGCGATGACCAGGATGAAGCCCAGCGTGCGCAGGTACTCCAGCCCCAGCGGCAGCAGCAGCCAGTGGTGCACCACCCAGGCCAGGGCCGAGGACAGCGTCAGCACGAAGCCGGTGGCCAGGGCCATGCCGTACGCGGCGTCGAGCTTGCGCGACACGCCCATGAACGGGCACAGCCCGAGGAACTTCACCAGCACGAAGTTGTTGACGAAGACCGCGCCGACCAGCAGCAGGGCGATTTCGCTCATGGCGCCTGCTACCGGACCGGCATGCCGGCCTGCGCCGCATCATCGGCGTCCAGCAGCGCCAGCGAGCCACCGTCGTGGCCGGCCGACAGGATCATGCCCTCGCTGATGCCGAAGCGCATCTTGCGCGGCGCCAGGTTGGCGATGAACACCACCTTGCGGCCGACCAGGGCCTCGGGTTCGCCGTAGCTGGCGCGGATGCCCGAGAAGATCTGGCGCTGGCCCAGTTCGCCGGCGTCGAGCAGGAAGCGCAGCAGCTTGTCCGAACCCTCCACGAACCCGCATTCGACCACCTTGCCGATGCGCAGGTCGAGCCGGGCGAAATCCTCGATGCCGATGTTGGCGGTGGCGGCTGTGGCCGGGCTGGCGGACGCAGTGGACGCAGCGGACGCAGCGGACGCAGTGGACGCAGTGGACGCAGTGGACGCAGTGGACGCAGTGGACGCAGTGGACGCAGTGGTCGCAGCGGCCTTGGCGGGCTTGGCCGGCTTGGTGGCGGCTTCGACCGGCGCGCCGGCGTCCTTGCTGGCTTCGGTCATGGATTCGATCTGCTTGGGGTCAATGCGGGTCATCAGGGGTTCGAAGGGAAGGATGGATGTCGGCAGGTCCCGCACCAGCTGTTCCAGGTCGGTGGCGGAGCGGCCGAACTGCTTCAGGGCGCGGCCGCAAAGGTCGGGCATGATCGGCGCCAGGTAGGCCGCGACCAGGTAGAACCCGAGCAGGCACTCGCTGCACACGCGCTGCAGTTCGGCGGCCTTGTCGGGGTCCTTCGCGAGCAGCCAGGGTTTGGCTTCGTCCCAGCGCTGGTTGAGGAGGTCGCACAGGCGCATCGCTTCCCGGGTCACGACTCCGGTTTCGTCCGCCTGGTAGGCCGCGTGGATGGCGTCGAAGCTCATCTGGGCAACGGCGACGTTGTCGGCGTGGCCGTCGTTGCCGAGGTGCCGGTCGAGCTTTCCATCGAAGTGCTTGGTGGCGAAGCCGGACGCCCGGCTGGCGATGTTGACGAACTTGCCCACCAGGTCGCTGTTCACGCGCGCCACGAAGTCCTCGAGGTTGAGGTCGAGGTCCACCACGCCGGCGCCGGTCTTGCTGGCGAAGTAGTAGCGCAGGTATTCGGGGTTGAGCCCGGTGTCCAGGTAGGTGCGCGCCATGACGAAGGTGCCGCGCGACTTGCTCATCTTCGCGCCGTTCACGGTGAGGTAGCCGTTGACGTGCAGCTTGGTCGGCGCGCGCAGGCCGGCGCCGTGCAGCATCGCCGGCCAGAACAGGCCGTGGAAGTTGATGATGTCCTTGCCCAGGAAGTGGTGCATCTCGGTTTCGCCGGCGGCGTTGCGCGCACCGTCGGTGAAGGCGTCGAAGTCGGTGCCGGTGCGCGCGCAATGGGCCTTGAAGCTGGCCAGGTAGCCGATGGGGGCATCGAGCCAGACGTAGAAGAACTTGCCGGGGGCGTCGGGGATGGGGAAACCGAAGTAGGGCGCGTCGCGGCTGATGTCCCAGTCGCGCAGGCCGCCCTCGAGCCATTCGCCCAGTTTGGCCTTCACCGAGGCATGGGCCACGTCGCCGGACAGCCATTCGCGCAGGAATGCTTCGAACTTGCCCAGCTCGAAGAAGTAGTGCTCGGAGTCGCGCAGCTCGGGCGTGGCGCCCGACACCACCGAGCGCGGGTTCTTCAGGTCGGTGGGCGAATAGGCCTTGCCGCAGACCTCGCAGTTGTCGCCGTACTGGTCGGCGGCGCCGCAGTTGGGGCACTCGCCCTTGATGTAGCGGTCGGGCAGGAACATTTCCCTGGCCGGGTCGTAGAGCTGCTGGATCGAACGCCGGGCGATGGCCTTGGCGCCGTGGGTGCCGTCGCGCAGCCGAGTGTAGACCAGGCTGGCCAGCTCGCGGTTCTCGTCCGAATGGGTGGAGTGGTAGTGGTCGAAGGCGACGCCGAAGCCGGCGAAATCGGCCTCGTGCCCGGCCTGGATGCCGCGGATGAAATCTTCCGGCGCCAGCCCGGCTTTCTCGGCCGCCAGCATGATGGGCGTGCCGTGGGCGTCGTCGGCGCAGACGAAGTGCACCTCGCCCCCGGCCATGCGCCGCGCGCGCACCCAGACGTCGGCCTGGATGTAGCCCACCAGGTGGCCCAGGTGCAGCGGGCCGTTGGCATAGGGCAGGGCGGTGGTGACGAGGGCGGGGCGGGGTGCGGTCATTTCGGGCCAGGGATCCTTCGCAGGGCGGCCATTATCCCAGATTGCGCCAATGCGGCGGCGCCGCGGCGGCACAAAAAAAGAGCCCGGCTTTCGCCGGGCTCCGTTTAACCCTGTTCCGTTGCCGGAATCAGAAGTCGTACTGCACGCTCAGGTTGTAGCGACGGCCGAGCGGATCCGCACCGATGAACGCCTGGAAGAACGGGTAGCCGTTGAACGAGTTGTCCGCACGGTACTGGTTGTTCAGGACGTTCTGGATCTGCAGGCGGGCCAGCACGCTTTCGCCGAAGCGCTTGCTGATGGACATGTTGTACAGCATGTACGGCGGCAGGCGGCGGGACTGGGTCGCACCGGTGATCGGGTCGATGTAGTCGGCGCCGGCGTTGTTGCCGTTGGAACCGTAGCGCGTGCCGAACACCGTGGTGGACCAGTCACCCTTGGTCCAGGTCACGGAGCCGCGGGCGCGGCTGCGCTGGCTGTAGTCGAAGTCCACGCGGTCGCGGTAGTCCACCAGCTCGTCGCCGTCGAACTCACGGTACTTGTTGGTGAGCAGCAGCGAGTAGCCCAGGTCCGTGCTGAAGGTGCCCCAGCGGTCGGTGTCGAGCGAGTAGCGGAACGTGGCGTCGATACCGCTGTTTTCCTGCAGCGCGGTGTTGATGTACGCCGAGTTGATGCGATCCACGCGGCCGTCCAGCGTCGTGCCCGGGGCGACCAGGCGGGTCACCAGGTTGACGATGTTCTGGCAGAAGGCCGACGACGGGTCGTAGGTGTTGCCGGCCTCGTCGGTGCCGATGCGGCAGTTCGCTTCGTTGCGCAGGATGAAGTCCGACGACAGCTGGCTGGCGGCGTCTTCCAGGGTGACCTTGTAGTAGTCGACCGTCAGCGACATGTTGTCGACGATGTCCCACACGAAGCCGGCCGTCAGCGACTCACCTTCTTCTTCCTTCAGCAGCGGGTTGCCCGCGATGAGGGTCTGGGCGGTGTAGCGGGTCGGGTCGGCGGTGACCGCGGCGCACTGGGCGATCGTGCGCGGCGTCGGGGCGCCCGAGCCGGTGCCCGAACGGCAGCCGTAGTAGTCGGTGATGCCCGAGAACGACGCGGCGCCTTCGGCGAACACCAGCTGCATGTCCGGGGCGCGGAACGAAGTGGCGTACGAAGCGCGCAGCAGCAGCTGCTCGAACGGACGGAACTCCAGGCCCAGGTTGTAGGTGATGGCGTCGTCGACTTCGGTGATGTCGTCGTACTTGTCGTAGCGCACGGCCGCCTGGGCGGTCAGGTTGCTGGTGATCGGCAGGCGGAACTCCGAGCCCACGGCGATGCGGTCGCGCTCACCGTCGGTGCGGCCCGAGCTGGTCAGGTTGTAGATGGTGCCGGCGTCCAGCGGACGGGTCTGGTCGGTGCGCGGATCGCTCTCGAGCAGCGTTTCCTGGCGGCCCCATTCGGCGATGGCGGCGAAGCCGATCGGGCCGGCCGGCAGCTCGAACAGGTCACCGGACACGACGAAGTTGGCGTTCGTCGAGCTGGTGGTGCCGGTGTTGATCACGCGGGTGGACACGGCGCCGTACTGGGCCGGGTTGAACGGGGTGTTCCAGCGGTCCAGGTTCAGGCGGTGGATCGGGTAGATGCCCGCACCGGTGCCGGTGGAGTTGCTGAAGCCCAGGCGCGGGCCGAGGAAGTAGTCATGCACGGCCTGGGCGAGCAGGCGCGGACGGTCCGCCTCGTAGTCGTACTCGGAACGCTGCACGGACGCTTCCCAATCGAAGCGATCGCCGAAGCCGCCCTGCAGGCCGAGGGTGATGTCGAAGGTGGATTCGTCGTACAGGGTGCTGGCCGAATCGCCGCCGCCGAGCTCGAACGGGTTGAACACGCGCTGCAGCTGGACCAGGCCGTTGAACTGCGGGTCGTAGTACACGGTGGTGCTGGCGCCGCTGCTGAGCTGGTTGAAGCGGTCGCCCGACGTGCCCCAGAACTCGGTGCCCGAGGACGCGCTGCCGGTGGCGCCGTAGTACGTGGCGCTGCCGAACAGGGTCAGGTTGTCGTTGATGTCGAACGTGCCGTAGCCGTAGCCCGAGTAGAACTCGTTCTCGTTGGAGATCGAGCGGGACGCGACGCGGTCGTACTCGCCGCAGTAGGTGCCGCGCTGCGGGGTGGTGACGGTGGTGTAGCCGAAGCGGTCGCAGACGGCCTGGCCCGGGTAGTAGGCGTTCTGGTTCAGCGCGCTGCCCGGCTGCGGGTTGCTGGCGCGGATGGCGATCAGCGACAGCGACGGGTTGATGCCCGTGGCGCCGCGCGGGCCGCTGCGGGTGTCGGCCAGGAAGTCGCGCTGGCCGGCGTACACCGGCTCGTTGTAGCCGTACTGGAAGGCGAAGGTGCTGCTCCAGCGGTCGCCGGTGCGGCCGCCCGTGTACTCGGCGGTGAAGCTGTCGCCGCCGCCTTCCTCGGTGGTGCCCACGGCGCCGCGGACGCGGTTGCCGTCGAAGTTCTCACGCAGGACGATGTTCACCACGCCGGCCACGGCGTCGGAGCCGTAAATGGCCGAGGCGCCGCCGGTGAGCACTTCGATGCGCTCGATGATGGACGCCGGGATGGCGCGCACGTTGACCACGTTGTTGTCGCGGTTGTACGGCTGCGGGTACTGCGCCGGACGGCGACCGTTGATCAGGGTCAGGGTGTAGCCGGGGCCGAGGTTGCGCAGGTTGACCACCTGGGCGTTCGGCGAGAAGCCGGTCACGGCGAGGTCGCCGGTGAACGAGCTCGTGGTGTTCTGGGTGAGCGTCTGCAGGGCGTCGGCGACGGTCTTGAAGCCTTCGCGGTCGAAGTCCTCGCGGGTGATCACGGTGACCGGGGCCGGGCCCTCGATCTGCGAGCGACCGATGCGCGAGCCGACGACGGTGACGGTGTCGAGGGTGGTGGTGTCGGAGGTGGTGGTTTCCTCCTTCTCGTCTTCGCTGGCGGTGTCCTGGGCGAGGGCGGAGGTGGCCATCGGCAGCACCAGTGCCATCGCCAGCGAGCGCGCCAGCAGGTTTCGACGGTAGGCAGGAACGGAAGCGGTCTTCATTAGGGACTCCCCTGAGTCAGTAGCGGGTCGTTGTAGAGCAGGGTTTTTGTTGGGACACGTGCGATTCCGAGCCGTGCCTTAACCGGAACGTAACACAATGGGGGCAGGCTGTTGCAAGTGTCTTTCCCGAAAAAGCCGCGCTCACGTTCGTGAAATTGGGCCTGCGGTGTAAACTCCCGCCCCCAAAGGAGTTTGCAGATGAGCACGGACAGCGCCGTACGGGCCGCCCTTGGCAAGGTCCACGATCCCCACTGTGACCTCGATCTCATAAGCTCCGGCGCGGTCCGGGGCGTGGGGGTCGACGGGTCCCGGGTGGCGGTGGAAATCCAGCTGGGCTACCCGGCCGCGGGCTGGCACGCCGCCCTGGAGGCCCAGGTGCGGCAGGCGCTCGAGGCCCTGCCCGGGGTCAGCCAGGCGGTGGTCACGGTCACTTCCCGGGTCCACGCCCACCGGGTCCAGAAGGACCTGACCCCGCTGCCCGAGGTCCGCAACATCATCGCCGTGGCCTCGGGCAAGGGCGGGGTGGGCAAGTCCACCACCGCCGTGAACCTGGCCCTGGCCCTGCAGGCCGAGGGTGCCACGGCGGGCGTGCTGGACGCCGACATCTACGGCCCCAGCATCCCCAAGATGCTCGGCCTGGCCGGCCGGCCCGACAGCCCGGACGGCAAGACCATCGAACCCAAGCGCAACCACGGCCTGCAGGCCATGTCCATCGGCCTGCTGGTGGGCGAGGACACGCCGATGATCTGGCGCGGCCCGATGGTCACCCAGGCCCTGCAGCAGCTGCTCAACGACACCCGTTGGCAGGGGCTGGACTACCTGGTGATCGACCTGCCCCCGGGCACGGGCGACATCCAGCTCACCCTGGCCCAGAGGGTGCCGGTGTCGGGCGCGGTCATCGTCACCACGCCCCAGGACATCGCCACCCTGGACGCCCGCAAGGCCCTGCAGATGTTCGCCAAGGTCGAAGTGCCGGTGCTGGGCATCGTCGAGAACATGGCCGTGCACGTGTGCTCGAACTGCGGCCACAGCGAGCACGTGTTCGGCGCCGGCGGCGGCCAGGCCATGGCCAGCCAGTACGGCGTGCCCCTGCTGGGCTCGCTGCCGCTGGACATCCGCATCCGTGAACAGGCCGATTCGGGCGCGCCCACCGTGGCGGCTGACCCGGGCTCGCCGCTGTCGCAGGCCTACCGCGACATCGCCCGGCGCACCGCGGCCCGCCTGTCCCTGCAGGCCCGCAACAAGGCCATCGCCTTCCCCAACATCGTGATGCAGAACACCTGATGGCCTGGCGCCTGGCGCTGGTGTTGGCGCTCTGGCTGGCCGCAGCGGCCGGCCCGGCGGCGGCCGGCGGGCGCGAGCAGCTGCTGCAGGCTGCGCATGCCCAGGTTGGCGTCACCCGCTTCTATGACGGCAGCTACGTGCGCCTGGCCTACCCGGGCGGGGACGTGCCGGCCGACCGCGGCGTCTGCACCGACGTGGTGGTCCGTGCCCTGCGCGCCACGGGCCTGGACCTGCAGCAGGCGGTGCACGAGGACATGCGGCGCGATTTCGCCGCCTACCCGGCGCTGTGGGGCCTGCGCCGCCCCGACCGCAACATTGACCACCGCCGCGTGCCCAACCTGGAAACCTGGCTGCGCCGCGCCGGACACGCGCTGCCCGCGTCCACGCGGGCGGCCGACTACCGGCCGGGCGACCTGGTCAGCTGGCGCCTGCCGGGCGGCCTGCCGCACATCGGCATCGTCTCCGACCGCCGGGCATCCGACGGCTCGGGCCGCCTGCTGGTGGTGCACAACATCGGCGCCGGCGCCCGGGTCGAGGATGTGCTGCTGGCGTGGCCCGTGGTGGGTCATTTCCGGGTTTTCCGCGAACCGTCCGCGCCCGGCGGCTAGAATCGCCGTTCACTTTTCCCCGCCCCCTTCGAGTCCAAGAGCCCCCGAATGAGCATCAAGTCTGACAAGTGGATCCGCCGGATGGCCGAGCAGCAGGGCATGATCGAGCCCTTCGAGCCGGGCCAGGTGAAGCACGACCCGGCCGGCCAGCGCATCGTCAGCTACGGCACGTCCAGCTACGGCTACGACGTGCGCTGCGCGCGCGAGTTCAAGATCTTCACCAACATCAACTCCACCATCGTGGACCCGAAGAACTTCGACCCGACCAGCTTCGTGGACGTCACGTCGGATGTCTGCATCATCCCGCCCAATTCCTTCGCGCTGGCGCGCACGGTGGAGTTCTTCCGCATCCCGCGCGACACGCTGGTGGTGTGCCTGGGCAAGAGCACCTATGCGCGCTGCGGCATCATCGTCAATGTCACGCCGCTGGAACCCGAGTGGGAAGGGCACGTCACGCTGGAGTTCAGCAACACCACGCCGCTGCCGGCCAAGATCTACGCGGGCGAAGGCGTGGCGCAGATGTTGTTCTTCCAGTCCGACGAAGTGTGTGAAACCTCGTACAAGGACCGCGGCGGCAAGTACCAGGGACAGACCGGCGTGACGCTGCCGCGCACCTGAGCGGCGGCGCTAGCCGCGCTTCACCAGCAGGCTCACGCCCAGGGCGATCAGGGCCGCCGGCCACCACTTGATCAGCGTGGACCAGATCCGGAATTCCGGGATCAGGTTGTTGGCGAGCAGCAGGGCGCCCAGCACGATCAGGATCAGGGCGGGGACCAGGTTGTTCTTCATGCTTGCTCCGGGGTGCGGGGGAGGACGGCGTCGAGCTGTTGCCGCAGCGACGATACCAGCGCGTCGCGGGCATGGGCCACATACGGTTCGCGCGCGCCGCTGCCCCAGACCGGGCCCGGCCACGCGGCGTCGCCTTCGCTGCGAGCCACCACATGTACGTGCAACTGGCGGACGATATTGCCCAGCGCGCCGACGTTGAGCTTGTGCACCGGGCCCAGCGTGCGCAGCAGGCGGCCGGCCAGGTTCACTTCGGCCAGCAGCTGGCGCTGTGCGGCGCCGTCCAGGTCAATCCATTCCTCGGCGCCCGCGACCCGCGGCACCAGCACCAGCCAGGGAAAGCGCGCGTCGTCCATCAGGCGCAGCTGCGACAGCGGGCCATCGGCCACCAGCACGGAGTCGGCCGCCAGGCGCGGGTCGGGCTGGAACTCCCCGGCCATGCTCAGCGAAGGTTCTTCTGCAGGAAGGCCAGCGTGCGGTTCAGCGCTTCCTGTGCGGTGCTGGCGCTGTAGCTGTCCCGCTGGTCGCAGTTGAAGCCGTGGCCCGCATCGGGCCAGACGTGGATCTCGGCGTCGGGCAGGGCTTCGCGGTGCTTGGTGACGTCTTCGGGCGGAATCAGCGTGTCCCGTTCGCCGAAGTGCAGCAGCAGTGGTGCCTTGGGCCGGTGGGACAGCAGCGGCACGGTGCGGCCGCCGTAGTAGCTCACCGCCGGGATGCCCAGCCTGGCGTTGGCGTAGTAGGCCACGCTGCCGCCCCAGCAGTAGCCCACCGCGGCGACGCGGTTGTCCGCCTCCAGCAGGTCGAAGGCGCCGCGCACGCCGTCCAGGGCCCGGTCGAACCCCAGTTCCTCGGCCATCTCGCGGCCGCGGCGCACGCTTTCGCCGTCGTAGCCCAGTTCGGTGCCGGGGTGCACCAGGTCGAACAGCGCCGGGGCCACGGCCAGGTAGCCATAGTTGGCGAAGCGGTCGGTGACCTGGCGGATGTGGGAGTTCACGCCGAAGATTTCCTGCACCACGATGATCGCGCCGCGGGGTTTGTCGTGCGGCTTGGCCTGCCAGCCTGAAATGCGGCCGTGGCGGGTGCTGATCGAGATGGTCTGGCCCATGGCTGGCTTCCCCTGCAGTGCCGGGTTCCAGCCTACACCGGGCCCGGCCCGGGGGAGCGCTATAATCCGCGCCCCGCCCAACTCCGGCCCGCCATGTCCGCCAGCAACCCCAAGGTGGGCTTCGTCAGCCTCGGCTGCCCGAAAGCCCTCGTAGACTCCGAACGCATTCTGACCCAGCTTCGGGTCGAGGGCTACGACATCGTCCCCAGCTATGACGCCGCCGACGTGGTGGTGGTCAACACCTGCGGCTTCATCGATTCGGCCGTGGAGGAAAGCCTGGACGCCATCGGCGAAGCCCTGGCCGAGAACGGCAAGGTCATCGTCACCGGCTGCCTGGGCAAGCGCCCCGAGCAGATCCGCGCGGCGCACCCGGACGTGCTGTCCATCAGCGGACCTCAGGACTACACCAGCGTGATGAACGCCGTGCACGCGGCGCTGCCGCCGCGCCACGACCCGTTCGTGAACCTGCTGCCCGACTACGGCCTCAAGCTCACGCCCAAGCACTACGCCTACCTGAAGATTTCCGAGGGCTGCAACCACCGCTGCACCTTCTGCATCATCCCCAGCATGCGCGGCGACCTGGTGTCGCGCCCGGTGGACGACGTGCTGCGCGAAGCCGAGAAGCTGGCCCGCGGCGGCGTGCGCGAACTGCTGGTGGTGTCGCAGGACACCAGCGCCTACGGCGTGGACATGAAGTACGCCCCGCGCGAGTGGAACGGCAAGTCGTACGAAACCCGCATGAAGGGCCTGTGCGAAGGCCTGTCCGAACTGGGCCTGTGGACCCGCCTGCACTACGTCTACCCGTACCCGCACGTGGACGACATCATTCCGCTGATGGCCGACGGGAAGATCCTGCCGTACCTGGACATCCCGTTCCAGCACGCCAGCCCGCGCATCCTCAAGCTGATGAAGCGCCCGGGCGCGGTGGACAAGACCCTGGAGCGCATCCAGCGCTGGCGCGCCATCTGCCCCGACATCACTATCCGCAGCACGTTCATCGTCGGCTTCCCGGGTGAAACCGACGAAGACTTCGAACAGCTGCTGTCGTTCCTGGACATGGCCGAGCTCGACCGCGTGGGCGCGTTCGCCTACTCGCCGGTGGACGGCGCCCGCGCCAACGACCTGCCCGACGCCGTGCCCGAGGAAGTGAAGCAGGAGCGCCTGGCCCGCTTCATGGAGCTGCAGGCGCAGATCAGCGCCGAAAAACTCGAGCGCAAGGTGGGCACGGTGCAGACGGTGATCATCGACGAGATCGACGGCGAGCTGGCCATCGGCCGCTCGAAGGCCGACGCGCCCGAGATCGACGGCCTGGTGCAGATCCAGGACGGCGCCGCCGCGGGCCTCAAGCCCGGCGATTTCTGCGAAGTGCGCATCATGGGCAGCGACGAACACGACCTGTTCGGCCTGGTGGGCCCCGACGAAGACTGACGCCCCAGTAGGAGGGCCTTCAGGCCCGACGCTTCTCGCCGAAAAGCGTCGGGCCTGAAGGCCCTCCAGCAGACCCGCAAAGGCTCCACGAATATGCCGAGGGAGCCTCCAAGGCTGCCACGCCAGCCAAACCCTAGAAGAACGCGGCGCACCATATCGCGGTGCGCGACGCCGCAGTGCTTGCAGACCGCAGGGCAGAGCTTCACTCAACGGGCCTTGCCTTGAGCACGCTGCAGATTCTTGCGCAGCGCCACCGGATTCGAGGGTGTCAGGAATTTTGTGTGTGGGGCATACCATGATGCTGCCAAGGAGCATGTATGCCACGCAAGAAGAAATCGCAGGTCACCACCGCCGGTCTTGACCTGCCCAAGGAGTTTCTCGAGAAGCTCATCCCCGGTCCGATGGACGCCGCCGGGGTCGAGGCGGTGTTTCAGCGCCTGAAGAAGGCCGTGATCGAGCGGGCGCTGGGGGCGGAGCTGGGCGTGCACCTGTCCGACGCCGACGGCGGCCGGGGCAACCACCGCAACGGCCGCAGCGGCAAGACGGTGCTGACCGACGAGGGCCCGCTGCGCATCGAGGTGCCGCGGGACCGCACCGGCACCTTCGAGCCGCAGCTGATCCCCAAGCACGAGCGCCGCTTTTCCGGCTTCGACGACCGGATTATCTCGATGTACGCCCCGGGGAATGACGGTGCGGGAGATCCAGCGCCATCTGGCCGAGATGTACACGGTGGAGGTGTCGCCGGAGTTCATCAGCAAGGTCACCGACGAGGTGATGGCCGAGGTGACGGCCTGGCAGGCGCGGCCGCTGGAAACCATGTATCCGGTGGTGTTCTTTGACGCGCTGCGGGTGAAGATCCGCGAGGACGGGGTGGTGCGCAACAAGGCGGTGTATCTGGCCTTGGGCGTGCTGGCCGACGGCACGCGGGACATCCTGGGCCTGTGGATCGAGAACGCCGAAGGCGCCAAGTTCTGGATGCGCGTCTTCAACGACCTCAAGACCCGGGGCGTGAACGACCTCCTGATCGGCGTGGCGGACGGCCTCAAGGGCTTCCCGGAAGCGCTGGAGGCGGTGTTCCCGGCCACGACCCTGCAGACCTGCATCGTGCACCTGATCCGCAACAGCCTGGACTACGCGAGCTGGAAAGACCGCAAGGCGCTGGCGGCGGCGATCAAGCCGATCTACACCGCGGCCACGGCCGAGGCCGCAGAAGCCTAGCTGGACGCGTTCGAGGCCGGGCCCTGGGGCATCCGCTTCCCCACCGTGGTGGCCTCGTGGCGGCGCGCTTGGACGCGCGTGGTGCCGTTCTTCGCCTTCCCGCCGGACGTGCGCAGAATCATCTACACCACCAACGCCATCGAGAGCGTGCACGCCCGGCTGCGCAAGATCATCAAGACAAGGGGGCATTCCCGAGCGACGAAGCGGCCACCAAGCTGATCTGGCTGGCCCTGCGCAACATCACCGCCCAGTGGAAACGGGCCACCCGAGAATGGAAGTCCGCCATGAACCAGTTCGCGATAATCTACCAAGACCGATTCACGCTGGCCCGGTCATAACAGC
>Ga0075158_10002583_pt1 | contig 13092 bp, 15 predicted proteins | sample JI91814BDNA_FD_70968 | JGI IMG/M metagenome (GOLD analysis project Ga0075158, IMG submission 70968) | Wastewater effluent complex algal communities from Wisconsin, to seasonally profile nutrient transformation and Carbon sequestration -... | ecosystem: Engineered > WWTP > Effluent > Algae... | reverse complement strand
GATGTGGTTGGCGAGCGGGCTGACCTATCCAGAGTTGATCGACGAGTTGATCACGCTCGCGCTCGAACGTCCGGTCGGCCTGCGCTGACGGCCGACGCCACGGGATCAGGGTCGCCTCAACCCGCCGATGTGCCCACGCAGCGTCGGCCGGTGGCCGGCAGCGTGGCCACGGCCGCATCGAAATCGGTGAGCAGCATCGGCTCCGGCGCGTAGGCCCTCGGGATCAGCACCTCGACGGCCGGATCCGTGCCGAAGGTGGTGAAGGCGGCCCCATCGCTCAACTCGCGGATGATCCAGTCCGTGCCGTCGACCGTGATGCACGGATCCGTCGTCGGCCCGGGCGGCGTCAAACCGCATCGGGCGATCACGGCGGGCTCACCCCACGCGGCGACCGCCGGGTCGGCCGGGTCGGTCGAGCGCGCGGTGAGCTCGCCGAGAGCGGTGGGCCACGGCATACGGGCACAGGCGGCGGCGCCGGCGTGCGACGGCACGGCGAGGCCGACCGACCCGTTGCCGCAGGCAGTCAGAGGTGACGCCACGAAGGCGGCCGCCGCAGCGGCCGCCCAGGGTCGGCCCGTCAGACGTGGACGACGGTGCAGGTCAGCGTCCGGGTGATGCCGGGGACTTCCTGGATGCGCGCAATGACGAGCTTGCCGAGGTCGTCCACCGAGGGGGCCTCGACGCGGGCGATGCAGTCGTAGGGGCCGGTGACGTCCTCGGCGAGAGTGACCCCGCTGATCTTGGCAACTGCCTCCGTCACGCTCGCCGACTTGCCGACCTCGGTCTGGATGAGGATGTAGGCCTGGACCATGGGGCTCCCCTTCGTTGGGCTGGTTCGAGGCGCAACCGCGACTCTTGTGGCACTGGTCGTCCGGAAGGGACGTCGTGTCAGACGCTACCGTGCCGGGCATGGCGACGTCTCCCCAGGGTGTTGGTGGCTACACCGAGGATCAGCTGCTCGAGCGGATCTTGCCGCTGATGGCGGGCGGTCGTGACGACGTCCTCGGGCCGGGCGACGATGCCGCGGTGCTGCGGCTGGACGGCCCCCCGGTGGTGACCACGGATGCGCTGGTCCTCGGACGCGACTGGCGAGACGACTGGTCGACGCCGGCGCAGGTCGCCGCCAAGGCGGTCACCCAGAACCTGGCCGATATCGCGGCGATGGGCGCCGTGCCGAAGTCGCTGCTATGCACGCTGCTGCTCGATCCCGAGACGCCGGTGGAGTGGGTCGAACGGTTCGCCGCCGCGTTGGGCGTGCAAAGCCGGCGGTATGCCGTGTCCGTCGCGGGCGGTGACCTCTCGTCCGCACCGGCGGGCCTGCGGGCGGTCGCGATCACCGCCTTCGGCGAACTCGAGGGGCGCGATCCGGTGACCCGTGCCGGGGCGCGACCGGGCGACAGGATCGCGGTGACCGGGTCGCTGGGCCGCTCCGCGGTGGGACTGGCCTTGCTGCTCGCGGCGTCGTCAAGCGGGCAGGGCGTCGACGATCTCCCGGTCGAGGCGCTGGCGCACCACCTGACGCCCACGGCTCCGCTGAGTCAAGGCCCGGTTGCTGCTCTGGCCGGGGCCGGGGCCATGATCGACCTCTCCGACGGCCTCTCGCGCGATGCCGACCGGGTCGCACGGGCCAGCGGGGTGCGGCTGGTCCTGGAGGCGGATGCGCTGGCGGCGGACCTGAACTGGGCGGAGAACTTTATCGCACGGGGTGTTGCGCGTCAGTGCGTGCTGGGCGGCGGGGAGGAGCACAGCCTGCTCGCCTGTTTCCCCGGCGAGGTGCCGCCGTTCTGGCGCGTGTTGGGGCGGGTTGAGCAGGCCGGTACCGGTGAGCCGGGTGTCTGGTTGGACGGGCGCCCGCTGCCCGTCACCGGATGGGACCACTTCGCCCGGCCTCCCGCCCCCTGAGGTTGGCACTCGACGGGGTTGAGGTGTGTACTCCACGGGGTTGGAGTGGGCATTCGACGGGGGGAACGACGAGAGCGGCCGGACCCGAAGGGGTTCGGCCGCTCTCGAGAGTGCGTCAGGATGACGTCAGCGGTTGACCTTGCCGGCCTTGAGGCAGGAGGTGCAGACGTTCAGGCGCTTCGGGGTCTTGCCGGCGTCGCCGACCATCGCGCGCACCCGCTGAATGTTGGGGTTCCAGCGACGCTTGGTGCGACGGTGGGAGTGCGAGACGGAGTGACCGAAGCCAGGGCCCTTGCCGCAGACATCGCAGGTGGCAGCCATGGTGGTGCTCCTTCAAGAGGGGATCGAAAGGTTCGTCGGGCGCCCATGGCCGGTGAACGGCATACGGGCAACCGGACAAGATTATCCGACCGGCCGCCGATCGGGCAAAACGCGCGGTGTCACCGGGGGTGACTACCCTTCGGCAGGTGGCCACGCTCGACTCGACGCTGGCGCCCCTGATCGGGCGGACTGCGCACACCCTGCGCGATGAGCGGGCGTTGATCACGGTGCGTGACCTGCTCGGCTTCTTTCCCACCCGCTACTTGGCGTATGACAGCGACCTCAGCGAGCTGCGCGAGGGCGAGTTCGTCGTCGTGATCGGCGAGGTGTTGTCCGCCAAGACGCGCGAGATGACGACCCGGCGCGGGTCGATGTTCAACGCCACCTTGACCGACGGGCGGCACGAGATCGACATGACCTTCTTCACCGCGCGCGGACATCAAGACAAATTGCGGCCGGGTGTGCGGGTGATTGCGGGCGGACAGGTGGGAGTTTTCAACCGGCGCTGGCAGCTGGCGCACCCGGGCTATACGGTGCTCGATCGCAGCGGCGACAGCGACCTACCGGGGCTCTTCCCGGTCTATCCGGCGGTCCCGAAGCTGCACAATTGGAACCTTGTGCGTGCCGTGCGGCTGGTCCTCGACGCGCTCGATCCGCTGCCCGATCCGGTCCCCGCCGAGATTCGCGCCAAGCACGACCTGCCGAGTTTGGACCGCGCGACGCGCTTGCTGCATCGACCGAACAGCCGCGCCGAACTCGCGCGGGCCCGCGACCGGATGCGGTATGGCGAGGCGTTCGTCCTCCAAACCGTGCTGGCCCAGCGACGGCTGGCTCGCGCTCGCGAGCAGATGGCGGTGCCCATCAGCGGCGGCGGCCCCCTGCTGCAGGCGTTCGACGCGCGGCTGCCCTTCACGCTGACGGCCGGCCAGCAACGCGTGAGCGCCGAGATCGCCGCGGACCTCGGGCAGTCGGTGCCGATGAGCCGGCTGCTGCAGGGCGAGGTCGGGTCAGGCAAGACGGTCGTCGCCCTGCGGGCGATGCTCAGCGCGGTCGATGCTGGAGGTCAGGCCGCCCTGCTCGCGCCGACCGAGGTGCTGGCGGCGCAGCATCAGCGCTCGATCACGGCGATGCTTGGGGATCTGGCCGAGGGTGGCCTGCTGGGGGGCAGCGAGATCGGGACCCGGGTGGCTCTGTTGACCGGTTCGCAGTCCACCGCCGCACGGCGGCAGGCCCTGCTGGACGTCGTCAGCGGCACGGCCGGGATCGTGGTCGGCACGCACGCGCTGCTGCAGGAGAAGGTCGACTTCGCCGGCCTGACCCTGGTCGTCGTCGACGAGCAACACCGCTTCGGGGTCGAGCAGCGTGACAACCTGCGCGGGAAGGCCGAGCGCCCCCCGCATGTGCTGGTGATGACGGCAACTCCGATCCCCCGGACCATCGCGATGACGGTCTTCGGCGATATGGAGACCTCGGTGCTCGACGAACTCCCCGCCGGGCGCTCGCCGATCACCACGCATGTGGTCGACGAATACCGCCCCGGGTGGCTCGAACGCACCTGGGCGCGGGTGGCTGAGGAATGTGCGGCGGGGCGGCAGGCCTACGTCGTCTGTCCGCGGATCGGCCCCGACCAGGCGAGCGAGGAGGCCGCCGAGTTGCCTACTCCGGAGGAAGGCGAGCCCCCGAAGCTGGACATGATCGGCGTGCTCGAGACATATGACGTGTTGTGCGCCGAGCCGGCGCTGACAGGTCTGCGGGTCGGACTGTTGCACGGGCGGCTCCCGTCGGAGGAGAAGGACCAGGTCATGCGTGCCTTCGCCGCCGGCGAGATCGACGTCCTCGTCGCCACCACCGTGATCGAGGTCGGGGTCGATGTCCCGAACGCGACGATGATGGTGGTCCGCGACGCCGACCGCTTCGGGGTCTCGCAGTTGCATCAATTGCGCGGCCGGATCGGGCGCGGCGCCTACCCGGGTCTGTGCCTGTTCACGACGCGAGCCGGCGACGGGGCGGCGGCCGAGCGGTTGGCCGCGGTGGCGGCGACGACGGACGGCTTCGAGCTGGCCCAGCTGGACCTGAAGCAGCGGCGCGAGGGCGACATCCTCGGGGCCCGGCAAAGCGGAAGCCGGGGCGGCCTGCGCTTCTTGTCGCTGCTGGCGCACGAGGAGATCATCGCCGCGGCTCGGGTCGACGCGGCCGCGGTGGTCGCGGACGATCCGGAACTCACCGAGCATCTGGTGCTCGCCGACCGGGTTGCGCGCGAGCTGGCGCCGGAACAGGCCGACTTCCTGGAGAAGGCCTGATGACGCGGATCATCGGCGGACGCGCGGGTGGGCGTGCGCTCGTCACCCCGCGGGGCAGCGCAACGCGGCCGACCTCGGACCGGGTCCGTGAGGCGCTCTTCTCCATCCTGGTTGCGCGGGATCTGATCGCCGGTGCGCGCGTGCTCGATCTGTATGCCGGCTCGGGTGCCCTCGGGCTGGAGGCCGCCAGCCGGGGCGCGGCCACCGTCACCTTGGTCGAGGAGCACCGGGCCACGGCTCGGTTGATCGCCTCGAACGCCACGGCGCTTGGCCTGCGCGCCGACGTCGTGACGGCGACGGTACGCGGTTTTGCCGGGCGGGCTGGCATACGGGCGGCGTTCGCGGGGGCGGGCCGGGGCGCGGTTGGGGACGCGCGCGCGGAAGCGGTTCTCGGCGGCGAGGCGGGGGGAACGGCATACGACCTGGTGTTTGCGGATCCGCCCTACCCGCTCGCCGAGGCGGACCTAGCGGGGGATCTCGCGGCGCTCGTCAAGAGCGGGGTGTTCGCGCCGGGGGCGACGCTGGTGCTCGAACGCTCGACCCGGTCGCCGGAACCGGCCTGGCCGGCGGGACTGAGCGGCACCGGTGACCGTCGCTATGGCGAGACGAGGCTGTGGTTCGCGGTGGCCGATGATCCGCCGCTCGCTGATCCGCAAGCCGTGGAGTTGCTAGGTTCGGACGCGTCCAACCGCACCGAGCCCGAGGTGGAGCCATGACCCGACGCGTCGTCTGCCCGGGCTCCTTCGACCCGGTCACGGTCGGGCACCTCGATATCATCCGGCGAGCCGCCGCCCTCTTCGACGAGGTCGTCGTCGCGATCCTGCACAACCCGTCGAAGTCCGGGACGTTCACGATCGAGCAGCGCATCGATTTCATCGAGGGCGCGAGCGCGGATCTGGCGAATGTGCGCGTCGCGGCGTTCGGAGGGCAGTTGATCGTTGACGTCTGCCGCAAACTCGAGGCGACGGCGATCCTCAAGGGTCTGCGCAGCGAGAGCGACTACGCCTATGAGGTGCCGATGGCGCTGATGAACCGGCAGCTGAGCGGCATCGAGACCCTGTTCATCCAAGGGGACGCGGCGAGCGGCCATATCTCGTCATCGCTGGTCAAGGAGATCAGCGGGCTCGGCGGTGAGATCAGCGGCATGGTTCCCGATCCGGTGCGCGATGCGCTCTATGCGCGACGGGCCGGCGCCTGACGCTCCGCGATTTGGGTGGGTGCGTGCCGGGCGGTAGGCTTGACCTTCGGCCTGCCCGCGCATCCCTTGGGGCGGCCCTTTCCGATTGCCAGTCTGCGTGGAGCCATGAACCGTCTCGACCCCCGCTCGCCCATGGTGTTCAGCACCCTGGAGTTGGGTCGGCGACCCGGGACGATGCAGGAGCTGACGCGGCGGATCGAGGCGCCCGAGGCCATCGGGACCGACGTGATCGCCGTGCCGGCCGAGTCTCCGCTAGAAGTCGGCCTCCGTTTGGAGTCCGTCCTCGAAGGCGTGCTGGCGACCGGCGAGGTTCGTGCCACGGCCACCGGATCGTGCGTTCGCTGCCTGGAACCGGTCACCGCCTCGGTGACCGCACCTTTCCAGGAGCTCTTCGTTCATCCCGAGCGCGTCGCCCACCATCGCAAGACGGGGGCGGTCGATGAGCAGACCGAAGAGTATGAAGTTCAGGGCGACCACATCGACCTCGAGCCCGTGCTCGTGGATGCGGTCGTGCTCGCACTACCCTTCCAGCCCGTATGCCGGCCGGACTGTCCCGGGTTGTGTTCCGAATGCGGAGCGCGCCTCGCGGACGACCCCGGTCATCACCATGAACTGCTCGACCCGCGCTGGTCGCAGCTGACGGCTCTGTCCTCGTCGGCCGACGCGGACCACACCCAAGAGAAGAGGAACTGACGTGGCTGTCCCGAAGCGGAAGACGTCCCGCTCCAACACCCGCTCGCGCCGCGCCAACTGGAAGGCCGCGCCGATCACCTTGACCACCTGCCCGCAGTGCAAGTCGCCGAGCGTCCCGCACGTCGCCTGCCCGTCCTGCGGCACCTACAACGGCCGCCACTACGGCGTCGCCGAGCGCACCGAGCACCAGGCCTGAGCCGACGCGCGACATGCAGCGGCCCATCGACGAGCTTCGCACCGCCCTTGTGGAGGGCTGCGGCGTGGCCGTCGAGGGGTCGCTGCTGGCGTTGGCGCTGACCCACCGGTCCTACGCCTACGAAAACGGGGCGTTGCCCCACAACGAGCGGCTGGAGTTCCTCGGGGACTCCGTGCTCGGGATCGTCGTGACGGACTACCTCTACCGGGCCTATCCCGCTGAGTCCGAGGGGCACCTGGCCAAGTTGCGCGCCGCCGTCGTCAACATGCGTGCCTTGGCCGACGTCGGACGGACCGTCGCCCTCGGTGACTATCTGCTGCTCGGCCGCGGTGAAGAGAGCACGGGCGGACGCGACAAGGCCTCGATCCTGGCCGATGCCACCGAGGCCGTCATCGGCGCGGTCTTCCTGACCGGCGGGCTACCGGCAGCGACGGACTTCGTCCACTATCTGCTCGACCCGGTGCTCGCGGCCTCGGCGCGGCTCGGTGCCGGGTTGGACTGGAAGACCTCCCTCCAAGAAGCCAGCGTCTCTCGCGACCTCGGGCCGGTCGAATACCGGATCGCCGAGGCCGGGCCCGAGCACGAGAAGGTCTTCACGGCGAGCGCGGTCGTGGGCGGGGTGATCCGCGGCACCGGCGAAGGCCGGACCAAGAAGGACGCCGAGCAACGGGCCGCCGAGCAGGCCTGGCACGACATCACCGCCTCGGCGCTGGCGCCGCCCGCGTGCTGAATACGTCATGCCCGAACTCCCCGAGGTCGAGGTCGTTCGCCGCGGCGTCGCCGCGCACGTCCTCGGCCGGGAAATCGCCGCCACCACCACGTTTGGCGCGCGCGTGCTTCGCCGTCATGCGCCCGGACCGGCGGATTTCGCCGACCGGCTGACCGGCCGGGTCATCACCGAGGCGCGCCGGCGCGGGAAGTATCTCTGGCTGGTCGTCGGCGACGATGCCCTGGTGGTGCACTTGGGGATGAGCGGGCAGTTGTTGTTGGCCGTGCCGGGGGCGCCGGATCCGAAGCACTTGCACGCGCGCTTCACCTTCGCGCCGGATCCCGCCCGGGAGCCGGTGGAGCTGCATTTCGTGGACCAGCGGACGTTTGGCGGCCTCGCGCTTGTCGAACGGGATGCGGCCGGGATTCCGCTGCCCGTGGCGCATATCGCGCGGGATCCTTTCGACCCGGAGTTCGACCCGCTCGCGGTGGCCCGGCGGATCGTGGGCCGGGCGTCGGGGATCAAGCGGCAATTGTTGGACCAGACGATCGTCTCGGGGATCGGCAATATCTATGCCGACGAGGCGCTCTGGCGGGCGCGGATTCACGGCGAGCGCCCGGGGGAGCGGCTGACCAAGCCCGCCGTCGTGCGGTTGCTCGATCACGCCCGCACGGTGATGACCGACGCCCTCGGCGAGGGCGGGACCAGCTTCGACAGCCTGTATGTCAACGTCAACGGTGAGTCGGGCTACTTCTCCCGGTCGCTGCAGGCATACGGCCGGGAAGGGCAGCCGTGCCGTCGCTGCGGGACGCCGATCCGGCGCGAGCACTTCATGAACCGCTCGTCCTACTCCTGCCCCCACTGCCAGAAGCGGCCCCAGACAACGAGGTAGCCAGTTATTCGTCCAAGGCCTCCTCCGTGAGCATGGCTCGCATCTGACGGGTGGTCGAAGGGGTTGATCAAGGTCAAGTCGCTCACCTGGTCGAAATCCTTGACAGGACCCTGAGGCATCCGTCTCAAGCGGCAGTGCCTCAAGGCTCGTTGACGGGGTCAAGGGTGCGATAGCCCAGCGCGGTTGCGGCGGCGATCATGCCCGCGTCATGGCGACGATGGTCGCCTCGAGCCCGGAGACGATCGCCGAGCCCACATGGATCGCGTCCAGGGTCTTGACCTGCGGCTCGATCGCCTCGGATGCGGCCAGCACGCCCTCGGTCACTGGCACCAGGGCCAGAACGTCGAGGATCTCGTCACGCCGGATCACCGGCAGGCCCTCGCGGGGAAGGACCGGGTCAACTCGGTGCGCAGGATCCTGGACGTCACCGTAACAAAATGTCTACAAATATCTCCCGGTTGGAACCGCACCTCCGACGTCGTGTTCACTCGACGGGGCTGGGTTGCCCTCTCGACGGAGTCAGGGGATGGGGAGCTTCTTGAGCTTGACGACCTTGCCCGTATGCCGTTCGGACAAGTCCGCGAAGGCCTGCCGGATCGTGGCGGCATAGACGTGTTGTCCGGTCATGCTCGGGTGGATGCCGTCGGGCTGAAGGGCGCCTGTGGCGCGCGCGAGCGCGCCATTCCAGTCGGCGACGATGACATTCGCATAGTCGCCGGCCACCCGCGCGAGCGTGGCGTTGTCGCGGGCGGTGCGCGCCATGTTCAGGTGGATATTGACCAGGACAACCATGCGCTTGGGCCCCAGCCGGTTCAGGATCGCGCGCAGGTCTGTCTCGTCGACACCGGCGTTGGTGCCGAAGGAGAGGATCACCCCGCGCCGGATGTCATGCCCGGAGGCCATGATCGCCGCTAGGCCAGCCGACCATCGACGGTTGGACTTCGCGTCGATCCGGATCCCGGGGAAGTAGTAGCGCAGCGCCGGAACGCTGCCGACCATCATCGAGTCGCCATAGGCGTCGATCTGGGAGCCCTTGGGCATCGTGAAACCGGCGTCCAGCACGATCCTGGGGCTCGCCGCCATTGAGGGGGTCCGCGTGGCCGCCTTCTCCTGGGCCTCGATGAGCCTTTGCGTCGAGGTCTGCGCCGGTGCGGTCGCCACGATCCCCAGGGTGGCGAGCACGGCGGCAGCGGCCGCTGCGGCCACCCCCCGCTGCACGGATGTGCCGCGCCCGATCGTGACGGTGCCGAGCCGCGACCAGGCGCCACGCCAGCCGAGTCGGCGGATGGGCGACTCCACGAAGCGGTAGGACAGATCGGCCAGCGCCAGCGTCACCACGACGCACCAGGCGCGCGACCACAGGAAGCCCGGGGCCCCAGGCACACTCGGATTGTCCGCGTTGACGATCAGGATGACCGGCCAGTGCCACAAGTAGATGCCATAGGAGCGCTCGCCCACCCAGCGCATGGCCGGCAGGTCGAGGGCCTGGCTGAACCGGCCGCCGCTCACCGCGCTGGCGACCAGCACGACGGTGGCGAGCGTGGCCAGGGCCAGGCCGCCGCGGAAGGTGAACGAGCGGCTCTCGTCGAGCCACCACATCAGCCCCGCGAGCACGGCGCCCGCGGCGAGCGTGCCCGGGCGACGGATCGCCGCCCAGCGCGGCCCGGCCAGGGTGGCGCGACCCGGGCCGGCGAACCAGAAGGCCAATGCAGCGCCCAGCATCAGCCCGACGACGTGGGTGTCGGTGCCGTAGTAGACCCGCGTGGCCCCCAGGTCGGGATCGAAGTGGACGCCCATCCACAGCGCGGAGGCCACCCCCAGCGTCAGCGGCACAGCGATGCGCGCGCGCACCGAGGGGACATGGCGCAGCAGCAGCCAGGTCGTCAGCGGCCACACAAGGTAGAACTGCTCCTCGACGGCCAGCGACCACAAGTTGGTGAACAACTGCGGCGTCGTGGACGCGAAGTAGTCGGCTCCAGCGGCGATCTGGACCCAGTTGTAGGAGAAGGTCAGTGCGCCGAGCACCTCGCGGCCGATGCCGACGAGCAGGTCGGTCTGGACCAGCCGGGCGAGCACGATGCTCAGCGGCAGGCACAGCAGCAGCGCAGGAAGAAGGCGGCGCGCGCGCCGGCCCCAGAAGCCGGCGAAGTCCACCGTGCCGGTCCGCGCCTGCTCGCGCACGAGCAAGGTGGTGATCAAGAAGCCCGAGACGACGAAGAAGATATCGACGCCCAGGAAGCCGCCGGGCAGCCAGGCCGGGTTGAGGTGGAAGATCACGACAGCGGCGATGGCGATCGTGCGCAGTCCGTCGAGCCCGGCGATGCGCGCGGCGCTGGCGGCACGGCTGGGGACAACCGCAGACGTCGCGGCGGGCGCCTGAACCGTAGCCACGGCCGAAGCGCTCGACGGCGTGACGATCACCTGACTCACGACACCTCCTGCGGACAACTCGCTCGATAGATCAACTCGTGCCCACCGTAAAGATGACCACCGACAGCCCGGGGGAGGCACGCGGGAGTGGCGCGGCATACGGTGGCTGAATGAGCGGCGACGAGCGTGTGGTGACCTATGTCCGCGGGCGGGTCCAGGGCGTCGGATTCCGCTGGTGGACCCGGGCTCGGGCGCTTGAACTCGGCCTGGCCGGATATGCCCGCAATACCGACGATGGCCGGGTGGAGATCTGCGCCGAGGGGGAGCGCGCCGCCCTCGAGGACCTGATCGCCCTGCTGACCGAGTTCCCCAGCACCACCCGTCGCCCGGGCCGGGTCACCGCAGTCGCCGAGCCGGTGTGGCGGGAGGCGACCGGGCGCTATACGGGCTTCGTGGAACGCTGAGTCGGCGTCCACGCCGATGACCTAAATTGCCGCGCATGACAGGGGATGCGCCGGCCGAACTGCTGCGTCTGCGATCGAGCATCGACAATATCGACGCCGCTCTCGTCCATCTGCTCGCCGAGCGCTTCAAGGCCACCCAGCAGGTCGGTGAGCTCAAGGCCCGGTCCGGTATGCCGCCCGCCGACCCCGCGCGCGAGGAGCGTCAGATCGCGCGCCTGCGGGCCCTCGCCCACGACGCCGGCCTCGACCCGCATTTCGCGGAGAAGTTCCTGAACTTCATCATTGCCGAGGTCATCCGCCACCACGAGGCGATTGCCGGGGTCGACCCGCGCGCCTGACCGGGGCCTGTCGGGGCCCGCGGGTAGAGTCTGCGGCGTTCCGGGGAGGCCGGATCCGGCGGCGCCCGTGGCGCCGCCGCCTGACCGAGAGCTGACGACGCGCCGTATGCATCTGAAGACATTGACCCTCAAGGGGTTCAAGTCGTTTGCCTCGGCCACGACCTTCCGGCTCGAGCCGGGCGTCACCGCGATCGTCGGCCCCAACGGCTCCGGCAAGTCCAATGTCGTCGACGCCCTGGCCTGGGTGATGGGGGAGCAAGGCGCCAAGTCCCTGCGCGGCGGCAAGATGGAGGACGTCATCTTCGCCGGCACCGCCGGCCGGGCGCCCCTGGGGCGGGCCGAAGTCGCCCTGACCATCGACAACAGCGACGGTGCGCTCCCGATCGACTACACCGAGGTGACGATCGCCCGGACGATGTTTCGCGGCGGCGGTTCGGAATACGCGATCAATGGCACGTCCTGCCGGCTGCTCGATGTCCAGGAGCTGCTCTCCGACTCCGGCATCGGTCGCGAGATGCACGTCATCGTCGGCCAGGGTCAACTGGACACCGTGCTTCGGGCCACTCCGGAGGAGCGCCGCGGCTTCATCGAGGAGGCGGCCGGTGTCCTGAAGCACCGCAAGCGCAAGGAACGCGCGCTGCGCAAGCTGGAGACGATGGAGGCAAATCTCACCCGCGTTGCCGACCTGACCAGCGAAATCCGGCGTCAACTCGGCCCGCTCGGTCGCCAGGCCGAGGCCGCCCGCAAGGCCGCCATCATCCAGGCCGACGCCCGGGATGCCCGCCTGCGGCTGCTCGCCGACGAACTCGCGCAGCTGCTGGCGACCATGGAGCAAGATGTCGCCGACGAGACCGCCCTGGTGCGCCGCCGGGCCGAGGTCGAGGGCGCCGTCGTGGCCGCCCGGGCTGCTGTGGCCGATCTCGAGGCGGCCGTCGCGCTGGCGGCGCCGGCCCTCACATCGGCCCGCGAACGGTATGTCGCGCTGCGCAGTGTCCGCGAACGTCTCGACAGCATCGAGTCGCTGGCTGCCGAGCGCCTGCGCCTGCTGCGCAGCGATGACGAGGTCGAGACCACCACCGGGCGCGACCCCGAGGAGTTGATGGACCAGGCGCGCGCGGCTCGGCAGCAGGAGGAAGTACTGGCGGCCGACGTGGGGGTCGCGGCGGCCGCTCTCACCGATTCGGTGGCCGCGCGTGAGATCGCGGAGGGGGCAGCACTGGCGGAGCAGAAGCGCGTCGCCGCGCTCGCCCGCGCCGCCGCGGACCGCCGTGAAGGCCTAGCCAAACTTGCCGGCCAGGTCGCAGCACGCACCAGCCGGATCGAGGCGGCCGAGGGTGAGATCGGTCGGCTGACCGATGCCGCCGCGGCGTCCGCCCAGCGGGCCGCCGCTGCCCAGCAGGAGTTCGCGGCGCTCGAGGCCGGAATCGCTGCTGAGGAGGAGGGCGAGGAGGGGCTCGACGCGGCATACGAGAAGTCCGCGGAGCGGCAGGCGCAGGCAGAGGCCGAGTTGGAGCGATGGACCGAGGCCGAGCGCGTCGCCGATCGCGAGCGCGGCGCCCTCTCCGCCCGGTTGGACGCGCTGCGCTTGAGCTTGCGTCGCAAGAACGGCGCTGCGCACCTGCTAGCGGGCGAGCCCCGGCCCGGCTTGGGCGCCGCGCTCACGACCCAGGTCCGGGTCCACCCCGGCGACGAGGTCGCCGTCGCCGCCG
>Ga0075158_10002582_pt1 | contig 13093 bp, 13 predicted proteins | sample JI91814BDNA_FD_70968 | JGI IMG/M metagenome (GOLD analysis project Ga0075158, IMG submission 70968) | Wastewater effluent complex algal communities from Wisconsin, to seasonally profile nutrient transformation and Carbon sequestration -... | ecosystem: Engineered > WWTP > Effluent > Algae... | reverse complement strand
ATGAAGCGCTTGATCGTCCCGCCCTTGCCGGCCGCGTCCCGGCCCTCGAAGACGATGACGTGCTTTTGCCCCATGTCCTGGGCCCAGTACTGGAACTTCAGCAATTCGATCTGCAGCAGGTACTTCTCGACCTCGTAGTCATTGCGCGACATCAACTCGTCGTAGGGATAGTTCTCGCGCCAGGTCTCGACGGCCTTGCCATCGGGCGAGATCAGCATGGGGTCGTCCCCGTGATCGTCGCGGACCGTGTAGCCCTCGGTCTTGAGGCTGTCGATGTACTCGCGCAGGTTCATCTGGCTCACGATCGAAACCCTAGTGAACGGGGCGTCGATGGGATAGGCCCACCTATGTGAACTTGCGCGAGCGCGGTGTGCTACTCGCTGGCCGCGAGATAGGTGCGCAGGATGCCGGGAAGGAGGAAGACGACCCAGGCCCAATACCACGCGTGCATGGTGAATCCGAGCACGAGGAAGACGACCGTCGCCAGGCCGCCGCTGGCCGCGAGCAGGCCGTTCATCCGCTTGCGTCGCGCCTCCCGGCGGGCGTCGATCTCGGTGCGGCCCGGTTGACCCACCGCGCCGCCCGGGGCAGCCTCGGTCGGGATCGGCCGGAACTGCCCATCTTGCGGTCCGTTGGATCGTCCGTATGTCGCGTCGCTGTCCCCTGCGTTCATACCGTCAGTCTGCGCGCTCGCGGGCTCCTTGTCACCTCGCGGCCGGAGCGCGTCGCACAAGGCTGCCGACCGGGCAGAATCGTTCCACCACTGCACCCTTCAGGAGCCCCGCGTGACACTGGTTGTGATTTCCCGCGCCGGGCACTCTGCTCGCCGGGCCGGCGAGGGCACCTGCTGATGGCTGCCGGGTCGCCGCGCGGCGGGCTGGTGCGACGCGCGCTGACGGGCCGGTCTGTGCCCGGCCTGTTGCTGGGCTGGGTCGCCTTTCTCATCAGTCTCTCGCCGAGCCTGCTGCCGAGGCCCTGGCACCTGCAAGCCGTCGCGTCGGCGGGATCCGCAGTCGTGGCGTATGCCGCGGGCACGCTCCTTGCCGCCCTCTGCACCCCGGTCTTCGCCGCGCTCGGCGTGCGCGTGCTCGTCGACCCGCAGCGGCGCCGGCGGGCCGCGATCACGGCAATCGTCGTGATCGTCGTGGGTACCCTCACCGCCTGGGTCGCGTCTATGCCTCGCCCACGGATGCCTCGGTCGACGTCGAGGAGATTGCGGCAACCGTGGTGCGGGAGCTGGAGCGCACGGGCGCGTTCGAGCGGCCGGTGCTCGCCCTCCTAGGAACGACGGGCACCGGCTGGGTGGATGAGCTCAATGTGCGTTCGATTGAGTACCTGACCGACGGGAACTGCGCCACAGCAGCGATGCAGTACTCCTTCCTGCCCAGTCCCGTCGCCTTCGTCACCGACCGAGATCTGCCCGAGCGCGCGGGCCGCGCCCTGGTGAACGCGGTGGAGCGGGCCCTCGGCGCTCGTCCGGAGGCGACCCGGCCGAAGCTCTATCTCGGTGGTGAGTCGCTCGGCTCCTTCGGAATGCAAGCGGCCTTTGCCGACAGTGCGGACATGCTGGGCCGGGTCGACGCAGCGGTCTGGGTCGGGACCCCCGGAGCGACCACCGTGTGGGAGGAAGTCACCGCGGTCCGCCACCGCGGCAGTCCACAGATCGCCCCGTTGTGGATAACGGCCGACACATCCGCTTCGCCACCACTGCGGCGGATCTGAGGCGGGATCGCTACGGCCGAGACCTCGGCCCCTGGTCGGCCCCTCGGGTGGTTTACCTGCAACATGCCTCCGATCCGATCGTGTGGTGGCAGCCTTCGCTAGCCGTCCAGGAGCCGGACTGGATCGGCGAGCGTGCCGGGTCGGATGTCGACCCGTCTCTGCGGTGGTGGCCCCTGGTCACCTTCTGGATGATCGGTCTCGACCTGTCGGTCGCCAACAATCCAGCGCCGGGCCACGGTGACATCTACGAAGACGATCTGATCGATGCATGGGCGGCGGTCCTGGACGTCACGTTGAGCGCCCAGGACCGCGGCGATGTCGTCACCGCAATCCGCAACCGTCAGCCGTAGCGGTGCCTGGCCAGGACATCCGGGCATCGACTCGCATTGCGCAGGATCTCCGGACCGGTCCGGCCCCTCCGGTCACCGGCGGGCCAGCCCGATCGTGACTCGTTCCCACAGCCCCATTCCTTGGAGCGGCAAGGTGGGGCTCGACCTCGGCTGCCCTACTCTGCGCTGCCGGAGCCACCCACCAGTGCATAGATCAACACGGTGTAGGGCGCGATCGTGATGCTCGCGTCGTCCCCCGCATCGACGTCGGATGACGCGTGGTTGCCGAAGGCGGTGCTGTAGAGACCCGCGTCGGAGTTGAAGCGCAACGCCCAGCGGCCTGGGTGCGGCATCTGGACGCGGTAGTCCTCGCGTGCCTCGTGCGCGAGGTTGGCGATCACCACCACGTCGTCGCCGGGGCCGCCGTCGGCCCACCGGTGGTAGGCCAGGACGTTGCTGGTCTCGTCGGCGTGCAGGACGCGCACGTGGTGCCCGGTCAGGCCGCGCGTGGTCCCGTCGGCATTGCGGCGCAAGCCGATCAGATCCCGGTAGAGGCGAATGATGCCCCGGAAGTCCGCGGCCCGGTCCCAGTCGAGGGGCACGTCGTCGCGGAACCACTCGCCTTCGAGGAATTCCTGGCCCTGGAAGATCATCGGGATACCGGGTGCGGTCAGGGCCAAGGCGGCGCCCAGCGTCGAGCGCTTCTGCGCGGCCCAGCCGGTCGCGTCGCCCTCGTCGATCTCGTGCGGCACGCGGGCCTGCCCGTTGGCGACTTCGTCATGGGACTCGGTGTAGACCACTCGCTGGAAGGCGTCACCGTTGTAGGCAGTCGTCAGCGTCTCGGCGATGGCCGCCAGGGAGCGGTCCTCGTCGGCGACTGCGGTCAGCGCATCGCGGACCGGGTGGACGAAGGCGCCGTCCCACTGAGCGTGGAAGGCCGCTCCATTGTCCTCGGTGGCGGAGATCAGCGGGTCGCGCTGCATGTCTTCGGCGATGAGGATCGCGTGCGGGAACTCCTCGCGCACCGAGGTGTTGATCCACCGCATCAGCGACCAGCCATCCGGCAGGTCGTGGCCGCCGCCGTGGACGCTGCGGATAAAGGGCGTCATGTCGTAGCGCAGGCCGTCGACGTGATAGTCCCGCAGCCACGACAGCGCGTTGTCGCGCAGCAGGTCGCGCACCTGTGGCCGGCCATAGTCGGGACGGGTGTCGCCCCACGGGGTGGTGCTCCTGTCGTCGTTGTAGAAGTAGATCCCGCCCTTGCCGTTCTCGGACCACCCGTCGAACTGCCACAGGTCCAGATCGCTCGGACCAAGGTGGTTGTAGACGACGTCGAGCACGACGCCGATGCCGCGCCGGTGCGCCTCCTTGACGAAGTCCTTGAACGCGCTCGGCCCACCGTAGGCGCTCTCGACAGCGAACAGGTGGGCGGGGTTGTAGCCCCACGAGTAGTCCCCCGCGAATTCGGCCACGGGCATGACCTGCACGACATTGACGCCGAGCTTGACCAGGTGGTCCAGGCGGGCGCGGGCGTCGTCGAGGGTGCCGATGGCGCCCTCGTCGGCCGGATTGAACGAGCCGACGTGCATCTCGTAGATGACCAGCTCGTGATGGCCGCCGAGATGGAACTCGTCGCCCTCCCAGTCGTATGCCGCGTGGTCGTGGACGACGCCATTCCCGACGGAGTTGGTGACCTCACGGGCATACGGATCGATGCGGTGGACGAGCTCGCCGTCCGCGGTGGTGATGGCGTATTTGTAGGCGGCGCCCGCCTCCACACCGGGGATCGCGACATACCAGTTGCCGTCGCTGCCGTCCTCCTCGGTCAGGGGATGCGCGGTCGGCGACCACTCGTTGAAGTCGCCGACGACGGCGACGGCGCGCGCGTTCGGCGCCCACACGCGGAAGGCGACGCCACCGTCATACGGCACGGCGCCCATGCCGGGCGTGACCGCAACGGCGGAGTCGGTCGTGTTGAGCGACGTCGGGGCGGGGGTGGGCGTGGTCATGACGAGGTCCTTATCTGTTGCCTGGGGTCGGCCCGCGAACAGTGGGGGCCGTAAGGAGGAGGACGCGCGCCCTCGCCCGCGCCGCCCGCCGGTCGGAGCGGATGGAAGGTCCAGGGTGAAATGGGCGAGTTGTCGATCTGGGTCGCATCCTAGGGTCGCGGCCGAAGGACGCGTCCGAAACGACCCCGTCAATCCAGGCACCGGTGCGTGACCTTGCCGACAATGCCCGTATGCCGCGTGACCCCGACAGCCTCGAAGCCTTCCAGGACGCTGTGCGCACCTTCAGCGCCGAGCGAGACTGGCGTCAGTTCCACGACCCGAAGTCCTTGTTGCTGGCGCTGGTGGGCGAGGTTGGCGAGTTGGCCGAACTCTTCCAGTGGGTGCCGGCCGACGAGGCACTCGCGCGCTTTGCCGGCGGCCCCGAGCGCACGCGAGCGGAGGAGGAGATCTCGGACGTCTTCATCTATCTGCTCGGGTTGGTCGACGTGCTCGGGATCGACCTGCTCTCGGCGGCGCGCGCGAAGCTGGCGGCGGCGGCTGTGAGGTATCCCATCGGCAGCGGACTCGATCCCGGCCGTACTATCCGCTCATGACGAGCACTGCGCGCATCGCCGCGGCGGACGGGACCGAACTGGCCACCTACGTCTGGAGCCCTGACGGGCCGCCCAAGGCGATCGTGCAGATCGCCCACGGGATGGCCGAGCACGCGGCGCGTTATGAGCGCTTCGCCGGCGCGCTGACGGCAGCCGGCTATGTCGTCTATGCCAATGACCACCGCGGGCACGGCGCGACCGGGCCGCTCGGGCCGGATCACGGCTACTTCGCCGACAAGCGGGGCTTCTTGACGGTGGTGGACGACCTGCATACGGTCACCGAGGCGGCGCGGGCGGCGCACCCGGGGCTGCCGGTCTTCCTCTTCGGGCACAGCATGGGCTCCTTCCTCGCCCGCGCGTATGCCGCGGAGCACGGCTCGCAGCTGTCCGGGCTGGTGCTGTGCGGGACGGCTGGGGACCAGGGCCTGCTCGGTCAGGTGGGGCTGAACCTGGCCCGGGTGCAGTCGAAGGTGCGGGGGCGCCGGCATACGTCCGGGTTGTTGGACATGCTGAGCTTCGGGCAGTACGGCAAGGACTTCAAACCGGCCCGGACGAAGTTCGACTGGCTCTCTCGCGACCCCGACGAGGTCGACAAGTATGTCGCGGATCCGTTGTGCGGCAACGTCTTTACGGCGGGTTTCTATGTGGACCTGATCAACGGCCTGAACCACATCCACTCGGCATCGACGACCGCGAAGGTCCCGAAGTCGCTCCCCGTGCACCTGATCGCCGGGACGATGGACCCGGTAGGCGCGAAGTCCAAGGGCGTGGAGCAGGTAGCCGGGCAGTACCGCAAGGCGGGGCTGGAGTCGGTGACGACGCACTACTACGACGGTGCCCGGCACGAGCTGCTCAACGAGACCAACCGCGACGAGGTCACGGCCGACGTGATTGCGTGGCTGGATGCCCACCTGCCCCGTACCTAACCCCTGCTAGCAGACTTTAGGTGACGTGCAGCAGGGTCTACCCTGCTCGACGTCACCCAACCTGTGCTGAGTCGGCGCCAGGGGTCAGGACGAGGCCCAGGTGTAGGCGACGGCGAGCAGCGGGCACAGGCCCTGGATCAGCGCGGCCCGCGGCTTGCCGCCGGAGTTGAGCAGCACCAGGGACGCCAGGAACATCGAGCCGCAGCTGACATAGATCAGCGCCTGTGCCCAGATCATCTGATCGGTCCCGGCCTTGGCGACCGCGAGCAGCCCCGAGCCGATCACGGCCGTGATGGCCAGGAAGAGGTTGTAGTAGCCCTGGTTGTAGGCCCACGGCTTGACGACCTTGGCGGCCTCCGGGCCCGCCACGCCGAAGATCTTCCAGGTCTTCGGGTTGTCGAACATGAACGACTCGAGGCTGAAGATGTAGAAGTGGATCAGGCCGGCCAGGAAGGCGAAGACGATCGCGGCGATATGCACGCCGGGCATCATCGCATTGCGACCCCAGCCCCCGGGCCGGGACACGTCTGGGGCGTCATTCTCGTGGTCGGGCCCAGCTTTCGTTGGCGGGCCGGGTTATAGCGCGGCCCGCCAACGAAAACCAGGCCCCACTCCGGCGCTACTTGGCGAGATAGTCCGCCAGCTGGGCCTGAACGGCATACGAGATGGTGTTCGGGCCGCCGAGGACGACGATCTTCGTCGGCTTGAGACGGGCGAGCTCGGCTGCGCTCGCAGCGGGAAGGGTCGTCGTGTCGGTGAGCACGACCGGGCCGGCGGTCATCCCCGCCACGGGCGCGCCGGAGAGGGCGTCGGTGTAGACGCGCCCGCTGGCCACGTATGCCGTGTTCACACCCGGGTCGTAGTTGGCGGCACTGATCGCGGCCGAGGCGGCGAACCGGTCGGCTCCGGCATACCGCTCGACGGTCGGGGCGTAGGCGGCGAGCGCGGCCTCGACCTCGGGGGTGATCGTGTTGACGCCGCCGAGGACGACGATGCGCTGGGGCTGCAGGCGGGTCAGTTCAGCCGCGATCGACGGCGGGATGGCCTTGGTGTCCACCAGCAGCATCGGGTTCTTGTCGCGGCCGGCGACCGGCGCGCCGGAGAGGGCGTCGGGGAAGACCCGCCCGCTGGCGACGTATGCCGTGTCGACCCCCGGCTCGTAGGACGTCGCCGAGATCGCGGCCGAGGTCTCGAAACGGTCCTTGCCCGACCAGCGCTCGATTGATGCGCCGGTCGCGGATGCCGCTGCGGAAGCGACATTCTCGGTGATTGTGTTGGGCCCGCCAAGGATCACGATGCGACCCGGGCGCAGACGCTTCAACTCGGTGGAGATCGCCGAGGGCAGCGCATCGCGCGCGGTCAGCAGGACCGGGCCACGCGTCATACCGGCCACGGGAGCGCCGGAGAGGGCGTCGGTGTAGATCTCCCCCGAGGCGAGATAGGCGGTGGTGACACCCGGAGCGAAGGTCTTGGCCGAGATCGCGGCGGAGGCGTCGTAGCGGTCCTTGCCCGACCAGCGGGCGACCTTGGTCAGGCTGGGGAAGGAGACGGTGACCTGGGCCCTGGTCTGGTCGGCCGCGCCCACCGCAATCTTGAAGATGCCGAGGGGAGCGGTGAAGGACTCGCCGGTCTCGAGGCCGGGGTGACGCTGGGTCACGGTGTCGGACGTGGTCGTGTGGAAGTCGATGAGGTTGCTGTCGTAGATGTACTTGGCGTCCGGGAGCTTGGTCTGGGTCAGGATCACTCCGCCTCCGGGCGCCGTGCGCGTGACGCCCGCGCTGTCATAGGTCTGGTCGTCGGTCCAGGACTCCAGCCCGGTCGAGACGCGGTATTCGAGGTCGTAGCGATAACCATCCAGCGTGCACGTGACCATCTGCACATTGCCGGACGGACCTTGCAGCCGGTAGAGATCGAGAGTGCGGTCCGGCCCGCCCGCCGGGATGATTTCGTAGTTACCGGCATCGAAGGCGAGGAAGTCCAGCATTTCCTTGGCATGCGGCATACCGACATGGCCGTACCCGAAGGGCAGCCAGCCCGCGGGGCTCCAGGGATCGTTGTAGGCGACGCGCTCGCACGACTTCTCGGGCGTCAAGGAGAGGGGCACCCGTTTGCCGGCGCTGTCGGTGCAGAGGACTTGATCGGTGCCGACCACCCAGTCGTTGTGGAGGATCGCGCGGTTGATGACATCGTCCTTGGGGACGATCAAGCCGTTGGTGATCGACACCCCGTACCCCTTGGGCGACGTACCAACGTACTGAATGTCGGTCCAGTCGCAGGCCGGGTTGTAGGGCAGGTTGAAGAGGACGTGATCGTTGGGTCGTCCACCCGTGATGTTCTTGGAGGCCTCGCGCCAGATCGCGGCGATATCGCACGTGGCGATCTCGCTACTGGTCAGGTTGATGTGCCGCCAGTCCTCCGCCCAGCCGAGGAAGACCGATACCTGGCCGTCGGCAGCGTCATTCCAATATGCGCCGGAGCGAGCGACATAGGTCGAAGCGTTCGTCGTGGGGTCCTGGGCCGGTTGCGACGAGGTCCAAGACATCGGGGCGTAGTAGACGTAGTGGGCGCCGATCTCCTTGGATCCGGTGTGGCGGGGGAGGCGGACTGCGTGCGACGCGGCCGAGGAGCCGGGGCCGAGGTCAGTCGCTGGGCGCACCAGATGGCCGCGTGTGGCTCCCTGGGCCAGGTCGATTGGCGTCCGTATCGGGGCTGCCTTCGTCCGGGCTACCGAAGGCGCTGCGCTCGGCGAAGCGGCCTTAACGCTCGCGGCTGGTGCGGCCGAGGCCGCGGTCGCACCGGCGGTGGTTGCGGCGAGGGCGGCGGTGGCCAGCGCGATCGGGGCGCGTCGACGGGTGCGGGGCGAGGCAGTCATACGGCCAAAGTTAGTGGTGTGCCGGGTGGGTGTGGTGTGACGCCGGCACAGGTGATTCGGATGGGACGGGCGGTGGTCGCACTCAGCGCAGGTTAAGTGACGTCGAGCACGGTAGACCCTGCTGGACGTCACCTAAACCCTGCTAGCAGGGTTTAGGTAGACCCCGCACCGCAAAGCTACCGGCGCGTAACCTACGGAACCGTAGGTTATGCTGGCCGTATGACGTCCGCTCCGCCGCGCGCCGCGCGGCGCCTTCCGTCCGGGCTCGCCGACGGCATGTGGAAGCTGGCCGGCGCGATCGCCACACCGGTCGTGCCGCAGGACTACCTCGACATGTTCGCCCCGCTGCGCGCCGGCGCCGAATTGCGCGGCCGGCTGGTGTCGATCCAGCCCGAGACCGCCGACGCGGCAACCATCCGCATCCAGCCCGGGCGCTCCTGGCGCGGGCATACGCCGGGGCAGTACATCCGCATCGGGATCGACATCGACGGCGTGCGGCACTGGCGGGCCTACTCCCTGACCTCGCTGCGAGGCGAGCCGGACGGCACGATCACCATCACCCCCAAGGCGATCCCCGATGGGCTGGTGAGCAATCACCTCGTCCGCGACGCCCTACCAGGCACGCTCGTCATGCTCGACCAGGCCGTCGGCGACTTTGTGCTCCCCCCCATCCCGCCGGAGAAGATCCTCTTCATCACCGGCGGCTCGGGAATCACCCCGGTCATGGGGATGCTGCGCAATCTGCCCGACGGCACCGACCTCGACATCGTGCTGCTGCACTCCGCTCCACGACCCGAGGATGTCGTCTTCGGACCGGAGTTGCGCAGCCGCGGGGCGGCCGGGCAGCTGGATCTGCGGGTGCGGCATACGGACACCGACGGGATGCTGGATCTCGCCGACCTCGACGCGACCGTCCCCGACTGGCGCGAGCGCGAGGCGTGGGTCTGCGGGCCGACCGGCCTGCTCGACGCCGCGGAGTTGCACTGGGCCGCGAACGATGTCACGGACAAACTGCACGTCGAGCGCTTCCGGCCGACGATCATCGAGGGCGGCGAGGGTGGCGAGATTACCCTGCTGAACTCTCGGCTCACGATCGACGCCGACGGGTCCACGCCCATCCTGGACGCCGCCGAGGACGCCGGCGCCTTGATGAGGAGCGGCTGCCGCATGGGAATTTGTTTCGGCTGCGTGGTGACCATGCGCCAGGGGGCGGTGCGAGACTTGCGTACCGGAGTGATCACCGTCGCCGAACCCGGGGACGAACTGCCCATCCAGACGTGTATCAATGCGGTCGCGGGTAGCTGCGACCTCGAGATCTAGCTCCACCGAATCCGAGGACGTCCATATGACACTCGCTCCCGAACGTCACGATGTCGCCGACGCGCCTGTCGACCGGATCGACATCGACCCACGCGCACCGCACGTCAGTGAGGCCACGCACGTGGCGGCGACCCACCACGAACTCAACTCGCGGCTCTCGGTTGCCGGGGGCGAGGAACGCACCCATCCGCCGAAGCACTCCGGCCGCCCTAACCCGATGGCCGGCTTGACCAACGAGGAGATCGAGGGCATCGGCCGCGAACTCGACGCGCTCCGCGCCGAGGTGATGGATTCGCGGGGGGCCCGGGATGCGGCATACATCCGGCGGGTCATCAAGGTCCAGCGCGGGCTGGAGATCGGCAGCCGCGTCGTTTTGCTCTTCTCCCGCAACAAGTTTGCGTGGGTCGCCGGCACGGCCGGGTTGTCGCTGGCCAAGATCCTGGAGAATATGGAGATCGGGCACAACGTCCTGCACGGGCAGTGGGACTGGATGCGCGACCCCAAGATCCACTCCACGACGTGGGACTGGGACATGGCCTCGCCGGCCAAGCAATGGCAGGCCAGCCACAACGTCCTGCACCACACCTACACCAATGTGCTCGGGCGCGACAACGACCTCGGCTACGGCCTGCTGCGCGTCGATGAGGACCAGAAGTGGGAGCTCTTCCACCTCGGTCAGCCCATCTGGCACCTGATCAATGCGATGTTTTTCGAGTACGGCATCGCCGCCTATGACCTGGAGCTGCGCGGCAATCTGCAGAACTGGGATGAGCTCTCCGATGCCGACAAGGCCACGTTCAAGGCCAATGTCCGCGAGATGCTCAGCAAGATCCGCAAGCAGTGCACCAAGGACTATCTCCTCCATCCGGCGCTCTCGGGCCCGAGCTTCGTGCCGACCCTGCTCGCCAACTTCACCGCCAACACGATCCGCAATCTCTGGTCCAACACGGTCATCATCTGCGGGCACTTTCCCGACGGCATCGACACCTTCGAGACCGACTCGATCGAGGGCGAGACCCGCGGTGAGTGGTATCTGCGGCAGATGCTCGGCTCGGGCAATATCTCCGGCTCGGCGTTCACGCACGTGATGACCGGCAATCTCAGCCACCAGATCGAGCACCACCTCTTCCCGGACATGCCGTCCAACCGCTATGGCGAGATCGCCCCCCGTATCCGTGAGCTGATGGAGCGGCACGACCTGCACTATGTGACCGGGCCGATCGTCAAGCAGGCCTATCAGGTCTATCGCAAGGTCTGCCGGCTGGCCCTGCCCAATGAGGAGCCCGGCCGCACCCGGTGGTCGGTTGTGCGCGGCGAGTTGGCGAGGGTGGCCAAGCGCGAGGGGGCCGCGCGCACCAAGCGCCACCTGCCCTCCACCGCCTGACGCGCTCTCGGGCCCGGCCATGCCCGCGTTGCCGATCTTTCCGCTGGGGACGATCGCCGTCCCGGGCTTCGCGATCGGCCTGCAGATCTTCGAGCCGCGCTATCTGCGGCTGCTCAGCGACCTCGGCGACCTGCCCGAGGCCGACCGGCTCTTCGGGGTGCTCGCCATCCGCCGCGGGCACGAGGTGGGCGCCGGCCGCGCCACCGAGACGTATGCCGTGGGTACCGCTGTCCGCGTCGGCGCGCTGGCGCTCGACGGCCGGGTCGTCCGGCTGCAGCCGGTGGGGGTGCGCCGCTTCCGGGTGCTGCGCCACCTGGCCGACGCGCCGTATCCGCGCGCCAAGGTGGCCTGGCTCGACGACGTGCCGGGGACCGACGCGGAGGGCCTCGAGCGGATCGCGCGTGAGCTGCGGGTGGCCTACGCGGCCTACGCGAAGGCCACCGGGCTCGGCGAGTTGCCTGCCGGTTGGTCACCCGACACCCTTGCGTATGCCGTTCTCGGCGCCTTTCCGCTGCCGCTGGCAGACCGCCAGGCCGCCCTGGAGGCGGGCACGACGGCGGAGCGCCTGACCCTGCTGCGGCGAGTCTTGGGCCGCGAGGCGGCGCTCGTGACCCGTTTCCGCGCGCTGCATCTCGCTCCGGATCCGGGCGCAGCCGGCCTCAACTGACTCAGTCGGCAGTAGAGTTACCCGTCAGTAGTGAACGGAGAACGGGTGGATCAGGACATCATCGTCATCGGCGCCGGGCCGGCCGGGCTGGCCGTCGCCGGGGCGCTCGCGATGCGCGGGCGGCGGGCGGTGGTGTTGGAGCGATCGGCGGACGTGGGCTCCTCCTGGCGCGGGCACTACGACCGGTTGCGGCTGCATACGACCCGGCGATTGTCGGGCTTGCCGGGACTGCCGATCCCGCGGTCGTATGGTCGTTGGGTCGCCCGTGCTGACCTCGTTCGCTATCTCGAGAGCTACCGGGCGCACTTCGACATCGATGTGCGCACGGGGGTCGAGGTGACGGAGATCGCGCCCGTCGTAGGCGGCGGCTGGATGGTCCGGGACGCCTCGGGCGCAGAGTGGCAGGCCGCGAATGTCGTTGTGGCAGCGGGCTACAACCACACTCGCACGCTGCCGTCGTGGCCCGGGCAGGACGGGTTTACGGGGTCGATCGTGCATGCCGGTGACTACCGCAACCCCGGGCCGTATGCCGATCGCTCCGTCCTTGTCGTCGGCACCGGAAACACTGGCTGCGAGATCGCCCAGGACCTCGGCGCCAATGGTGCGGCGCCGGTCTGGCTCGCCTATCGGACGGTGCCCAATATCGTGCGCCGCGACAAGGCGGGCATCCCGGCGCAGTGGACCGGCATCGCGGTCCGGCACCTGCCGCCGCGGCTGGTGGACCGGGTGGGCGCGCTGATGGCGCGGTCCGAGATTCCCGACCTCACGGCATACGGGCTCCCGCGCGCGACGGCCGGGCTGTACTCGCGCGTGCTCGACGGCGCGATCCCCGTGCAGGACGTCGGGATCATCGATGCGATCCGCGCTCGGTGCGTGCTGCCCGTGCCGACGCTCGAGCGCTTCGACGGTGCGGACGTGGTCCTGGTCGACGGCCGCCGACTGACGCCGGATGCCGTGCTGGTCGCGACCGGGTTCACCACCGGGCTGGCGTCTCTGGTCCGCGATCTGGTCGCGCTCGACGCTCGAGGCCGGCCGCGCGTGCTCGGCGGCAAGCCGGCCGCGCCCGGGATGTATTTCCTCGGCTACACCAACCCGATCAGCGGGATGTTGCGCGAGATCGCCATCGATGCGCGCAAGATCGCCAAGGCCATCGCCGGCTGACTGGCCCCCCCCGACTCCTCGTCGAGAGGCCGGTTCAGGGTCATCGAGAGGCCGGTTCAGCCGCGTCGACAGGCCGGTTCAGCCGCGTCGACAGGCCGGTTCAGCCGCGT
>Ga0075158_10002581_pt1 | contig 13094 bp, 13 predicted proteins | sample JI91814BDNA_FD_70968 | JGI IMG/M metagenome (GOLD analysis project Ga0075158, IMG submission 70968) | Wastewater effluent complex algal communities from Wisconsin, to seasonally profile nutrient transformation and Carbon sequestration -... | ecosystem: Engineered > WWTP > Effluent > Algae... | reverse complement strand
GGGTGAGCGACGGGGCTCGAACCCGCGACATCCTGGACCACAACCAGGTGCTCTACCAGCTGAGCTACGCCCACCACGACTGTATGCGCCGGCTGCCCCGGCTGCTGGGAAGTTGGTGCGCCATCAGGGACTCGAACCCCGAACCCGCTGATTAAGAGTCAGCTGCTCTGCCAATTGAGCTAATGGCGCGCGAGGGGAGACACTAGCATCCCGGCCCGGCGGGCGTGAAATCGGTTTGCCCGCGCATGTTCCCGGCCGGCCACCCCGCCCCGACCGGCCGCGGCCCACTCAGCGTTGGGCGCGATAGCGCCAGCCGAGCACCCCGAAAGCGACGGCAACCCCCGCCAGGGCGAGGCCCAAGAGCCAACCGTTGATCCCGCCATCGCGGTCGGCGGACCCGTCGTCCGAAGCAGTTGTGGCCGGCGCGGCGACGGTAGCCGGGGACGTCGTAGCCGCAGGAGCCGTCGAGGAACTCGGAGCCCCGTTCGCCGTCGGCCCCGGAGCGGATTCTGGCTGCGTCGGCGCGGCGACGGCGTCCTCGGCGACCGTGAACGGGACCGCTCCGGAGACCGGGTGCCCGTCGGCGCTGATGACCTTGTAGGTCACGACATACGAGCCCGGGTGCAGCGTCGTGGCCAGCGCCTGCGTCACGGTTGGCCCCTCGGTGCTCGGCTTGCCCTCGGTCATCGACAGGCCTTCGCCGTCGACGACGCGCACCTGCGTCACCTCGGCTGCCAGGTCTTCGGTGAACGTCAGCCTGACCTCGGTCGGCAACTCGTGCAAGGTCGCGCCGGCCTTTGGCGAGCTGGAAACGAGGGCCGTATGCGCGCTCGCGGCCGTTCCCGGCACCACCACCAGGGCCGCGGTAGCGAGAGCGAGCACAGTGATGAGGAGACGACGCACGGCAGACACCGGCCTATTCTCCCCCGTCGCGCTGACTCCGGCGTCGTCGCGTCGCCCGGCGTGGCTCATAGGCTGACCCGGTGACCTTGCCCTCCTTCCCCGGCCTGACTTCCCTGCCCGCCGCCGACCGTCTCGACCTCGTGGCCGACCCGGTCGCCGAGGCGCTGCGAGCGCGCCCCGATCTCGCCGCCCGACTGGCGGTCGTGGAGATCGACCCCGACGTTGCCGACACCGAGGCGATGATCAGGGCCTTCAACCTCCCACTCCCCGCGAGCGCGAACTGCGTGGTGATCTCGGGCTCGCGTGCCGGTGAGGAGCGGATCGCCGCGTGCGTCGTCGCCGCCGACACCCGCGCCGATGTCAACAACCTCGCCAAACGCCGCCTCGACGTGCGCAAGGCGTCCTTCCACCCGATGGATCGCGCGGTCGCCGAGACCGGCATGGAGTACGGCGGCATCACGCCCGTCGGGCTGCCCGCGCATTGGCGCCTCTTTGTCGACGCCGCCCTGCTCAGGCAGGACGCCGTCATCCTCGGCAGCGGGCTGCGCCGCTCCAAGCTCCTCCTGCCCGGAGCCCTCCTCGCCGAACTGGCGGGAGCCGAGTTGGTCGAGGGGCTGGGCTACCGCGCCGGGTGACACCGCCGGCATACCAGCGGGTAGGTGTGGCAAAGCGGGCGCCCCAGCGCCCGCATCGCCTCACCTACCGGCCGGTAGGCAGCGCTACAGATAGAGCCCGGTATGCCCGTCCTGCACCCGGGGAGCGGCGATCGCGTGCAGATCACGCTCGCGCAGGAGGATGTAGTCCTTGCCCTGCAACTCCACCTCCGCCCGCTCCTCGGGGTCGAAGAGCACCCGATCACCGAGTTCGATCTGCCGGGCATTGGGACCGGCGGCGACCACGGTGCCCCACGACAGCCGCCGCCCCACCGACGCCGTGGCCGGTATGACGATCCCCCCGCCCGAGCGGCGCTCGCCGGCCTCGCCCTCCACCGAGACGAGCAGCCGATCGTGCAGCATCCGGATCGGCAGCGTGCCGGCCGGCGTTGGGGCCGCCTTCGGCACGGTCAGGAGGCGCGGCGCCGCAGGATGCAGCGCACGATCAGCACGACGGCAAGCGCGGCAGCGACGGCAGCCAGCCGCTCGGTGCGCAGGTCACCCTCGGGGGTCTTGGTCGCCTCGGCGAAGCGCAGCTTGGCGGCCTCGGTCTGCCGGGCGACGACGGCCTTCGGGGCCGCCTTGCTGGTCAGTTGGTCGATGGTCGAGGCGAGTCGCTCACGGCTGGCCGCGATCTCCGCCTGCAGTTGGGCGATCGACGGGTCGTTGCTCATTGGGGCCTCTCTAGCTGGTGGGGCCGGGCGCTGCGTCGAGCCCGAGGTCGCGCCGCAACTTGGCCACGTGGCCGGTTGCCTTGACGTTGTACCACGCGTGCGTGATCGTGCCCGCCTCGTCGAGGACGAAAGTCGAGCGGATCACGCCCTGGACGATCTTGCCGTAATTCTTCTTCTCCCCGAAGGCTCCCCACGCGGTGAGCATCGTTTTGTCCGGGTCGGAGAGCAGGGTGATGGTCAGGTTGTCGCGCTCGCGGAACTTCGCCAGCGCAGCGGGGCTGTCCGGCGAGACGCCGACGACGTCATAGCCGTGCGCGTGCAAGCGGTCTAACGACTGCGTGAAATCGCACGCCTGCGTCGTGCAGCCAGGCGTCATCGCCTTCGGATAGGCATAGACGATCACCTTGCGCCCCCGGAAATCGCGAAGTGAAACCGCCGTGCCGTGGTCGTCGGTGAGCGTGAAGTCCGGGGCGTGCTCGCCCGGTTCGAGTCGGGTCACGTGCCCTCCAGGTCCGTATGCCGTTACCGACCGTCAACCTATCCCAGCCCGCCCGCGCACCCAACCCGAACTACAGTAGGCCCGCGCGCGAGTGGCGGAATTGGCAGACGCGCCAGATTTAGGTTCTGGTGCCTTCGGGTGTGCGGGTTCAAGTCCCGCCTCGCGCACGCCGGGTCGTTTCGATGGGACGCCGAAATCGTTTGTACGGAACGGCCCTAGAGCACGAAAGTGGGCTTGCACGTGGTCATAATCAGCCCCTCCACGGCCTGATAGGGCTCCCAGGCTCTCCCACAGTGACGGCAGCCCCTCCCGGACGGGCGCTCGGGCATCGCAAGACCCCGGGGAGCCTGATTCTGGGCAGGCTCACGCCGGGGTCTAACGGTGTGTTGTGGGGGTTGTCCTAGGCTGCGTCCTCCAGGGGAGGCCCTAGCGGCAGCGGCTGGGTGTACCCCTTGGTGAGTTCGCGGCGTCGCTTCCGAGGCTTCGGCTTCTGGTAACCGTTGGCGAGGTCCATCCGCTCCCACGCCCACCTGATGATCTTGCGTACGTTGTTGGCCAGGATCATGGCGACGCCCGCGATGAGGGCGTTGAGCCAGCCACGACGAGGACGCCAGTCCGGGTCGTTGATCGGAGCGAAGTAGCCGCGCTTGTTGGTGCGGTTGATCGACTCGATGGTCTGCCGCCCTAGCGTGTAGTAGTGCCGCCACTGCGGGGACTGGTAGGGGTAGCGCTGGCCGAACTTGCCGTCGACCTCCGGAGGGAAGGTCACCGTCTGCTGCTGGCACACCCGAGGCTTGGGGACGATGAGGTTGATCGTGGGAATCTTGGTGCGTCCCGTGGCGTCAGCGGGAACCATCTCTCGATAGTCGCACTTGGCGGTGGCGTACGGCCCGACCGAGGGGCACTGGAGGCGGGCAAAGCCGTCTGCGTCAGGCTGCTGCTTGGTCTTGAACTGGTAGCGCACGCGCTGGTCGAGCAACTTCTCGTACTCGGCAGTGCCGATCTGCTCTGGGTCGCCGTCGCGCTTCAGGAAGTAGTTGATGCTGGCGTCGATCAGGTTCTGGGGCATGGAAGCGCAGTACCACGTGCCTTCCACGAGGATTGCTCCGCCATGGGTGGCCTGGAGGCCGAGGCTGGTTGTCTCTCGGGGGTAGCCGAAGACCCCGGCGATGCCGCGAGCCCGCAGGGGCAGGGCCAACTCCTCCATCTTGGTGTTGGGCAGGTAGGCCATGTCGCAGACGAAGTGGTCGATCTTGAAGCCCTGTTCCAAGAGGGCATCCACGACCAGCAGGGTGTTCTCCGCGATGTTCTTGCCTGGATTGTCCAGGGCGGCAGCCAGCGGGATGTGGGGAAGTCCGGGGATGCAGAGGGCGAGGAGGTGGAACTCGCGAGCCCACTCGATGATGTCGTGGTGCCGGACGAACATGCGCTTCGCGCGGGTATCCGCCTCGACCTTGGTCTTGCCCTTCTTGTTCGCGGGGTCCTCGGCGTCGTGGTTGCCCTGCCGGGTGTACCACGCACAGGTGGGATCACTGGAGACGAACTTGCTGGTCTTGCCCACAGGCCGGGAGGGGGACTGGATGCGCGTGGAGTCGATCACCACGTCCACGGTGGTCTTGCGCCGGGCCTCGCGCGGCAGGAGCATCCAGCAGCCGTAGAAGAGGGCTGCCGTGAAGCGGACGGAGCGCCGCCAGCGCTTGTCGCAGTCCTCCACCTCGCGCTCAGCCACCTTGGTGGCGTACTCCTCCTTGGTCATTTGCCTGTACAGGCTCTCGGGCTCGGGATTCATGAGCGCGACCAGGCGACGGTAGGAGTTGTAGGCCCGGTCGTACATGTTCTTCTGGCTCGCCTCTGGCCCCGGACGCACGATCCCCAAGATCGACAGAAGATCGGCCTCGGTGTTGTAGAGCAGCGCTGCCATCTCCGTGAACAGGGGTGGACGACACTTCAGCGTCAGCACCAGGAACAGGGCGATGATCTGGGCTTCGGAGAGCCACGGGGTAGGCCCTTCACGCTTGTCGCCTCGATCCTCTGCGCGCCAGGACTTGAATAGGTCGTCCAACTTGGCCTGCTCGACCATGTAGGCGGCGGTGTGCCACAGGTCGGGCTTCGTGCCGGTGTGGGCACCCTCCTCGGGCACGAAGTCCCCGAGGTCAGCGAAGAACGAGCGCAGGGCGGCGTCGTCCCGTAGGACGCGCCTGCCCTTCTCGCCGTTGCTCCGCTTACCCGCCACAGACTACTCAGACCGCTCGCAGGGGTCGGCGCATGGCCCAACGAACATCAGTCGTGGTGGGCTCGGGAAGGAGATGCGCCAGTTTCTCGAACGTGCGGAAGGTCTCCAGTCCAGCCGCCACTGAGAGCGGGCCGAGCGGAGTCCCCGAGGCAAGGTGGTGCAGGAGCCAGGTGTTGCGCAAGCGCTCGGAGTTGGGGCGCAGGCCCGCCTCTGGCGCGGTCCGGGAGATGGTGTAGTTGAGGTAGTTCGGATTGGTGGTGGTCCGCGCCACGCCCAACGCCAGGTCCTCGGGCTCACGGGTCTCCACGAGATCGACCAGAGGCTGTTCCCAACGCCACAGGACAGGGACTTCTCGGGGGATCTTCGAGTCGGAGACGCGCAGCAGGACCCCCTGCGGGTCCACGTGGATGTCCCGCACGCGCAGGCGCAGGATGTCGGGCGCGGGGAGCCCAGCGCCGAGTCCCAGCGCGAGGATGGTGTGGCAGTCGCGCCTCCTCACGGGCGTGGTCTGACCCCGAGCCCATGACCGCAGGGCCAGTTGCTCGGTCTCGTCATAGGGCATGGCCACCTTGTCATCGCGCAGGGGCTTCAACCGGGCGGTGCGCTGACCCTGCGGAAGGACTCGCTGGGCCAAGAACAGGAGAGCGGACCTGCGAGTGGCGAGTGTCCCTGTCGTCAGACTTGGAAACGCTCGCTCGCATGCCTCCCCGATGATGTCGCGGTCGAAGACGACGGAGACCTCCAGCGGCAGGCCAGCGATGCGGTGGCACCAAGCCACGTGTGCGGTCACGTGACCCATGAGGTTCTTGGCGGAGTACGGCGAGTTGGGGTCTGCCTTGGCCTTCTCGACCACGACTCGCACAAACGCGCGGACCTTCTCCCAATCGTTCTCGGTGAGGGAGACGGGTTCGTAGGCGCTGACTTCCACCAGCAACTCCTGCCGGTAGTGAACGTAACTACGGTCACTACTATAGCAGGGTCCACCCGGCCCAGGCGATCCGTGCAGATCAGGACCGTCAATCGGCGCTACGGTGGACCCATGCCACGCAAGAGCCGCCCCAAGCCCCGGGAGGTCAGTGTTGCGTGGCCGGACGAGCGTGTGGATGACCCCGTGGTCGAGTCGGTCCGTCTCTACGTCGTCGCGCTCCGGGAGGCCATGGGGGCGCGCTCGATCCGCTCGACGGCCAAAGAGGTGGCGGGCGTCGACTACTCCACGCTGCAAGCGGTGCTTGCTGGAGATGCTTGGCCGGACTCCCTCACGGTGGCGCGTACCGAGCAGGGGTTCGGGGTTCGGCTGTGGCACGGGCCGGTCGCTTTGTCGGAAGACTGAGCGTGTCAGTTCAGTGAGTGCTGGACGTTGGTTCACGCCTTCACGGTGACGAGCACGACATCCTCGGTCCAGGCTCGTGGGGCTCCGGTGGGCCGATGTCACCCTCCGGCGGGAAGTTACCTCCCTCCGGTGGGAAGTAACGACCCACCGGACCTTGTGAATCCCTACAGTTGTTGCTATGGCACGGTACGGCTGGCGACCGCGTGACTACCTCGTCACGCCCGCGAACTTCGGACGGTTCAGCGAGGTGGCTTGGAGGGCCACTGAGGGTGAGCCCCGGCTGAATCAGCCCCTGCCCTCGGACCGAGGCGAACGCTCCGCTGTCGTTGCGGCGAGACGTGACCGGGATCGGTTCCAGGCGGCGCAGTGGCAGCACTCTGTGGCCTATCAAGTACGCGAGGGGGCTCACTACCGCGACCTGAGTACCGAGGACCTAGCCGCGCAGATGCGCGTCGGAGTGGACTCCCTGCGTCGCCTGCTGCGCGGGGATGGACCCATGGAGGTTGAGGATTTCGCTGCCCTGCTGCGTCTGGTGGGTGCACACCCCTTCCAAGACGTGCCACAAGGGCGCGCAGGCACCCAGAGCGAGCCCTGACGCGGGAACCGGATCAGTCGGCCAGACGGCGCAGGATGTGCGCCAGCAGGATTACCGAGTCCGCAGCGATGCCCGCGCTCGTGCGGTCGGCGCGAGGTGAATGCTTCACCTTGTGGGCCAGCGCTGACGCCTTCTTTGCCAACCCACGCAGTTCCTCGTTCTCTCGGCCTGCCAGCCTCTCGCTGAGGTAGGCACCGATCCGCACATCGGTCTTGTCGATGGGCGGCTCGCTCATGCCGTCTGGGCAGTGCTTGCTTGGGTCGTAGACCGTGGTGCTTAGGGCCTCCAGAACGGCCACGGAGCGGTTGCCGCAGTCCCGGTAGTCCTGCAGCTCGGTGGCTGTGCGGAACCGGGCACGGAGTCCCGCGATCTCTTCGTCCACCCGTGGCCACCCAGTGATGGGGCGAGGCGAGACGCCTTCGGCCAGTTCGGCGCGGAACTGGGCTTCTTCCGCCCTCTCCAGAACATCCAGGACCGGCTCGAAGTGCTTGGCCACGATGTCGCGGCGCTTCTGCCACCCTCCTTCTCCAGAGGCACCCACGCCGGTCCAGTAGGACTGGAAGGTCTCGAAGTCCCTCCACGGCACCTCGAAGGCGATTCCCCGCCGCTCCAGCACCATCTTCAAGGCGCGGAGCGCCACACGGCTGTCCTCACGGCTGAAGTCAGTCACCTTGTCGGTGCCCCACGCCCGGTAGGCATCGGCCACCAACCGGGTCAACGAGAGGGCGGAGGCGAGGTCATCGTCCCCGGCGACCGGCCCTCGTGCGAGGGCCTTCACCTTGTCCAGATCAAGAGTGCGCTGGGTGTGGCTCCACGGATCGCTCGGGTCGGTGGGGTCCTCGATCCAGAAGTCACTCACTTGCACAGGGCCAGTCTCCCATCGACTGGTTCGACGTTGGCGAACCCAAGAGCCTGCGACACGCCGAAAGCGCGCAATGACTCTCTTGGCGAGCCTTCTCCTGACGCGCTCAATCTGCATTGATGAGCACCTATTGCTATTTCTCACAGTGACTGCTGGAGGAGGCGAAGCCAGAATGATTCGCGTTGGCATCCGATTTAGCCTTGCAGTACCAAAGACCCCTGAAAGGAGTCGCTATGGCTGGGACTCGGCAGAACAACCAACCCGCAACTGATCAGCGCACTCGGCGGTCTGTCCCGCTCATGCCCGATCAGTGGGCCGCGCTGAAGGAGATCGCTCGCCTGGAGCAGCGCTCGATGCAGAGCCAGATGAGCGTGATGCTCGGTGAGGCGATCAGCCGTTATCGCCCTTCGAAGGGCAGGAAGGCGAACGCCTCGCGTTAGGCAATACGAAGCGCCCCTGCTTCTTGGCCGGAGAAGGGGCGCTTCGGGAAGTCCGTTAGGAGGACACTGATGACGATAGCACCTGGGTCTGACCAGGCTGAGAAGCCGCCCGGAGGTGTGTCGCGGCCCGGGCTCTCAGAGGCCGTGATCCGGCTCGTCGCCACCCGGGCCCAGATCATCGCGATGATGCGTGATCCGAGACTGCCTCCGCTCGCGAAGCAGGTCGGTTCCCTCCTCTGGGCCATCACGGAGACATGGGAGCGCGGTGGGTCCAAGACGCTGACCTACCAGCAGTTGGCCGAGCAGATCGTCTGGGAGTCCCGAGATGGTCACGTGCAGACAGCCTCGGCTGAGGGCGTGCGCAAGGCGGTGAAGGCGCTCCGCGAGGCGGGCTACGTGGCTGTGGCCTCCGTGCAGCATCCCGGCAACGTCAAGCCCGCCAGCATGCAGTGCATCCCGCGCACGACCAGCGACGCCCTTACGAACGATGAATCCGGACCCTTCCGTGTCTGGACGAACGGCACCTCTCCCCGAAGTGCCGGTTCCCAGGAACCGGGAGTTTGGACCGGGCACGATGAAGTGCCGGTACCTGTGAACCGGGAGTCTGAAAGTGGCGGTTTCCAGGAACCGGGAGTTCGCAAGGCGCCGGTTCCCGGGACCCGCCCTGGTAATGGAGACCTCCTGGAAAAACACCTTCCTGGACGAAGGCGACCAATTGACACCCCCTCCTCGCGGCCATGCCGCCGACGCCTCGGCACTAGAGGGTCTGGACTGGGACAACCTGTCGACTGCTTGCGACGTGGTGGAACTGCTCTCGCAGGCCCTTACGGCCCACGGACAGGCGGAGGTGCGCAAGCGCGCCAAGCGCCGGGAGATCGAGCGAGGGGTCGGGACGCTTATGGCTAGGGGCTGGGACATGCCACGGGTCGTCGCTGGTGTGGGGCTCTGGGCTGGCGATCGGGAACTGCGGAACGCCGACGTGCTGGACGAGATCGCCTCACGCCTGGTTCGGACACAACTGGCCTCGCCTGCACGGCTGGTCTTGCACCAGCCGCTAGACCTGCTGCGCCAGTCGTTCGCCCTGGGTGCGGAAGTACGGCTGGAGCGCGAAGGAGAGCAGGAGCCGCGCGAATGGGTGGACGGGGTGGGTGAGCGGCTGGTCGCCGGGGCGGCGAGTCTCGATCCCTTGTCTGACCCGCTCTCTAGGATGGTTCAAGCGGGTCAGGGAGCATTCGCGAGCATGAAGGAGACGCAACCGAGTGTCACGACTGACTGAACTACTACGGCAAGCCCGTAAGGCGGACGAGCAACTGGGCAAGGACCTGGAAGCCGAGATCGCTGCCCTGACCAAGCGCCGCACGTTCGGCCTGGTCTTCGAGCAGCACCAGCCCGAGGCCGTTGAGTTGCCCGGACGCTCCGTCGGTCGTGGCGACAAGGTGCGCGTCCTGCCGCCTCGGGGTGAGGTCAAGCAAGGTGACCAGCGGCTCTGGCGCGTTGACCGGATCGAGCGCGTGGCCGGCACGCGGATGGCGCACCTGAGCGAGTTGGAAGCAGAGCAGCCCGAGGAGCAGGCGGTGCTCGTGGACGACGTGGTGGTCGTGGCTGAGTTCCGTGACCGCATCTATCCCGGGCTGGTCGAGACAGGACGGGTAGAGCGCGGCGGGGACAAGCCCTTCCACACCGTCATCAACGCGGAGAACTACCACGCCCTGGAGATGCTCACGTACACCCACCGGGGCAAGGTCGACGCCATCTACATCGACCCTCCGTACAACACGGGTGCGAAGGACTGGAAGTACAACAACAACTACGTGGCGTCAGACGATGACTACCGACACTCGAAGTGGCTCGCGTTCATGGAGCGGCGGCTGGAGATCGCCAAGGAACTCCTCAATCCGGAAGACTCGGTGCTGATCGTCACGATTGACGAGAAGGAGTACCTACGCCTGGGGATGCTGCTGGAGCAGGTCTTTCCGGAAGCGGATATCCAGATGGTTACCAGCGTCATCAATCGCGCTGGATCGTCGCGCGTTGGGCGGTTCGCGCGGGTTGACGAATACATATTCTACGTCTTCCTGGGGGAGGCTTCCATCCTTCCTTGGACCTCGACGATGCTGGGCGCTGAGGCAGGCCAAGATGAGGTAGGAATGCCGACAGTCTGGTTCACCGCAGTGCGGCGAGGGACCGCATCCGCCGAGCGATCAGCGCGGCCCGCACTCTTCTATCCGGTGGTGATCGACCGCGAATCAGGTCGCCTTGTCCGGGTTGGGGAATCCCTTCCGCTTCATGCTTCTCGCGATAGCGTTGTGTTGGGACCTCACGAAATCGCGATTTGGCCCATCGCCAGAGACGGTAGAGAGCAGACTTGGCGCTTTTCCGCGCAGCGAATGAGGGAGTTCTTCGAAGCAGGTACGGCACGGCTCGGGAGGCGAGACGAGCGAACGGGACTACGCCCAATCACCTACCTCCAGCCTAGAACACTCTCGAACATTCGTAACGGGACGTTCGTCGTGTCTGGGCGTGACGCGGAGGGTGCGCTCGTGCTGGGCCTGGGGGAACGGGCCAAGGTGGTGACCCCGAGAACGGTTTGGAACCGCACCGGGCACTTCGCACGGGATCACGGATCGCATGTCATCAAGAATCTCCTTGGGGGGAAGAGATTCGATTTTCCCAAGGCCCTCTATGCGGTGGAGGACACCCTCAGATTTGTCTTATCCGGCAAGCGGGATGCGGTCGTTTTGGACTTTTTTGCTGGCTCAGGCACTACAGCCCATGCGGTCATGCGCCTAAACAGGCAAGACGATGGGCGTCGACGTTGTATCAGCGTGACCAACAACGAAGTCAGCGCTGAGGAACAGGCAGTTCTGCGGCTGAAGGGCTTCAGGCCCGGTGACGCGGACTGGGAGCAGTTGGGTATTTGCGACTACGTGACCAAGCCCCGAGTGACTGCTGCGATCACGGGACAGACCCCTGAGGGTGACCCGATCAAGGGCGACTACAAGTTCACTGACGAGTTCCCGATGGCGGATGGGTTCGAGGAGAACGCAGCCTTCTTCACGCTGACCTACGAGGACCCGCTGTCGGTTCGTCATCACCGGGCGTTCGAGCGGGTTGCTCCGATGCTGTGGCTTCGGGCCGGGTCGCGAGGTCGAGTCATTAATGACCTTGGTGGAGACGGCTGGGACGTGGCCGAGGCGTATGGCGTGCTGGAGAACATCGACCAGATGGGTGACTTCGTGGCGCGGGTCGCCGAGGTTGAGACGGTTGCGACGGTCTTCGTCGTGACCGACTCCGATGCCGCGTTCCAGATGACGTGCCGTGATCTCCCCGAGCGGGTGACGGCGGTGCGGCTGTACGAGTCCTACCTGCACAACTTCATGATCAACCGGAGGGCAGGCGCATGAGGTACACCCTGAAGGACTACCAGGCCGAGGCCGTGCGTGAGGCGCTGCGTTGGCTGGAGCAGGCCCGGGACACGTACCGGCGATATGGCTCACTGTCGCAGTTCTCGTTGGCCGCGACCACGGGAGCGGGCAAGACCGTCATGGCGGCGGCGATCATCGAGGCACTCTTCTTCGGCTCGGACGAGTTCGACTTCGCCGCTGACCCTGGCGCGACGGTGCTGTGGTTCTCCGATGACCCGTCCCTCAACGAGCAGTCACGGGCGCGCATCCAGGCGGCGGCGAGTGAGTTGGACTCCCGACTGCGGGTCATCGAGAACACGTTCTCGGAGAACTCGTTCACGCCGGGGATGGTCTACTTCCTCAACGCCCAGAAGTTGTCCAAGAACGCCCGCCTGGTGCGCGGAGCGACGCCCGACAATCCCAATGAGCAGCGACTGTTCCAGCCCACGCCGGACATGGTGCAGCAGACGATCTACGACGTGATCCGCAACACCGTCGAGGCGGAGGGACGCACGCTCTACTTCGTCCTGGATGAGGCGCACCGGGGCATGAAGTCAAGCACGGAGCGCGACACCACGGTGCTGCGCCTGATCAACGGCGGCTCGGGGGCTCCGGCGATGCCGGTCGTGTTCGGCATCTCCGCCACGGTCGACCGCTTCACCCAAGCGATGAAGAAGGTCACCAACCGGACGGCTCTGCCCCCGGTCGAGGTGGACTCGGCTCTGGTGCAGGCGTCCGGTCTGCTGAAGGACGACATCGTGCTGACGATCCCGACCGAGGAGGGGAACTTCGACACCACTCTCCTGCGCCGGGCGGTCCAGCGGGTAAGGGAGTCGACGGATGCGTGGGCTGCCTACGCCGCCGAGCAGGAGGAAGCCGACCCGGTGGTGCCGCTGCTGGTGGTGCAGGTGGCCGACAAGCCCACGGAGGCCGATCTGGCTCGCGTGCTCGATGCGATCTACGACGAGTGGCCCGACCTTCCGCTGGACGCTGTCGCGCACGTCTTCGGCACCCACACCGATCTGCTGGTGGGTCAGCAGCCTGTGCCCTACATCGCCCCTCAGCGGGTGCAGGATGCCAAGCACGTCCGGGTCCTGCTGGCGATGGAGGCAATCTCGACCGGGTGGGACTGTCCCCGGGCCGAGGTGCTGGTTTCCTTCCGGACCCGGAACGACTCGACCTACGTCCACCAGTTGCTCGGACGGATGATGCGCACGCCCTTGGCTCGGCGCATCCCGGGCAACGAGGTTCTGAACTCGGTGGATTGCTTGCTGCCTCACTTCGACCGCAAGACCTCCACGGCCATCGCCCAGATGCTGATGAAGGGCAAGACGGCAGTGGATGACTCCGACCAGGGCGAGGGCGACGAGGAGACCCAGAAGGCGCGCAGGGTGCTGTTCGACCCGGTACGGCTGGAGCCCAATCCCGAGGTGCCGCAGGAGGTCTGGGACCTTCTGGAGCAGATTCCCTCGGTGACGATCCCGAAGAAGAACGTCAAGCC
>Ga0075158_10002580_pt1 | contig 13096 bp, 10 predicted proteins | sample JI91814BDNA_FD_70968 | JGI IMG/M metagenome (GOLD analysis project Ga0075158, IMG submission 70968) | Wastewater effluent complex algal communities from Wisconsin, to seasonally profile nutrient transformation and Carbon sequestration -... | ecosystem: Engineered > WWTP > Effluent > Algae... | reverse complement strand
CGACAAATGAGTTTCTTGAAAAACTCGTCCATCATTTTTTATTCGAAAAGCGATGAAACGCCAATTATAAAACTGTTGAAAGACCGATTGGCCATGGATGACATGGGCCTTGATACCAATTTCATTCACAAACGCGGTAATGCAATGATAGAGCGTATTGAAGCCATCAGTAATTACGTGTTACAGAAAACGTTATGCAGAAGTGTAGTGATTGCCAGCTATTTCGGGGAAAAATTCGAAAACGTTTGCGGTGTATGTGACGTATGTATAGAAAGCAAGAAGTCTGAAAAAATTGATTTTGATGCGCTCTACACTCAACTTACTGATTTACTTCAAACTCCAAAGAAAATCACAGAAATTGCAGATGCGTTAAAAACCTCTACCTTAGTAGCCAATCAATTATTGGAATGGGGATTGAGCATGAATAAAATCATTAAAACAGAAGACGGAAACTATTACAATGTCTAAGCGAATTATCTTTTGTGTAACCAACGATTTGAATACCGATCAACGGATGATTCGCATATGCACTTCACTGCAAGATGCAGGATACACAACAACACTTGTGGGTAGACAACTGCAAGATTCACTCCCGCTGAAAGAACGCACATTCAAACAAGTACGATTGAATTGCTTTTTTACTAAAGGAAAATTCTTTTACTTGGAATACAATATTCGGTTGTTGTTTTGGCTTTTCTTTCAAGCTACTGATGCGATTTGTGCCATTGATTTAGACACGATTGTTCCGGCTACAATTGTTGCAAAACTAAAAGGCAAAAAATTGATTTACGATGCACATGAATATTTCCCATATGTACCTGAGGTGATTGAACGTCCGTTTACGCAAAAGATTTGGCTTTGGGTAGAGAAAACATACTTACCGAAGTGTGATTTAGTATACACCGTATCGGGTAGCATTGCCAATGAGTTTGAAAAGCATTACGGTAAGCCTATCTACACCATTAGGAACGTTTCGTTCGAAAGAGAATGGACAGACATTGAAAAACCGGAAAAACATCTTATTTATCAAGGTGCTTTAAACACGGGTCGCGGGCTAGAGCAATTGATAACTGCTTGTAAAGGGAAAGATTACGTTTTGCACCTCTATGGAGATGGAGATGTAAAACAGGAATTGCAAGCCATGGTGAGCCGTTTGGAGTTAGAAAAACAAGTCTTGTTCAAAGGCAAAGTTTCGCCTGATGAATTGTGGAAGGAAACCCAACAAGCCTATATAGGGATAAACTTTGCGGAGAATAAGAGCTTAAGCTATTGGTTATCGTTAAGTAACAAGCTGTTCGATTATATTCAAGCGGGTGTACCCCAAATTATGATGAATTTCCCGGAGTTTGTAGCACTGAACGAACCCAATCCGTTTGGAGTAGTGATTGCCGATCTAAAACCGGAAACCATTCAACATGCAATCGACAGTTTGTTGAATAATGCTAATTTATACAACCAACTCAGGAATAATTGCGTAGCATTGAGGAAAGAATTAACTTGGGAAAACGAATCCGTTAAACTTGTTCAATACTACCATGAGCTTTTCAAATAAATCCATTCACATTGTTTCGTTCAACATTCCTTTTCCTGCCGATTATGGAGGAGTGATTGATGTGTTTTACAAAATAAAATCCTTCACCGAAATAGGCGTGAAAGTACATTTACATTGCTTTGCATACGGACGCGAAAAAAGTGCAGAATTGGAAAAAATTTGCGAGTCGGTTACTTACTATGAACGCAAGAAATTTTATCAAGCTATTTATTCATCCGTTCCTTATATCGTTGGCTCAAGAACATCAGGCGAATTGTTGGCTACTTTGGCGGAAGATGATTATCCGGTGCTGTTTGAAGGTTTACACACTTGTTTTTACTTATCACACCCTTCTTTGAAAAACAAGAAAAAAGTGGTGCGTATGCACAACGTAGAATGGGATTATTATAAGAAGCTTGGAACTGCTGAACGCAACTATTTGATTAAGTTTTATTACAACATGGAATCGTTGCGCCTGAAGAAATTCGAAGAGCAATTGCAACATGCAGATACGATTTTCACGATTAGTCAGAACGACTACACCTATTTGGCCGACACTTACAAAAACACGTATTACATACCTGCATTCCACCCGAATGAAAAGCTTACGGCTATTGAAGGTCGAGGCAATTACATTTTGTATCACGGCAATTTAAGTGTACCTGAGAACATTCAAGCGGCATTATATATTGCTAAAAAAATTGCACCAAAAGTAAATGTCCCTATCATTATTGCAGGAAAAGATCCAAGCAAATTGATTGTGGATGAAATCAAAAAACACAAGAATATTTCGTTGGTGATGAATCCATCAGATGACAGTTTGTATGATTTGATTAAAAATGCACAGATTAACTTTTTGGTCACTTTTCAAAACACAGGTATCAAACTAAAACTGCTGAATGTATTGCACAGAGGTCGTTTCTGCCTAGTGAATTCACCTATGGTAGAACAAACAGGATTAGACACCTTGTGTATTGTTGAAAACGACACCCATAAACAATTGGAGTTGGTAGAAGAACTCATGCTAAAAACATTTACTGCTGAAGACATTGCAGCGCGAAAAGCACAATTGGCCGACTCGTTTTCGAATCATGAGAACATCCTTAAAATGGCAAGAGCAATATGGGATTAAGGATAATTGGTATCATCCCTGCTCGATTTGCATCGACACGCTTTCCCGGCAAACCATTGGTAGACATTGCCGGAAAGTCAATGATTATGCGTGTTTATGAACAAGCCAAAAAAGCATCGCTACTTACTGATGTAATTGTAGCTACAGATGATGAACGCATTTTTAGTCACGTAAAGGAACATGGGGGTAAAGTGATGATGACGGCAACAACCCATCAAAACGGAACTGAACGTTGTGCTGAAGTGGCTGAACAATTTAAAGCAGAAGCAGATGCCTTCATTAATATTCAAGGCGATGAACCGTGCATTCATCCCGAGCAAATTAACCAAGTGGCGGAATTGTTAATGCTACAAGGCGTACAAATTGCCACTCTGCAGAAACGAATTGAAGATGTATCTCTTCTTCAAAACCCAACCATAATAAAAGTGGTATCAACCGGTGGGAAAGCGCATTATTTCAGTCGTTCAGTCATTCCTTTTTTCAGAAACGATAGTTTTGACAACTGGCCCAAGCAGCATACCTTCTTCAAGCACATTGGCATTTATGGCTTTCAAAAAGATGTGCTTTTAAATGTGGTTAAATTAGTACCTAGTCCATTAGAGATGGCAGAGCAACTAGAGCAATTACGATGGCTAGAAAACGGTTATACCATTCATTTAGGTGAAACTACACAAGAAAGCTACTCGGTAGATGTAGAAACCGACTTAGGCAATATTTTGAAACTTATTTAAAATGAAGATGCCCGAATAAACGGGCATGACGTTGGGGATTAAAAATCGCCATTTCCGCAGGATGAGTGCGGAAATCTTCGCTGTATCTTATTCAACTACAATTCTCTTTACAGAAGTATTTTCACCACTTTGGATTTTTAGTAGATAAACACCCTTAGCTAGCCCTGATAAATTAAGTACAGTTTCGCTTGAAGTTGTATTTATCTGTTTAATCTCTTGCCCATGAATACTCATCAATTGAAGTTGAACTTCGTTCATAAAGTAAGGTAATTTTACGGTCACCTTTCCGTTTGTTGGATTAGGGTAGAGATTTACAACAAATGGAGATTCGCGGCTAGGTACTGTTCCTGTTACATTACTATTACAAGATTTTATCTGATTCTGAAAAATTGTTTGAACATGCAATACATCTTTCAATGCATTCATTGGATATTCATATCCACACCCGCCATTACAAAATGAAGTGATAAAGGCCATATCAACTTCTTTGCTTTGATTCGATTTTAATGTATCCAAAAAAACACTTGAAATAGAGTAAAAGTTTGGATTTAAGGATGTTGAAGAATTCAAGAACGTCCAAGCGCTATCTGAAAAACAGTACTTTGTTTGGTATCCAATACCATTGTATCCGTTACCACCATAATGGATTGAATCTCCGTTTCTGAATAAACCAAGTTGATAATTTCTATATTCTTGACAGGATTTGGGAAAGCCTATCGGACTATCTGAGCTATCAATATATAAAGAGCTCGTCATCTGCCGACATAAAAATGTTGTAAATTGAAAAGGCCAATCGGTCGCATAACCTAACTGTCCTGTGCTGCAGTAATTTGGATCGTTTGATCTTCTATTGTATGCAAAACTAGAACTTGAAGCAGAGTCACAACCTATTGCGTCATCTAAATAACATCCAATTTCCGGATTCATTACATTGGAAAAGTATACATCATGAAAATCGCGTTGAGAACGATTGCTTAGTTTAATATTCAGGAACATAGTATTATCTAATAAAGTATCAATACTATGAAAAGCATAACCCATAATTTGCATTTCAATACCCATTTTAGAACAATTCGAAACAGAAGTGTTTCTTACATCATTCAGAAATAACAACACAGCCTGATCGCCTAAGATATCTGGGTATTCACCCAATATTGGCTCATATATACCATTATGATTAATATCAACAAACGGAGCTAACTGAGCGGCTTCACCCAAAGCCACTCTCCCATTACCCGGCCATTTTCCAATAATATCAGGAACTGTATATCCGGGAACTGTATAATGACTTCGATGATAATCAATATCAACTTTGGACACTTTGAAAACGTGTTTGTACAATGAATCATATTGTGCGTCATAGACATTTGAAATTGGTCCTGCAGTCCAATCGGCAACTGTTGATTGAAATGTTGCAGCTCCACTCAAGTTATTAAACTGATCAAGTCCGCTTAACCAAAAGGAATTGCTTTCTATTGCGTGTACACCTATTGATAGTCCATTACCTTTAGGCACTTCATAGGCAGGCATTCCCAAAAGAGTATCATTACTTGTCTTTGCAAAAAGTACTCCGCCCGGATAAAACCCAGCACGAATATTATTTGTATCCAGATAAACCATGTTTTGCGCATGAATAATTGAACTCATGAATAGCAGAATAAAAAGTGTTAGATTTTTTTTCATAATGTTTGCTTGCACTTTTATTGAACCAAAACTCTCTTCACTATCGTATTGCCATCGCTTTGTACTTTAATCAAATAAACACCTTTAGCTAATGCAGATAAATCAAGCATAGTTTCTTCTTGAGTTATCGTTTCCATCCGTACTATTTGACCTTGAATACTTAATACAACTAAACTTGCTTCACTACCAATATTTGTCAATTTGACGTTTAGCTTCCCATTGGTAGGATTAGGATGTAACTCAATAGCAAAAGTATTTTCAACTTCATTTCGTACACCGGAATAAATTTTGCCACAATAATTAAATTGTTGTTGATACAATGAACGAATATGTTGTATATCGGATAAAAAGGTATCTACTAAAGCGATATGACCTATTGTATTACTTAGAGTAGATACAGATGCAATATCTATTACTCTTACTTGATTTACTTTGAACGTATCTAAGAAAATTGTACTTGCCATTTTTCTGTCACCTGATAAAATTGTATCAGGAGTTTGTGAATATACTTCTGACCATCCGGTTGAATCGTTTGGATTTCCTGGGAAACAAAACTTTGTGAGTGGACCAGTACTCGAATAACCATTACCGCCATATCGAATAGGTGTTCCATCTTTAAATCGTGCAGTTTGATAGTTGCGATATTCACTACAGTTCATTGGGTCTGTCATTGGACCTGTTGCACCATTATAGAAATGGTTAAACTCATCCATTCGCTGGTTCAAGAATGTAAACCCATGAACTATACTCGTGTCACCATACCCTTTGGAACTTGATGTGCACAGGGGATCAATGGCCTCTCCATTGTATGTAAAATAGGAATTGGAAAGTGTATCACACCCTACTCTATCATTCCTATAACAGCCTAAATCAGGATCAACAAAATTGGAGAAATAAACACTTGAATAATTGTTTGTTGACCGATTAATAAACTTTAGATTCAGGAAAACAGTATTGCTTAATACTTTATCTGTACCACAATCAACAACATATGCCATAACATGTAGTTCAACATTCATCTTCAAGCAATTGGCATAAGAAACACTTCTTGCATCATTCAACACAAAAAAAACGGCTTGATCGCCAATGATATCGGGATAGTCGCCTAATAGCGGTTCATACAATCCATTTCTATTCACATCAACGAAAGGTGCTAATAATGCAGTTTCATTGAATGCAGCTCTTCCATTGCCTAGCCAGTTCTGAATATTTGCAGGCATCACATAGCCCGACTTAAAATAATTATTGATGTGATAATTAATTTCTGCCCTAGATACTTTATACACTTTTTTATAAATAGAATCGTATACAGAATCGTATATTGAAGAAATGGGTCCAGTAACCCAATCAGAGTTTACTGTATATCTAGAAACTGCACCATGCAAATTACCGGCATTATCTAGTCCTGTCATCCAAAACGAAGATGTAAAAACGGCATTTTTACCGGAGTTTTTGGGCACCTCATAAGAAGGTCCGTCTACATTATTCCGAATGGTTTTACAAAATAAATTTCCTCCGGGTGCGAACCCTGCCTTCACATTATTGGCATCTAAATATTCCATGTTTTGTGCGTAGGTATCAAAACAAAAAACGGTCAAAAAAGCCGTAAACAAGAGGATTGCAAAAGATTGAGTATATATTTTCATTGCTTTTCATTTTAGGGTTAAAGAACTTGGGGTAAACTTAAGGAACGGATAAAATCTATTGTCACCAAACTGTAAAACAAAAAATGCGATTTATCTTATGACGCAACGATGACAATTCGATTTCTAAACCCAGAAGTTGTTGGTTGCAAATAATGGTTTATCTTACACAAAAGCACATACATGGAAAATAAACCTTCGCTCAAACTCATTGATGCTATTCTAATTGTAGCCGGATCTATGATTGGCTCCGGCATTTTTATTGTCAGTGCCGATATGTCGCGCACAGTAGGCGGCACCGGATGGATGCTTTTACTGTGGGTACTTTCAGGATTAATTACAGTGCTTGGCGCGTTAAGTTATGGAGAGTTGGCCGGCATGTTTCCTAAAGCAGGAGGCAACTATCACTACTTGAAAGAGGCGTATAATCCGCTTGTAGGTTTTGTGTATGGATGGACATTATTCCTCGTAGTCCAATGCGGTACCATTGCTGCCGTTGCTGTGGCTTTTGCAAAATTCAGCGGAGTATTGTTTGCTCCATTCAGCGAAAAAAATATTCTATTTTCAATCGGCAGTTTTTCATTTTCTGCAGCGCAATTAATAGGCATTTTATTGATTGTTTTCCTCACATGGATGAACAGCAAAGGCATTCAATACGGCAAGTGGATTGTGCGTATTTTTTCATCTTCGAAAATCATTGCACTTTTCGGCATTATTATCCTTGGCATTTTTGTGTTTGGGAATCAAGAGGTGTGGCTCGAAAACACGAAAGATATGTGGCGTTCAGGCACCATTGCAGAAACAGCTGATGGCATTAGCAATAGCCCACTCACCACACTCGGATTAATTTCAGCATTAGGCATTGCCCTCGTTGGCTCATTGTTTTCTAGCGATGCTTGGAACAACGTTACCTTCATTTCAGGTGAAATCGAAAACCCAAAAAAGAATATTCCTTTAGCTTTATTGATAGGTACACTTTCGGTTTCAGTGATTTACTTTTTCGCAAATATTGCTTACTTGCATTTACTTCCATTTTACGGCAATCCACATGGTGCATCCATTTTTGAAAAAGGCATCATGTTTGCCGATCAAGACCGTGTGGGCGTTTCAGCCGCTTTTATGATATTTGGAGGTATTGCTTCCATTATCATGGCCGTGTTAATTATGGTGTCTACATTCAGTTGTAACAATGGAATCATTCTTTCTTCAGCACGTTTGTTTCAAGCTATGGCCAAAGACGGATTATTCTTCGACCGTATGAAAAACAACAACGAAGCGGGTGTTCCCTCTTTCGCCCTTTGGGTGCAATGTATTTGGGCTTCGGTGCTTTGCTTATCGGGCAAGTATGGGCTACTCTTAGATTACATCATGTTCCCAGTAATGTTCTTTTATATCATCACCATTGCCGGCATCTTTATTCTTCGCAAAAACAAACCGGAATTAGATCGTCCGTATAAAGTTTGGGGCTACCCAATTATACCGATACTCTATATTATTTTAGCCGCCCTTTTCTGCATTAATTTGCTGATAAACAAACCACTAACAACCTACCCGGGTTTCGCCATTGTTTTGCTCGGAATTCCTGTTTATTATTATTGGCAGAACAAACAAAAGACCGTTTAATTTCAAAAACCATTTTCATTTTATGCAACAAGCGCAAAGCATCGAAACCAGACTTCAATCGGCCATTAAAGATGTGGTTGGGTTCCCTAAACCGGGTATTTTATTCAAAGACATCTCCCCTATTTTTTTGGATGCCGAATTGTGCAAAGATGTGACCAAAGAATTTGTGAAGCAGTTGCGTAACATTCCGGATGCTATTTGCGTAATAGAAAGCCGAGGGTTTTTCTTTGGGATGTTGATTGCCCAAGAGTTGCAAATTCCGCTTATTCCGCTCCGAAAAAAAGGCAAATTGCCCGGAACTGTTCGTTCATTCACCTACGATTTGGAATATGGTTCAGCAACACTTGAAGTACAATCAAACATACTGAAGCCGGGATGGAATATCCTGATTCATGATGATGTGTTAGCAACCGGTGGTACGGCTATTGCTGCTGCAGAGTTGGTAAAAGCAGAAGGTGCAAATGTAGCTGAATTCTGCTTTCTGATGAGTCTTGATTTTCTGAACGGAACCGAAAAACTAGCCGGATACGAAACTCCGGTAAATAGTTTGGTACGCTTTTAGATAATCAAAGGGAAATGACAAAACAACTATGAAACTACATTTACGAAAAAACATCCTCACTGCTATTGTATTCGGCAGCATTTTTTCTGTATCGGCACAAATTGATACTACCATTTGGAATAGCACAAAAAAAATCGAAGACAATCGCTTTGTTGCTGAAATTCCTCAAGATTGGAAAGTGGTAACTATTGCCAATGCTTCAGAATACTCACACAAATACGAGTTCACGGGTATAGGCATTAAGCCAATGGTGTTACAAAGTCCGGTGACTGCTTTTCTTACCATTAAAAAAGCAACACAAACGGACGTAAAAGCTATTCTTGAAGAGGAACTTAAAGACTTCAACACCTTTTACGATAAAGTACAAGAAGCTAACTACACTGTAGATTCTTCAACCGTAAAACTAAAAACAGGCGAAGATGGCTTCTATTTGCATACCCGTTTCTACAGACGATCAAAAGCAAGTAATTACAGTCGCTTTTACCTTGTTGCACAAAACAAGAAAACAAACGAATATTACGTATTTGCCTATTGGTTTCAATATAAAGATCCTACCTACGATATTGAGCGCAACAACCGACTGAAAGAATATGTATTAAAAGCGATGAGCAATATCTCGTTCCGATAAGCTTTTATCTATCGCCTTCGGTGAACTTCAACAAGTAGGTATCAGGGTTCGGTAATTGAATGGCAATGGGGAATTTCGCCTGATTCTTCTGAATCGCAGGATAAAGATATTTCGCAGTAGAAGCAAAACCAAGTTGCTCTAAAACCACATAATCAACGCTGTTTTCGCGGAAATAATCCAATACCACAGTATCGTTTAACGAAGGTTTATCGCCAATAGTTGTTCTATCGGCAAAGTACATGAACATATCCGGCTTACGGGCACTGAACACTGCGTCTTTTGGTGTGTTAGCTTTGGCCCATTTCGCCAACTCAAAGTAATTTCTGTAATTCTGTGGCGTTGGCTCTGTAAGTTTATTTTTTAAACTCTCCAAAGGTGAATAATAATACATCGCAAAAAACAGCAACCAATACGGACTGAAACTTGCAATCGATAATTTTCCAAGTACAAATTCTACTAAACCTATAATACCATAAATGAACAAGAATAAAAATACAGGTACAAGCACTTCAATGAAACGCAATCCACCAAAGGCATCCGGCCATGCTAACAAAATAGTGAATACGGCAACTATATAACCCAAAAAGAAAAACTTGTAATCTTTTAAACGGAAAATACCGAAAAGAATAAAGGCAATAATCATTATACCGGTTATCCAAAACGAAAGTGGCGTTTTCTCTGTAGTGAGTTCCAATCCAAAAATACTAGTTGGAATATCTAATGAAACATAACGAATGAAATTGTTTTCTATCCGCTCAATAAAGGTAGACATGGTTAAGTTACCCAACTCCGGTTTGTATGGATTCACCTGCATCAATTGCGATGCATACGAACTGCCCACTTGCTTACCGCGAATGTACCAAGGCAATACCATCAACACATAAGCGCCTGTTGACACTAACAAATGTTTCCACTTTTTGGAGAACAAGAAATAAAGAAACATAGCCCCAAACAACGCAATACCAATAGATTTGATGTAGTAACCAATGGCGAAAGCGCCTACCGACAATAACAATTTCCAGCTTTTCAAAGGATTGTCATCGCTAGCAGAACGTACCAAAAAGAAAATCCCTGCAATGCTGGCCAATACGAAAGGAATCTCACTCATACACGACACCGCACTACTCATTAACAATTGATTCAACAACACAAAAATACTCACCACAAAAGCTAGGGCTTTAGAGGCTTGAATTTTGGTAAGCGTGAAATAGAACAATAGAATAGAAATAAAATAGAACAACCCCATTACAAAACTCACATCCATCATATCGGCATTAAACAACTTAATGCATGTGGCAATGATGAACGGAAAGCCCGGTGGAAAATGGATTTGCGGTGTTGGATGAATAGAAGTAGCATTCACATACCCATGGCCTTCCGCCAAACCACGACCTAAAAGAAAGTAAGCAAAATTATCGCCATTCAAATCCATATAATTGGAATTGAAAATCCATAAGTAAATCATCCAAAACAATGCAGAAAGAATGAATACATGCACCCAATCTACATTCAAGGAGAAACCTGAACTTTTTTTCTCTGTTGCAGTTTCAGTCTTCTTCGTATTACTTGCTTGTACTTTTTTTGCCATAATGTATATCGTTTGAAATTGCTATTTTATAACCAACTCTTATAGTATTCTTTGTCTTCAATATCGAGCGCTTCTTCACAAATGTGGAGCGGACGGAAAGTATCCACCATCACCGCTAACTCATGCGTTGCTTCTTTTCCAATACTTTTCTCGATTGTTCCGGGATGCGGTCCATGCGGAATGCCCAGCGGGTGATGCGAAATCATACCTCGCTCAACATGTTTTCTGCTCATAAAATCGCCATCCACATAATACAACACTTCATCTGAATCTACATTGCTGTGAAAATAAGGCGCAGGAACAGCCAACGGATGATAATCGTATTTACGCGGTACAAAACTACAAATCACAAAATTACGCGCTTCAAAAGTTTGATGCACCGGAGGCGGTTGATGCACTCGTCCGGTAATAGGTTCAAAATTGTGAATAGAAAATGCATACGGATATAAACAACCATCCCAACCTATAGCATCAAAAGGATGATGTTGGTAGTGATACGGAAATAGATGATCCGATTTCTTGATATACACCAAAAAATCGCCTGTTCCATCGTTCGTTGTCAATTGCTCCGGTTCACGAATATCACGCTCACAGAAAGGTGAATTTTCAAGCAATTGCCCAAATTCATTTCTATATCGTTTCGGATATACCACGGGCGAAAACGATTCGATAATCAACAAACGATTGTCTTCCGTATCGAATTCCATTTGATAAATAGTACCGCGTGGAATCACCAAATAATCACCATACCCAAATGTAATTACTCCATACAGCGATTTCAATGTACCACTGCCTTCATGCACAAAAATCACTTCATCGGCTTCTGCATTCTTGTAGAAATAATCGGTCATACTTTTACGAGGAGCAGATAACGCTAAATAAACATCCGAATTCACCAACACATATTTTCTCGACTGCAAAAAATCGTCTTGCGGCTGAACTTTAAATCCTTTGTAACATCTATTTTTTAGATTCTTTCGCTCAGTTATCTTAGGTGCGAATGGTGTGGGTTCTCCAACTTCTAAAACTGCTGTAGGCGGATGTACATGATAAACAATGGAAGACACATCCGAAAAGCCTTCTGTTCCTACTAATTCTTCAGCATACAACGAACCATCCGGTTTTCGAAACTGTGTATGTCGCTTTGCAGGAATACTTCCCCGTTTACAATAATGTGGCATGGCTTGATTATTTCACCCAAAATAAACGGAAATTCGGGGAATACAAAACTTCCTTCAGCCTAAACAATAGGTTGTTAATTGAAGTCTATACGGGAAAGCTATTTAATCAATTGAATTCCTATAAATTGTAGCATGCAAACACAAATCAGAACATCCATTTTCCGAAACACATTGCTATTTGCGGCAATTACATTTGGTGGTTTTCTTTTAGCTGTATACTTTCAGTGGTTCGGACCGGGAACTAATGTAGGTGGTGCCTTCTGCGAAGCCGCACGCGAGGGCATGATCAAACAACCGGCCAACACCTGGAGTAACCTGAGTTTTATTTTCTTTGGATTATTGATCGCCTATCAACTCTCCGGTGCTACATTTGCCCATGCCAATAACACCTTAACCCGAAGCACATTCACGGCAACATTCTTTGCATCATTAGTGGTTTTCCTCGGTCCGGGCAGTATGGCTATGCACGCCACAGAAACCATTACCGGTGGTGTGTTAGATATGTTAAGTATGTATTTGCTTGCCGCATTCGCTACTGCTTATGCTATGCAACGCAGCTTTAATTGGAGCAATTTGAATTTCACCATCACATTTTTCTTGGTAGTTGTAATATGTGAAATAGCCGGACAATATCACGGACAAGTTCCTATTGTGGGCTATGCGGGCAACTTGGCATTCGGACTGTTTCTTGTTACTGCTGCTGCATTTGAGAGTTACAATGCCTTTGTAAAGCATTTTCAAATCACCCGAAAATACGGCTATTGGAGTATTTTTTTTCTACTTCTCGGCTTTGC
>Ga0075158_10002578_pt1 | contig 13100 bp, 10 predicted proteins | sample JI91814BDNA_FD_70968 | JGI IMG/M metagenome (GOLD analysis project Ga0075158, IMG submission 70968) | Wastewater effluent complex algal communities from Wisconsin, to seasonally profile nutrient transformation and Carbon sequestration -... | ecosystem: Engineered > WWTP > Effluent > Algae... | reverse complement strand
GAGTTTGACATCCTGATCGTAAAAAAAGACTATGATCCCAGGATAGATTTCTCCCTGATCAATACCGGTGGCAGCCTGGTGACCGATGAAATGATCCTCCGTAACGCGAAACAAATCGCTTATGTCAGCACCATCCTCGGGGATGAAGGAAGAAAGACAAGGGTTAGTCTGGCCGGAAATAACAATATCTACAAATCACTGGTCGACAGGATGAGTGATCAGTTGCTATATAGTAATACCATACCGGTTCATATCAGCATGTGTGTACAGGGAAAAAGATTCAGGTTCTGGTGGGATGATAAAAAAATTCTGGATATGGAAATGATTGACCAGCAATATATCCCCAACCAGCTTGGCTTCTATTTTGGCTCCGTTGGTGGTTCCGAATTCTATGTCAGCAATATCCGGATAGCTAAAGATATCCCCGCCACCAAACCGGCCAACCCACCAGCCAATACCAGTACAGTTACAACAGCACCTGAGGCGCCCTCCAATACCAATACAAAACCTGCGACAGCGGCAGAAGCAGTAACAAAGGTTGACCTTCAAAGTAAAATTCTAACAACAAGTCTTCCTTACGCACAAATCATGAAAACAGGTGACTACAGTTATACATTTATGGCTACCAAAGAAGAAGGCAACTATAAAGAAAATTATTTCAAGATTAAACTGGAGACCGGGAATACCAGCCTGAAAGCAGAAACTTTTAATTTCAAAGAAATCAATCAGAAAAATCCTTTGTATGGCACCAAGAAGTATCCGGAAATAAAAAATACCGAAGCGGTGCTTTATTATGGTGCTGCAAAAAAACCTTATATCTATCAGTTTTCACCAATTATCGCCAATGGCAGCTTGGCATCTTATGTAGACGCATCGCTCGAACGTCATTTACCCCCGGTTTCAGCCCTCAGCAAACTGGTTATTGAAAAAATGGAAGATGGGAAAGCCAGTGGTTATTTTACATTTGGCATCATGATCCAGGGCTTGAAACCAGTGACAAAGGGAGATGCAATGACCGAAACTTTCACAGAAGGTTTTTCCGGAGAAATAAAATGTAAATTCACCAATGTACCTGTTTACTAGTTGCCGGAAACTGGTTGAATGAATGATTTTATTAAGAGATAATTGCAACCCAACAAAGTTAATGACAGTCTGAAATAAATATCAATTGCCTAACACCCCTGGCTAAAAACACCCCATGACCAAACTTAAAGCAATCCTCATCACACTCATTGTGTCGCTCAGCAGTTTTGGGCAATCAGTTCCATTAACTTCCTCCCCCCGGGATGTAGCAGTGGACAGCAAGGATAATGTGTTTGTACTTGTAAAATATGGCATCATCAAAATTACACCCGACGGCACCCTTATAGAACTCAGAAAAATTGAAGGCAACCGGGCGCTTGATGTTACTTTCTATAACCTGGTCATTGATTCAAAAGACAACCTTTTTGTGGCAAAAGATAACATCATTAAAAGAATAAGAATCAGTGACGACAACAAAGCGACTATTGAAAATTATGCGGGTGATCCCTATAAATACAGGATTGCAGATGGCAACCGGAATACGGCCATGTTTACCAATATCGACAGAATGGCGATTGACAAAAACGACAATCTTTATGTCACAGACAGCTATGATAAAATCAGTGACCAGATCGGCACCAATTATGTAACAGACCCTTTCTATGGAAAAGACAAAAAACTCAAGTATCTCAAAAACTTTAGCCTGATCCGGAAAATAAGTGCCAGCGGGGAAGTCAGTACGCTTAAAAATACAGAGGGAAAATATGTGCTACCCAATGGACTGGCAGGGATGACCTGCGATGTGGACGGCAATCTTATTTATACAACCGGGGGTATTGCCCGCAGCGTAGAGAAAATAAATCTGAGTACCGGGGCCTTTATTCATATTGCCGGCAAACCCTACAAAAGAGAATGGTGTCCGGTATATATCACCGGCGATACCAGTAAAGCAGAGCTTTTTGACCCAGGCTATCTCACTGTGAATAAACAGGGAGAAATCATTTATTCCGATAACAGAAGTCACCGGCTGACTAAAATTGCCGGTGGAAAAGTGATACATCTCGCTGGCAATAATATCATCGACCCCTGTGGGCAAAACATAGGTGGAAGGGCCCAGGAAGGATATAAAGACGGCAAAGCATTAACGGCTTTATTCAGCTTCCCAAGAGGAATCAGTTTTGACAGCAAGGGAAACTTGTATATTGCTGACGACTGGAATAACTGTATCCGGAAAATGACTGCTGCCGGTATTGTGAGCACCCTGAATACGCCAGTATTTAACTATAAATAATTTTATCAGATTTCATCATGATGTGCAGACACTATTTAAAGAAACCGTTCCTGGTATTCATTGCATTGTTATCATTGGCAACTGCTAAAAGCCAGCCCTTGTCCAACCCTGGCATGCATGAGCTGGAAAACAAAGTAATTCCCTGGTCCCGGATCTTACCTCCCGTTGGCAACGCCATCGGCAAATCAACCCGAATTCAGGGAAGAAACTATAGCGCTTACCGCATTGCGCTGATTGACAGCTTTACCAATTGGATCAAAAAAAGCTATATACCTGTTGGCGGAGTCCCTGAACCTGAGAGACTGGCCTTACCTGATTCAAAAAACAATGATGAATATTTTCCATATGGTACCGGGGTTTCGATGGGACTTTGGGGCCCTTGCTATGATGTCACCGGAAAAAAAATCATCAAATCCCAGCCCGCCACCGTTAGCAGAATTACTATTTTAACGAATCATATCAAGGGGCTTGAAGAAGCGATTTTCTATAATAGCCCCACCCAGACCTATTTTACCATGTCCTATGATACAAAGGGTAACCTGGTAAACGAAGAAGACAGGCAGAAAAATGCCGGCAGGTTTGCCGAACTGAAATCACTGACAGGAAACTATCTCTGCTACTTTACAGGAAGATTATGCAATATCATCCTTTCCCCGGTTCAGGAACTACCCGTAGTCCCGGTATCTATTGGAGAAGTACTTGACAAAGGAGAAGAAGCCGCAGACCGGGCCTATCCCGACAAAACCGGCTCTATGAACACCAGTATCAAGGAGAATATCAGGAAACTGAGGGATAAATACAGGTCCCGGCTGCAGGAGCCTGCCTATATCAATCACTCGCAACTGAGTGTGTATGATTTCAGCAGCGATTACAATGATCTCTTTCAAAAGCAAACCAGTACCCGTACCATGTTACCGGTTTATAAATTTTCTCCCACTTATTACGAATTATCCAAACTCGATAAACCACAGCTCGTTCACATCAGTTTCCCATATGCGACAGAAAAAAGCGAAACGGTTGATCTGGAAATATTCAGGGCAATGACCCGGAATTTCAATTACCAGTATGTGTACGACTATTTCTTTAACCCTGAAAAAGTAAAAGGAAAACCCTATCAGCCAAGGCAGGAAGTTTCACAGACAGCTGCCATTGAAAAAGCAGAGACGAAAGATAAAAATACCAAAGAGTCAAAAACCTATCCCGAAGGCATCCATTTCATGGAAGATTTCAGCGATGCTGTTTCAGGCCGAATGCCAGCCGGCTGGACGTCGACAGAAAACAACCGGGGGTTTACGATTGAATCAAGAAGTAACGAAACAGGAAAATGGCTGCTGCTGGATGGTGGATCCAATATCACCCCCTCAGCAATGAAGAAACCACTTCCCCCGGGTTTCACACTGGAATTTGATTTACGCTGCACCGATTTTACTAACAGGACCGGTCGTACCGTAACCCTTAAAATATCCGGAAACGTAAATACGGTCAACCTTTTCTTCACTCCCGGCAATGCAGAAAACCTTGCTATTTATCCTTCCATGGCAATAACAAGGGTTGAGTTACCGCCCTTCAAAATCACCTCGCATGATATTGAATTCTCCAGTTATTCAAATAAGAATAACAAGGCACATATTAAAATTGTAAAATCAGGTACGACGATCATCGCCTTTGTCAATGGCACAAAAGTGGAAAGCGATCCCAAATACAAAAGAGACTATTTGAAAGAGATGCAACTATCCGACAAAAACAGTTTCACTAAACTGGAATGGAGCACCGATGCGGTAGTGCCGGGTGTAGACAAAGGCAATGTGTATATCAGCAATATTATAATTACTAAACAATGATGTCATGAAATTAATCCTTACCGTCAGTCTGTTTTTTGTAACAAGCAGCATAGTTGCACAGCAACAGCAGTTTGATATCATCAGTTATAATCCACCCGGTAACTGGAAAAAAGAGGTTACGGCCAGTGCCCTCCAACTCTCCAAAGAAAATACGACAACCGGAGGCTATTGTATCATTACCGTTTTCAAAGCCTTACCCAGTCCCGCAAAACCCCAGGAAAATTTTGATGCGGCCTGGGAATCGGTAGTTAAAGAAATGGTGAAGGTAACCGGCAACCCCGAAATGCAACCTGGTTCCACGCAAAACGGATGGGAAGCAATCAGCGGATATGCCCCATTTGAAAGTGATGGCCAAAAAGGAATTGTACTGCTCATTACATCAACCGGCTCCGGGAAAATGGTCAATATCCTGGTGCTTACCAATACAAATGTTTTTGAAAATGAACTTACCGCTTTCCTTGAATCGGTAAAGCTCCCTGAATCATCGGGTACTGGATCGATTGGATCCAAAACAGGGAATGCCGGAAATACAACCAACACCCCATCAAAACCAGTCAACAATGGGTTTAGTTTCAATACCACCAATTTTGATGATGGCTGGACCAGTACGGTACAGGAAGACTGGGTGGAAGTAAGAAAAGGAAACGTAAAAGTGCTGATCCATCATCCGAATAAAAAAGCAGATGCTTACAATTCTGTTTTAATGGACGGGCTGAAAAACGCCTGGAATATTCTTGTTGCCAACCGATACAGCAGTGGCAGTAATTTCGAATTCAAACCCGTCAGCGGCTGGCAACCGATTGAATTCGCAGAAGCCGATCTGGTAGAAAAAGGAAGCGGCAAAAAAGTCCATGTCGTTTTGTTTAAGATGAATTATTCCAATGGCAGCGGCAGATATATGGAATTTATCACAGATAGTAAACGAGCATTTGAAACTGCCTTTGGTGCCTATCATACAGAATCCTACGGATGGGAAAATCTGGAGCGAATGGCCACCTATAATAAATTCGCTGTGGGGGCAGGCGATCTGAAAGGCAAATGGACTAGTAATTTTTCCGGGCTGACACAGTATGTAAATGCCTATACCGGTGCCAGTGCCGGTGCCGACACTCATGCCTCCAACCAGGAGTTTGCATTCAACCCGGGGAATACCTATCGCTGGAGAATAGATATGGCCAGTGGTTTCGTTGGCAATATCAAATTCCAGAATGCCAAATCAGCGGGCAAATTTTCCATGACAGGCAACTGGCAGGTGAATTTCTCAGACATAGAAGGTAAACCCCGTTCTTACCCGGTCTACTTCACTTGTATAAAAGGGGCCAGGATATTGTGGATCGACGGAACCGGTTTTGGAAAAGCTGAATGATCTTGCCATTGAATTCTATTAGTTCAACAACAGTATACTGTATGTTTCATAAAAAACATTACTCAAATACCCGATACATATGAAAAGGATACTCATAATCCTGACCTGCTTTCTTCCCGGCTTTGCTTTTAGCCAGCAACAAAATTTTGACCTGATCAGTTATACCCCGCCAACCGGGTGGAAAAAAGAAGCAAGCGCCAATGCCGTTCAGCTTTCAAAAGAAGATACAAAAGCCGGAACATATTGTGTGATCACCATCTTCAAATCCATTCAGGCCACCAATAATTCTAAAGAAAATTTTGACGCTGCCTGGGAAACCGTGGTAAAAGAAATGGTCAAAACCAGCGGAGCGCCGGAAATGCAGCCTGCTGCCAAGGAAAATGGATGGGAAGCCCAAAGCGGTTATGCGCAGTTTGAAAGCGAAGGCCAGAAAGGACTTGCCCTGCTGGTGACCTCTACCGGTTTCAATAAGATGGTGAATATCCTGGTACTGACCAATACCAATGTGTATGAAAAAGAACTGACCGCTTTTCTTGAATCGGTAAGTCTGTCGAAGCCTGCCGCCGGCAATAGCAATAGTAATGTTGGTTCCAAAACAGGCAATATTATTGGTGCCAATACAGGAAATGTTACGCAAACAAAGGCTTCTGCCGATGGTTTTGCTTTTACTACCACCAATTTTGATGATGGCTGGACCAGCACCGTACAACCCGACTGGGTGGAAGTAACCAAAGGGAATATCCGGGTACTCCTGCATTATCCCAAACAAGGCACCATTATTCCTGCAGATCCGGAACCGCATGTCAATAATGCATGGAATATCCTGGTTGCTCCCCGTTACAGCAGCCTTCAGCAGTACAGAACAGCCTATATCAGTACCTACAACCGTCCCTACCTGGGAATGGGAACGGCCACGGATAACAGGACAGGAAAGAAAATGTTTGTCGTCTTATTCCGACAGGGAGAAACCGGCTGGATTGAAGCAGTCTGCCCCGACAAAAACAGCTTTGTACAAACTTTCCGTTTTGATCCTGAAACCATCAGATGGGATAGCGAAACAGAATTATTAAATCCGATCATTGCCATGACCAATTATAATAAGTTCGCTATTGCAGCCAGTGATTTTACCGGAGCCTGGACCAGCGATTTTACCGGCGTTCAGCAATTGTACCATGTGTACACTGGTCAATATGCCGGCATGAACATCAATCAGTCTTCACAAACTTTCCAGTTTGGTGCAGGAAATACTTATAACTGGAAAATCATTGCCGTTAACGGACAGGTAGGTAGTATGAAATATGGTCAGGCTAAATCAGCGGGCAAATTCAGTATACCCAATAACTGGCAAATCAGGTTCTCAGATATTGAGGGCAAACCCACGCTCTATCACGCCCATTTCTCCTGTATTAAAGGAGGGCGTTTACTGAAAATACTGGATGCCCAGTATCCCGGATCCGGTATTTATACCGTGTTTGGCAGAAGCAAATAACAGATGCTTTACCTTCGCAGGCTATGAAGGATATCTCATCGCTGCGGATTGTTTTCATGGGTACACCTGAATTTGCAGTTGCCTCACTTGATGCACTGGCCAAAGCCGGCTGCCAGATCGTTGGCGTTGTAACCGCACCTGATAAACCCGCAGGCAGGGGAATGAAACTAACCGAAAGTGCCGTTAAACAATATGCAACAGCAAATGGACTCCCGGTACTGCAACCTGCAAAACTGAAAGACCCTGCATTCATTGAAGCCCTCCGATTATTAAAAGCCGATTTACAGATTGTTGTTGCCTTTCGGATGCTGCCGGAAATCGTTTGGAATATGCCTCCTATGGGTAGTGTCAATCTGCACGGCAGTCTCCTCCCCCAATACCGTGGTGCGGCCCCCATTAACTGGGCCGTGATCAACGGAGAAACGATCACCGGAGTCACTACATTTAAACTGAAACATGAAATTGATACAGGCGATATCCTGCTACAGGAATCATTCCCTATTCATGAAAATGAAACGGCCGGTGAAGTGCATAACAGGATGAAAAAAATCGGCGCCCAATTGCTGGTGAAAACGATTCAGGGATTAGCGGCAGGAACTTTAGAAGAAAAACCACAGGAGTTTTTTGAAAAAGAAACGAATGAAAAAAAGACCCTCCGTCATGCCCCGAAAATATTTACCGACACCTGCCGCATTCAATTCAATCAACCAGTGACACAGGTTCACAACCTGGTAAGGGGCCTCTCCCCTTTTCCGGGGGCATTTACCCTGCTCAACAACAAAACACTGAAAATATATCGTACGGAAAAATTGCTGTTGACACATGAGCAGGCTCCCGGCACCCCGGACACCGATGGAAAAACCTTTCTTCGCTTTGCCTGCCCGGATGGCTACCTGCTGGTAAAAGAATTACAACTCGAGGGAAAGAAAAAAATGGGCGTAGAAGAATTTCTAAGAGGTTACCGTTTTGAATAACGCGCTGTAAGAATATCCAGTAGACCGAATCAACGACCACTTACATTTCCTTTACAAGCAATTCCGGTTAATCAATACTGTGTTTTGATAATGAATTTATCCTGTTCGGAGATTTCTAAGGCTGCAGCCGCCGCATTACTGATCCTGATATTATATCCCTGGTTCTGCCGGATCCCGGCCATTTCACCCAGCACTTTCGCAAAAACAGCCTTATTATTTGAAGGATTAATCAGTTTGATAATGGTACCTGGCTGCACTTTATCCATCAGTAAATAATATTTTGCATCCTCCCATCCGCTGGTGGTTTTGAAGATTCCGGAAGTGACCGTTTCTTCTTTCGATACCGGCATCACCTTTACCTGCTGCTCAAAATGAGATTTAAAATAGCCCTGGCCCTCTATCGATGGCTTCCGCATATCTTTTACTACCGGAGGAACCGTTTCCTTTTTTTCCTCTTTCTTCTCTTCCTTCTTTTCTGATTTCTCCTCTGCTTCCGCTATTTTCTTTTCCTCCTTCCTGGTGATATCTTCTGTTGCTGTTACAGGGGGCGTTACCGGCTCCTTCTTTTCTACCGGTACTGGCGGCAATTCCTCCTTTACAGGATTACTGGCAATAGTCACCGCCTTCATTTCTTTTGTCATCAGAAAGCCGATGATCAGTTTTGCATCTTTTTTCAACTGGTCACTGCTCAGCCCGTTCCATTGCCGGAGTTTGGCCAGGGTAACATTATTATTCTTTTTGCTGACCGTAAGCAATCCCTCATTCTCTCCCACCCTGTACAATACCGGTGTACCACTGTTACCGTTCTGGGTGAAATTGGTATCTGTTAGCGGAACCCTGATCTTTTGATCAATATTCAGCCCTTTGTTCATATCGAGCTTGTTAAATGCGGCAATGGTTTTAGGATGGAGATTGTACAAACGGCCCAGTGAATAATAAGACTCCTTGGGTGCCACTTTGTGATCCAGATACAACCCGTTATCACTGCCTTTTACCAGCAGGTCACCCTTTTGTGCCAGCAGGGATACAGCCGGAAAAAGAAAGATTAAAATCAGCCCAAAAACATTTTTCATACCGACAAGATTTGCCTTGCAAAGATGTGGATTTTTTGGCTACTCCCGGGCCTCATTTCTCCTTTAAAATGCGGAGCTCTTTGGGGTAATAATTATTGAAGCGGTTAGGCAAAACATTGATCCATCCCAGCGGTAACTGATCATAGACAGCCAGTTGCCAGCCCTTTTGACCAGTCTCTAAACTAAATTCTTTTTTCTGGAGATAGGCAATGGCCTGGTCTAATTGGAGCGCAGAACTTAACACATCATTTGCCATACACGTACTCATCGCCAACGCATGATCAGGTATTAGCTTTTCCCGGATGAGTTCTCCCACCCTTACCCCACTATAAACCACCCGCAGTTTATCCAGAAAGAGGTGAAAGTCCTCTACCCATTTTTCCGGCCAGGCATAAACAGTTGATTCATGCAACAGCAGTTGTTTCCCTTCTGTTGCGATCCATGGTTTAACCACGGCCCGGATCTGCTGTCCTGCCTGACTTAATTGTTTCGCCGTTTTTCCATGATATTTTTCCTGCCCTACTGTTTTTTGAAAGCAGGCCAGGAAGAAGCCTTCTCCTTTTACCCGATCAGGCCAGAACCGGTATCCATCTCCTGATTCAATGATTCCCCATTCCATTGGTACGGATAATTGAACAGGCTGCATGCCATGTTCGGCACTTAACCAGTGACAGATTTCTTCATCTTCCTCTTTCGAATAGGAACAGGTTGAATAAATCAGGATCCCCCCGTTTTTCAGTGCCGGCAATACATCTGCCAGGATTCTTTGCTGCCTTTGAGAACATAGCTGCACATTATTCTCGCTCCATTCCTCCATGGCCTCCGGTTCTTTACGGAACAAGCCACTGCCACTGCAGGGCGCATCCGCTACCACTACATCAAAATAATGTTCCAGTCTTGCAAAATCCTTTGGATCGTTGTTGGTCACCACCACATTGTCACCACCCCATTTAATAATATTATCCCTGAGTATAAATGATCTGGCCCTGATAACTTCATTACTCACCAGCACGCTCTCTTTGCTGATCAGCGATTGCAGATGAGTGGATTTTCCCCCGGGGGCGGCGCATAAATCCAGTACTTTCAAGGGAGCTGAAATATCCACTGATTGTTTCATCGCCTGCTCCAGGAACATACTGCTGGCTTCCTGCACATAATAAGTACCGGCATGAAAAAGGGGATCAAATGTAAAAGAGGGTCTTTCAGAAAGATAATATCCCGTATCACACCAGGGAATCGGTGAAATAGTCAGGTCTGACAAAATTCCTCCGGAAATTTTTAAAGAAGAAGGTGGAAAAACCGGTAAAGGCTTCAGCGGATTAAGCCGGACAGAAGTAACGGACAATCCCGATGTATGCGCCGCTGCAAACGCATCTTTGCTGAAACCGGCTGTACCGGTTAACTGCTCCAAAAAGCCGGGCGGAAAATTCATGACGCATTTTTATTTCATCAGCCACATAGTATCAGCATAAACCATGCTTACCCCTTTTTTACGAACCTCAAATATACAATAGGATGATGTGGCGGCTGTAATAGTTACCCGGCTGGGTATCTGCATAATGGAATCCAGCATGGCTTCCTTACTGCCAGCTGCTGCGTTGACCGGTGGGTTCCTGTTCACCAGTTCATATTCACAATCGCTGATCCACCTGATCCGGTATAATTTCTCCACTCCCCTGGCACTATTCCATTCATACTGCAGACTGTCATTCCTTTCTACCATAAAAGTATCCGTTCCTTTAGAGTGAATCTGAAACCGGCCTGTTTTATAATCGGAACAATCCAAACCCGACCGCGGGCCTTTGCAACTTATAAAAAATAGGGAAATGCTTATCAGGAAGAATAATGGCAGAAACAGCACCCGGACATTCATTACCTCAGAGATTTTTAATTTCTCCAACAAGATCCTGCAATACTTTTTTAGCATCGCCAAAAAGCATGGATGTCTTTTTCTGAAAGAATAATTCATTTTCAATACCTGCATATCCCGGCTTCATGCTTCGTTTGTTAACAATAACATGCTTAGCCAGTTCAACATCCAGGATAGGCATCCCGTAAATGGGAGATGCCGGATCGGTTTTAGCAGCGGGGTTCACCACATCATTGGCACCCAGTACCAGCACTACATCGGTGGATGGAAATTCTTCATTGGCCTGCTCCATTTCCAGCAGCTTCTCATAAGGCACATCCGCTTCAGCCAATAATACATTCATATGCCCGGGCATACGACCTGCCACCGGGTGAATCGCATACTTTACTTCCACTCCTTTGCTTTCCAGCATCTTCTCCAGATCATGACATACGTGCTGTGCCTGAGCTACTGCCAGTCCATAACCCGGAACGATATAAACCCTGTTGGCATAACTCAACAACACAGCTGAATCACTTACAGAGATTTCTTTAAAGTTGCCTTGTTCTTTTTTGCCAGCTGCTGCTGCAGTTGCACCGCCACCACCGAATGAACCAATCAGTACATTGGTCAAAGAACGGTTCATCGCCTTACACATCAGGATCGTGAGCAGCGTTCCTGCAGCCCCTACCAGGATACCACCAGTGAGCATCACTTTATTATCATAAAGGAATCCGCCACAGGCAGCGGCCACTCCGGTAAAAGAGTTGAGCAATGAAATCACCACCGGCATATCAGCCCCGCCTATCGGCATTACAAAGAACACCCCGTATAATAATGCCAGTGCTAAAATGATATAGAAAATCAGTTTGGCCTGCGGAGGCATCCAGCCTACGAGATAAACTGATAAAGCCAGAATGATCAGTAATAAAACGATATTAAAAAGATGCTGCCCTTTAAAGGAAAAATCTTTCACCTTTCCGTTTAGCTTTCCCCAGGCAATCATCGAACCGGCAAATGAAACAGAACCGATAATTAGTCCCAGTACAATAATCAGTACATGCCCCACGGCTGCTGCAGGATAAACAACCTGGTCCCATCCCGGAACAACCGGAAAAGCCAGGTGGTTGAATTCAACAATGGAAATCAATGCTGCACAGGCTCCTCCCATTCCATTGAACATACTCACCATTTCAGGCATGGCAGTCATCTTTACCTTTTTCGCTGCCAGTGTACCTACAATTGCTCCGATAGCGATCCCGCCAAATATCCATCCATAATTCCCCAGCTTTTGTCCCTCTTCTTCATATAAAAAAATAGTACCGATAATAGCAATGGTCATACCTGCTGCCGCCACCAGGTTTCCCGTCCTGGCCTTGGCCGGGTTGGACAACATTTTCAATCCGATGATGAATGTAACGGAAGCGATTATATAGCAAAGGGTCAGTATATTGAGTTCCATTCTCTTTATTTTTTACCGGTCAGCCAATGGGTTTCCGGAGTTGGGCATATCGGTGATCAGCGTTCTTTCTTCTTTTTAAACATTTCCAGCATCCTGTCGGTCACCACAAAACCACCCACCACATTGATTGTACCCAGTACCACAGCCAGGAAACCCAGGATCAGGGCCAGGTAATTATCCTGTTCGGCCTTACCCATCACAATGATGGCCCCAATGATCACCACTCCATGAATGGCATTCGCACCACTCATCAGCGGGGTATGCAGTACCGATGGCACATGCCCGATCACTTCGATACCCACAAAAATCATCAGTATTACAATGTAGATGATCTGCTGGTGCTGGGTGATCCAGTCGAGAAATGTTTGCATATTCAATCTGTTTTACTAAAACGTGATATTGATTTCACGCTTCTTATTTTAATCTTTCATGCACAATTTCACCATTGTACGTGATACAGCTTCCTTTCACGAGATCATCTTCCCAGTTCAGGTGCAAGGCTGCTTCCTTACTGGTGATGAGTTGCATGAAATTCAACAGGTTTTTTCCATACACTTTGCTGGCATCTGATGGTGCCGTTGACTGTAACAAAGAGTTCCCAATGATGCTCACCCCATTGAATACAACGGTTTCATTGTTTTTGGTAAAAGGGGTATTACCACCGGTAGCTGCGGCAATATCCACTATCACAGAGCCACTGCGCATGGCTTTGATCATCTCTTCCGTGATCAG
>Ga0075158_10002575_pt1 | contig 13109 bp, 10 predicted proteins | sample JI91814BDNA_FD_70968 | JGI IMG/M metagenome (GOLD analysis project Ga0075158, IMG submission 70968) | Wastewater effluent complex algal communities from Wisconsin, to seasonally profile nutrient transformation and Carbon sequestration -... | ecosystem: Engineered > WWTP > Effluent > Algae... | reverse complement strand
GCCGCTCTGCGTCAGGCTCTCGATACTCTCGAAGAGCGTGAAAAGGACATCGTCCTGAAGCGCTTTGGCTTTGTCGGTGATGGCGAGCAAACACTGGAGCAGCTCAGTGTCACTCACGGCGTTAGCCGCGAGCGCATTCGTCAGATTGAGGCCAAGGCCTTGCAGAAGCTGCGCACCGTCAACGGCGGCAAGTTGCTCAAGCTTTTGGCGAGCTAATAGACTGTCGGTCCTGAACTTGGCTTGACCCTGACTGGACCCTGACTCTGTGGAGAGATTGGCTTTTGGCCTTTCTCTCCACGTTTTTTTTGTGTGAAATACTATGAAGAGTAGTAAATGTGATTTGAAAAAAAGTAAATGCGATCTGAAAAAAATATTGTGCTATGCAGATAAACCTTATCCGGCTGGATCCTCTCCGATATGGATTGGTCTTACCCAGGCTTTGAGGTCTGGCAGCTCATGGGCGCGTTCTGAGCCTGCAAGCAACTGTTCGTAGCAATCGAGTAAGTGCACGTTGTCTGGATGAGTGGGAAATGCCCGGGCGTGATCATAAGCATGCTCCAGAAGGGCTTCGGCTAACTGTTTGTCACCTTGTTCGAGATAAGCACTGGCTAGATTGGTGACTGTATTAATACAAAAACCGGTGTAACAATCTTCTCCATTCATGTGCTCCAGGGCAAGCTTGGTCAGTGCATCGGCATTGGCCTTGCGATCGGTTTGCAAATAAATGGTGGCTTTTAAAATATAGGCGGTGATTTTGAGATTGACAAAACTTTCTTCCATCAGCTCAATTGGCTTGGTTTGCTCGTCTATGAGAGCCAGAGCCTGATCGAGTTTGGCTTCGCTAGCAGCGAGATTGTCTCTGCATAAATCAATCTCGGCTAGATTGACCAGTGGAAAGGCAGTACCAGAGCGCTGTTTTGGCTTGAGATTGGACCAGATTGTTTTGGCCTTGAGGGCATTGATTTCTGCTGCTTCTAGCTCATCCTGACGCAGATGGGCGTAGGCTAGATTATTGAGATAAATGGCTGCCAGGCAGGATTTTGCCAGACGTTTGTCCTTTTTGATGTATTGCACCAGTTCGTCGTACATCAATTCGGCTTCGGCAAACTGACCTGTGGCCACTTTTAGAACAGCCAGATTGGAGACTGCTGTGCAATAGCTCCAGTCCTTGCGCAAGCCCAGCCGACGCACGATATTGATTGAGCGTGACATCATTTTTTCGGCCTGATAAAAGCGACGCTCTCTCATCATGGTGATGGTGCGCATAATCGGCGGTGAAAGTATCAAATAGCTGGCGAAAGCATAGGTAAATGCCAGCAAAAGTGATAGCGAAAAAATGAGACTGCCGTAGGTACCAAAAGTCAGAGTCTCTGGTATAGCGATACTCAGGCAAAAAATAGCAGCACCAAAGCAAAAAAGCACATAAAGCCAACAAAACGCTGTATAGGCAAGCTGCCGCGAAGGTAGCCAGCGTCTTTGTTTTGTTAGTCGTATGCTGGTGCCAGTCATTGATGTCCTCTATTGCAATTTACCACCGCACAACTGGGCGCTAACCTCCTTACTGTAACGAACTCTGGTGATTGGCGCTGATGCGGACAAGTTGCCGCTAAGCTGGAGGGTGCGGGCCTAAAATCAAATGAGAAAGAGGCTGCTTTTGCAAGCAAAAACAGCCTCTCCTCAAGAGTGTGCCGCTAAGAGCTTAACTGCGGTTGGTCATCAGAAGTTCCATGACGAACAGGATGATGAACCACAGCAGAACCGAGAAGCCGATACCCGCCAGCATGGCCAGGATGTAGACGACAACAGTCGAGCTCAGGGCGTAGACAGCGGCGTGGGCAGCGTTGCGCAGACCGTTGGACGAAATGCGGCTGACCTCGCCAGAGAACATCGCCTGGATCTGACGACCCGCAATGTTGCCGATGATTGAAAAGACGATGAGAAGAACAAGTGCCATGATGTTCATGGTGTACTCCAGGGTGATTACACCTGCTTTTTGGGCAGGCAGGGGATTCTGGGCTAATCTCGAGCAAGACCAGGCAAAGCAGAGTCTCATGGCATAACCAATTGGCTGACTGGGTCAGTGAGCAATTGGGTTAGAGACAATGCGATGAGTTGCTGTAAGAAAAATCCAGAAAAGAAAAAAGAAGAAAACACCATGTCATAGAGGATCCGCAGGCCCGACATCACCTCTTTGTCGATAAGCAGCGCTTAATGGTAGCGGGCGATTCAGGTCCAGCTCTCAGGACAGCACTTATGGCTTTGCCTCAAGCCCTAGTCAGTGCACTGTTAACGCCCATGGCATGGTGACCCGGCTTGCTCTTGGCTAGCCTATGTGCGCCATGATGCAGCATAGATTTTGCTAAGCTATTTGGTCTGACTATTTCTCAAGAAATAAACCGAACTCACCATGGGCCCAGTCGCGCTCTTTTTTTAGTAGCATTTTTTCTTGGTCGGTCATAGCTGGTACGACTCGTTTGCCTTCAGCGTTGAGATTTTTGCGGTTAGCTTGATTGTTTGAGACTCTGTCCCAATTTGCTTGCTGTCTGCTATCACCGTTTTCGGAGGCGGTTTCAATGTTTTCTTCCAGCTCTACTGGTTCCATGCCCTCGTCGCTCAGTGGTCCTACCTCTTGCAAGGCTGCTGGTAGCGCATCGCCAGCTTCTTTTGAGGCTTGTTGTAACTGGGCTCTGCCAGTGGTCATACCGTTCTGTAGTCTTGTCACTGGACTGGTTTGTTCGGATTGATCTTTGATTGCTTCAGCCAGCGCTGCGGCTTTTGCTGCTGCCAATTTTTGAGTGACTGAAACATTGGTATCGATAAAAATTTCTACACGGCGATTTTGAGCCCGTCCGACTACGTTGTCCGCTCCACCTGCAAGGCTATTGGGCGCCAGTGGTTTGCGCCCACCAACTCCTTCTACCTCGATTTCGACATTGTGCATGGAGCCGTGCTTGACCAGCCATTCTTTGAGTACGTCCCCACGGGCTTTGCTGAGTTTTGTGTTGTAGTGATCAAAGCCCAGATTGTCTGTGTGTACTCTGATAATCAGAGGGTGGTCAGCCATTTTGACTACATGGGGCAAAAGCTCTTCGAGTAGGTTGTCGGCCTTGATGGCAAAGACGGCGTGATCGTTGATAAAGAGTTTGTCCGACGGCAAAATGTAGGTGACAAAGCCACTGCTCTGGACTACTTTGAAGTTTACTGGAGCGGCAATTACTTTGGGTAAGACATAGTCATAGCGCCTTTGAGCGGCTTCTTTGATCGCTTTGACTTCTGCATCGTTGCTAAAATTGGCGCCAATATGCTTGTTTGTAGCCGGATCTTGTACTGGTGCTGCACTACCAGTAAAGGGTTTTTCTTCACCACCTTTAGCGGTTGTGTCAGCGCTCACCTGATTGTTTGTTGGCGTGCTTATTTCATTTGGCTCATTTTTTTGAGTCTTGAGAGGGGCAGCTGGTTTGGGCTTGGGCACAAAATCATCGGCACTGGTGTGAATCACCGCATCGGGGCCGACCCGAGCCGGCTGTCCGGGTCTAGCTGGTGGCTTTAGCTGAGCTGGCATAGCAGCGGGTGTCGTTGTGAGATTTTGTGGCTTAACTGGCTTAATGGAGTGTTTGGGCGTCAAAGTTGCGTCGGGATCGAGCGCAGCATCAATCACTACTGGTCTGCCATTGCTGGTCGGATAGTAGATTTTGCCCAGCGGAGCACTGGTGGCATCGACTCGACTGTCAGAGTTTGGACTGCTTGGTATAAATATTGCAGGTGCTTGAGCTTTTGGTGCTGTCACTTTGATTTGTCCTGGCTTTGGCGTTTTTGCCGCAGGGGCAGGCAAATTGCTGGCGGGTGCCATATAGAGCTTAAAGCCGTTTTGGGCGCTGGCAGCACTAGCAAATAAAAGGCTGAGCGATAGTGTCCAACTCAATTTGAATGAGATGGGGCACCAATTGCAATTATGTCTGTCTCTATTTTGCACGGGCTGATCATACTCCCTAAGGTAGACATTCACACTAGCGGTGCATAATGTACAGAAGTCCAAAGGTAAAAATCTCCCCATGTTTTTAGCAAAAACTCCAAGAATTGTCGTGTTTGGCTTAAGTACTTTTGTTGCATTGTGCTGTCTGGCGCCGGACGGACTAGCTAGTGATCCTCTGCCATCGGCCAAGGCGCCGGCCAAAATCAAGGCCTGGCATTTGCTGCTTGAGTCCAGTGCCAATGGCAAATATGACTTTTTACTGGCACCGCAAGGTGTGCGCCTCAGCAATAAATCTTTTGATATTACGCTGGTGGCAAAAGCACCGCAGTGGCGCTTTTACGCCATCCGCGAAAGCGCCAAAGAAATAGCCAGTTGCACCCTGGCGCAGTTTAAAACAATGGTTGTGCCTTCTTTTACCATGGCTGGAATTACCCAGGAACTTAAGACCCCCAGCCAAACTGTGTCTTTTGTCGACAAAGATAAACTGCCAGCCTTTAGATATATTTTTGCAATTAAGGGCACCAGCGAACTCTTCTGGCAAAGCGGCAAAAGAGAGAGAGCAACAATCAATGCTGTCGAAATCGAGAGTGTCAAATTCCCGCTAGATCAGGCTGTAGAGCCTGCTATATCGCGCTTTCTCAATTTGCCATCTTTGCCTGGAGTACCCTGCCAGGTCGTGACAGTCACAGGTAGACAACGCGGATGGCAGTTGCGCACCACTGGCAAATTGCAGACCGAAGTGGCTCCTCAGGTATTTGACCCACCTCAGAGTGGCTACCGCAATGTTGGCACGATTGACCGGTCATTTTTGGGAAAGTCGGCAATGACAGGGTTTGACGGGCTTACTGATTTGCTTGACGTGGAAAAAGAAGACAGTAAACCGAAGCACGTTCGCCAGCCTCGCTAACCCGGTGAATAAAACTTATACTTCGCGCGAGCGTGCGGAGATCTTCGCTCTTATTAGTTATTTATGGCGCGTAGAGCTTCTTGAGGTTTGTAAGAAATATAGCTTTACCTGACGGGCGCACGGTTTATACGAAATCTCATTTTGGTTTAAGGCTTGGCTTCAGTTACCGTCGAATTATCTTCAACTCCACCTTAATGCCAGAAAAACCAAAGACCCTGTAAAAATCACAACATCGCTAATGCTCTTTGACACTTACGTGTCGTAAGTGAAAAACGCGATTTTGTGGGCTGGCTTGGGTGAAGTTTTAGACGATGGTAGATGGGTCTCCGCTACTTTCGGAAATCTGCTGCGCCTGGCGCCTCGGATTTTAAGCTGGAGATATGCACAAGACTGGAGAAGCCTCATGACCAAGTTCGGCCGCAGTGCTGGCACGTCGGTTTCCACTTTTCTCGTCGTTTCGTTTGCCACCGTTGTCGGTACCGCTGGTTATCGCTGTCACAGCGGCTCCAGCTTCACCGTGCAGGTCGAGACCACTTCGCTCGATACCTTCGAGTATGTGGCATCTGCCCTGTCTGGTGATGGATGGCAGGCGGACAGCCAGTCTCTCAGCTTTACTCGAGAAGTGACCGGTACCTACGATGACCTCAAGCAGGTCCTCGCCCGCGTCACCTCTGTCCTCTACGTCGGCGGCGAGATCACCGTCAACGATGAAGCCCCTCACTGGGTGCGCACTCTGGTCTCGGACACCGTGGAGGACACTCTGTCTCTCTACGGCCGTCTTTGCCAGTACATCACCGGACATGCGCCGGCGATGCTGATGCGTACTGCCTGAGGGCGGCTGACAGCAATCCAGCTGTCAGTGGGAGAGCGAGGAGCTGGTCAGTGACCGGCTCCTCTGCTCATGGCTAATGGTACTAACAAGGAGACGTGATGTCTCAGACACCCCCAGACCCTTCCCAGAGTGGCCCCCAGGTCGCTCTGCCCGGTGCAAAGGCTGCTATGGCACTTTTGCTCGGGATCAACTTGTTTAACTACATCGACCGCCAGGTCCTCTCCGCGGTGGTGCCGCAAATCAAGGAGAGTCTGCTCGCCCACCAGGACCACGCTTCGCCTGTGGTGGCATTTTTGCTCAAGGTGCTCGGCACCATGTTGGGCGGCAATGCCGAAAACACCATGGTCAGCTTGCTTTCGATGGCGTTTTTGGTGAGCTATATCATCGCCGCACCGCTGCTCAGCTCTCTGCCCGTCAAGCGCTGGTGGATCATCTGCGGCGGCGTCATCATCTGGTCTCTGGCCAGTGGTGGCTCAGGAATGGCAACCGGCTTTGGCATCTTGCTTTTGACCCGCTGTCTGGTGGGCATTGGTGAAGCTGCCTATGGTCCGGTGGCACCGTCGATTCTGGCCGATTACTTCCCTGTTGCTTCGCGCGGCAAGGCTCTCTCCTGGTTTTACCTGGCGATTCCGGTGGGCAGTGCTCTCGGTTTTGTCCTGGGCGGACTGGTGGGCAGCACGCTTGGCTGGCAGTGGGCGTTCTATGTGGTGGTGCCGCCAGGCATCATTCTGGGCCTGCTCTGCCTTTTGATGAAAGACCCACGGGTCCCACCGAAGCAGAGCCTGGCTCGCGAGCAGTCGCGCATGACACAGTACCGCGGCTTTCTCAAGAACCGCTCGTTTGTGCTCAATACTCTGGCCATGACGCTGATGACTTTTGCCATCGGCGGTATGGCTTTCTGGATGCCCACCTACATCCATGAGTATCGCAATGCGGGCAGTCTGGCCAGCGTCAACATCATCTTCGGCGCCATTCTGGTGCTCTCCGGTCTGACTGCCACGCTTCTGGGTGGTTATCTGGCCGACAAGCTCGCGCCGCGGTTCAAGGGCTCTTACTTCCTTGTCTCGGGCTGGGCGATGGTGCTGGCATTTCCTGCCTGCCTGGGCATCGTCTATGTGCCCTTCCCCACTGCCTGGATCCTCGTGTTCCTGGCATGCTTCTGCCTGTTCTTCAACACAGGTCCAAGCAACACAGCACTGGCCAATGTGATCGCGCCTTCGTTGCGTCCCAGTGCCTTTGCCCTCAACATCCTGATCATCCACCTCTTTGGCGATGTGCTCTCGCCGCTCGTCATCGGCGTCATCACTGATGCCACGGGCAGCATGAGCAAAGCCTTCATGGTCGTGTCGGTGCTCGTCCTGGTGGGCGGCGTCGTCTGGCTCTGGGCTTCGCGCCATCTCGATCAGGACACAAACAAGGCGTCCAAGCTGGAACAGTAGCGAGTACCTCGTACTGAGTCGGCGGCACCTGGAGGGATTTACTTCCCTTCAGGTGCGACGTTTGATGCGCATAAGTCCGCGCGACTCTCTTTAACTTTATCTACGAGGTAATCATGCAAAAAACCAAGCAACTCGGAGCGCAGATTCAACTGCGTGACATCAACTGGGAGCAGGACTTTCACAGCCTGCTCCAAATCGAACAACAGAGCTTTGCTCGTCCCTGGAGCGCCCAGCAATTTGCCCGCTTTGCCAACAGTCATGACTCGCGTGGTCTGATTGCTGTGCAAGATGGCACGGTTGTCGGCTACTTGCTCTACCAGACCAGCCTGGCTCTCAACCACATCGCGCACATTGCCGTTGCTCCTGGACATCGCAGTCAGGGCATCGGCAGCACGATGATCTTTGCTCTCAAGGATGCCAATCCCTGCCGTGCTCTCTCGCTCAACGTGCGTCGGAGCAACGTGCAAGCTCAGCGGCTCTACGAGAGTCTCAATTTTGCTCACGTGCGTACCAACTCGCAACATTACGCCGACGGCGAAGATGCCTTTGTCATGCAATGCGAGGCTGTGCAAATCCGGGTCGTGCCGCTTCCAAGCGACATCGCACCCTGGACTTTCACTGAAAGCTGGCTCAAATCCAGTACGCATCTTTGTCCGGTTTTCACCCCAGGCACTTAGCCGGTGTCGTTCTTAGTCATCGGCAGCTATCGTCTTTGCTTAACAGAGACGGTAGGAAAGCCCCATCAAAAAGGCTTTCCTACCGGGTTCTGTTAGCTCGATGTGTCAAAATGGTTGGCGGTCTACCGGACTGCTGACCAATTTTGATTATTTTTGCACGAGATCTATTCAAGCATATAGTTGAATTGTAGTCATTTTGTCCTGGTCATAAACTGTGAATATCGGCGTTATTGCTTGAGTCAATAGGCATACAGGCAATCAAGATTGTGGCACTTCTCCATGTGTTTACCGTCTGCTCACTGTGGGGAAATAAAAGTAAGAAGACCAAGAAGGCGATTATGATGGCAAGCGATCTGTTTAAATGCTCGAAATCCAGCAAGCTGGAGTGTTTTACTATAAGACAAAGGCAGTCTGGCAGGGTCAAATCACTGGCACTTTCCCTGCTTTTAGCGCCAGGTTTGATGGTTTTGCCTTTGACGCCGGCCTATCTGTCTTCTCAGGCTGTTGCTGCCACCGCTGATAGCTCAGGCTCTAGCGCTGCCAATGATATGGCAGCGAGCTACAAGCGACTAGATGACTTTGAAGAAGTGATTTATGGCGAGCCGCGCAAATATTTGACCATGGATGCCAGACTCAAAGAGCTTGAGGTCAAACTCTTTGGCAAAGGGCAGAGTGGCACTCCCGATACCAGATTGACTGCTATTGCCCGGGCAATTTCGTATGGCGCGGCTCAGGCGCCAGGGTCAGTCAATGATCTGACACCCACTCTCGATACAGTAAGCTCAGCCACTAAAACCAAAAGAGACAACAGTCTGCCCGAGTATGAGGTCGATAGCAGTGGTGCTCTAGAAGACGCCATGCAGCTTTATAGCGACGGCAAAATCGCCGAGGCAGAAGCGGCATTCCACGGCATTATCGCCCGTGATCCCAAAAGTGCTGATGCTTATTACAATCTAGCGGTAATTGAGGAGAGTCGCGGTGACACTGCAGGAGCCCTCAGTAATTATCGTCAGGCTTATAAACTAAAACCCACTGAGGCTGATTATGCCAGTGCTGTTCAAGCTATCGAGACCAAACTCGGTCCGGCGTTTGGCACTACAGCTGTTGCGTCTGCTAATGCAAAACCGACATCCAGTGCTACTTCTGCCTCTGCCCCTGCCAGTATTCCAAGTGTCAGCTCGGTGGACGGGGCTGGTAAAAATGTCAGTGCCGCCGATAAAAAGCTTGTCAGTCAGGCAGCTGCCAATTTTAAGGCCAAACAATATGATCAGGCTATCGACAAACTCAAAATGGTGGCTAATCATAATCCCCGAGATGCAGATGTGCAGTACGCTATAGCCCAGGCTTATAAAGCCAAGGGTGACATGGTAGGAGCACAGTCTTATATGGTCAGGGCAGCCGACCTGGCACCCTCCAATACTAGTTATCAACGTGCTCTGGCTGATATGCGTGGTACTACCACTAGTGGCAGCGCTGCTCCTGTTGTGGGGGCAGCTCCGTCCACTCCTGCCTCTGGTAACATCCAGCCTTTTGCCAATTCGCAGGCTCCGGGGGCGGCTAAGCCTGGTGAGATTTTTTCTGGTAGGGCGACAGCAAACGCTCCTTCGGACAAAAATAAGCGCATCAAGCGTGCCATTACCTACGGTATCGCGGGCGCTGCTACGTCGGTGCTCGCTAGTACGCTTTTGACTTCAAAAAACGCTCGGGGAGGCAAGTATAATATTAGCCGCATGCGCAATGCCGCTGTGACGGGGGCGGCTCTGGGCGGTCTGATGGGCTATATGCTCGGTAAATAAGCTATCTAAAGTGTCCTTACGAAAGGAAAGAAAATGAACGAAACCATTACCACCGCTAAAGCCGTTGAGGCTGATGTGGCCATGCTCGTGGATGTTGTGCAATTGGCTTATCGCGGCGGACTGGCAAAAGTCGGTTGGAAAAATGAACATGATTTAGTCACTGGACCGCGCATAGATCGAAACAAAATGCGAGCCTTGCTGGCTAATAACGAGGCAGCGGTAATAAAAGTGATGACCGGAGGTGATGGTCAACTGGCTGGCTGTGTCCTTGCCGAAAAGCACGGAGACAGTGTGCACATTGGTATGCTGGCTGTGCACCCGGATTTTCAGAATATGAAGCTGGGCAAAGTACTGGTCGAGGCCGCTGAGCAATATGGCCGCCAACACTTTGGTGCTAAAACTGGCAAGATGTTTGTGTTATCGCAGCGTGCTGAATTGCTCGAATGGTACAGGCGACTTGGCTATCAAAAAACTGGTGCTACTGTGCCTTTTCCGGCGGAAGAAGCGGGCTCAAGACCGGTGCAAGAGGATACTATACTTTTAGAAATCGCCAGACCGCTTCAGTGATGATTGTTTTGATGCCAGGTGTTATTGATATTTAAATCCTTCCGTTTTTGCCAGTGAAGCCATTCACTTTGCTTTTTGGAAAAGATACTATAGCAAGTAAGAGATACCGACAAAAAACAAAAAAAGAAGTGGGAAAGAGAGTGCACAAAGTGCATTTGTTCTCTCTTCCCCACTCCATAAAGATCCTGCGTTAGTGCTGGTTTACTTGGTTTTCTTAGGCGTAGTGCGGGTCATGTACTTGACCAGCTCTTCGCCATCAGGAGCACCCCAGCCGGTGGCATTGTCCCAGCCCGCTTTGGCTTTGTAGCCAGGACCGCGACCGGCACCGTTCTGTCCTTTGACCACATCAAAGAAGACTTTGTTGTAGTCGGGCGAACGTCCGATGCGGTAGAAGTGCGGGTTGGCTGGACCAAGGCGGCGACCAGTGGCAATCACGTTCATGCCCCAGAGTGCAGCCATGGTGGGAGCGCTGGCGCTGGTGCCACCGATTTTCATCAGTCCACCCTTGTAGGTGACCAGATAGCCTGTGTAGGGATCGGCCGCCATGGAGACATCGGCAGACTGCCGCTTGTCCTCATCGGGGATGCCGCGTCCGGTCTGCCAAGTAGGACGGTCGAAGTGGTTGGAGATACCACCACCCGAGCCTTCCCATGCTGATTCACTGACACGTGCACCCTTGTCGATGACAAAGGTTGTGCCACCGACAGCGGTGACATAGGGGCTGGACGACGGGAAGTCGACTTCCCAGCGCAGCTTCTTTTGCTTGCAGTCGTAAACACCGTCATCGCCAGAAGAGGCAAAGAGTGCAATACCCTGCGAAGCAGCCTGCTTGAAGATCATGTTTTCGGTCTTGATCATCAGCCAGCCGGTGCCACGCTCGCACAGACCCCAGCTAACGCTCATCACGTCGGCTTTGTTGTCGGTCACCATCTGGTTGAAGGCCAGAGCGAAGTTGACAAACCGGGCATCGCTAGCGATGTACATGTGGATGTCAGCCGCGGGCAACTGGGCGCCCATCAGCTCAAGATCCATGGTTGTCTCTTCGTTGATGGCTTTGGTCGTGCCGTTGATGGGCACGTCGATGACCTTGCCAGTGCGATTGACATTGGTGCGCTGCCAGTAAGACTCGACATCTTTGGGGTCGTAGCCTTCGGCAGTGACAATAGCCATGGTCACACCAGAGCCATTCAACCTGCGCGTGCTGTTTTTGTTGTTGCTGTTGGGCAGGTTGTAACCTTCTGCCACATCCTTCGGCGTCAGAGCACTCTGACGCGGATGAGCAGGCGGTCCCATGGGGCGTGCGATGCGGCTCTGGAAGCTATCCAGAGTGTTGAGACCAATCACCGAAACGACGATGTTCTTGAGGTGAGCCGGGACGGATGGGTCGCGGTCATTGCTCAGATAAGTCGTCGAGACCGGCGTGGAAGCAGTGCCAGCCAGATACTGATACTCGTTTATCTGCACATGAAAGGCGCGTTCCAGCTGGGCAACATTGCCTTCTGCATGGATGAGCAGCCGATTGGCTGGGATAAGCTTGACTTTGATGCCATTGAGAGCGAGGTATTTGACCACGCTGTCGACATCGCTCTGGGTGGGCGAATAGCGTGCGACGAATTCGTCGACGCTGAGGTAGTTGAGATAGTCAGATGACTGCGGGTCACTCTGACGCTCCAGAAGTGCGTCGAGGTCGGCTGTGTTGCGTCCGGCCAGACCGATGACGATTTCCATGTTGGCTTCAGCGTCGGCATGCTTGACCAATGTCGACTCGCTCACCGTATCTGGTGTGCTGCCAGTCAACGTGACGTCAGCCGTGCTGCCGAAGAAGCTGAAGAAGTTCGGTCCATTGGAGAACCATACACTGAGAGAAATAAGGGCGATGGCGACGATAAAACTCGCCAGGGTCTTGGGTTTGGTTATTTTCATTGTTTCCTCACGAGATCGGCCGCGGTGTGCACCTCAGCGCACAAAGCTCGCGACCGACCAAAGCAAAGGAGCGCTCGTTAGCGCTCCAGGTAGTCGTAGAAGCGTTTTTCAATTAGCTTGATGTACGCTGGTTGGTGGGCTGCCTAGCTCACTGATAGGTTGCAAGAGCCGCCGTTCATCTTCTCGAGCTGACCGACACGGTCAGGCACGGTGGGATGGGTGAGCTGCAGCTCCTTCCAGAAGCGCACGATGCGCTGCCAGAGATTGGTCGGTGTTGCCGCCGGTTTGACCGCATCGAAGAGCGGATCAATTGTCATGATTGGACGCAGCGCGCGGTAAAGCTCTGCTTCGCGACCCTTGGGACGATTCTTTTCCACATAGGACACGAGCTTGAGCAGTGCCGATGCCAGGTCGCAGGGCTTGCCAGTCATGAGCGAACCGGTGGCATCAGCCCCGGACTCACGAGAACGCATGACAAACATCTGGACGATTTTGGTCATCTGTCCCGTCACCTGGAAGATCAGGAACATCACAACCCACTCCAGAACGCCGCCGAAAAAGCCACGCGGTTTGCTGCGCAGATTGTCGGCCAGTCCGAAGTTTTTGTTGAAGATGCGGATGCCAGAGAGGAGCACACGCACGCCTGCGTCGGTGATCATGAAGAAAATCATGGAGAGCACCGAGAGCATGCTGTTGATGGCGACATCGTAGTTTTTGACGTGGCCAAGCTCGTGGGCAAAAACTGCCTCGATTTCAGCGTCGGTCATGCCCGTCAAAAACAGTCCCTTGGTCGCTGCCACCACTGCTTTGCGGTGGATTGGACCGGTGGCAAAAGCGTTGGGCAGAGGATTGTCAGAGATGTAGACGGGCGGTTTGTACTTGAGACCGCTTTTGGCATAAACACGGTCGACGATGTCGATCAGGCGCTTGTGTTCAGGGTCATTGGGGTCGGCCGGAGTGGACTTTGTCATAGCCAGTGCCAATTTGGCACTGAA
>Ga0075158_10002573_pt1 | contig 13115 bp, 11 predicted proteins | sample JI91814BDNA_FD_70968 | JGI IMG/M metagenome (GOLD analysis project Ga0075158, IMG submission 70968) | Wastewater effluent complex algal communities from Wisconsin, to seasonally profile nutrient transformation and Carbon sequestration -... | ecosystem: Engineered > WWTP > Effluent > Algae... | reverse complement strand
TAAAAATGATTGTTTTATTAGAAGATTCATGGAAAGCAGATGATATAAAAAAATACTATGAAGAAGTTTGTGAATTAAGTCAAGAAAATTTATATAATTTAGATAGTAAATTATTTATTAATTCTATATATTTTTGTTGTACAGATATAGTTCAATATCATCTTAATAAATTAGGTATTGAAGGCATTGTTCCTGATACATATGATAATACATTTAAAGATTTGTTCAAAAGAAATATTGAAATAATTGAATTTTGTAAGTTGGGTGAATATATGAAGTCTAAAAATGTTGATAATATATTTATAAAACCATATTTAAACAATAAAACTTTTGATGGTCAAATTTATTATGACAATGATAGATTTGTAGGTCAGTTACCAAATGATAATGATAAAATATATGTGAGTGAAAAGGTAACATTTTTATCAGAATATAGATTATTAATTGGAAATAATAAATTATATGGATTTGGTTTTATGCAAGGATTGTATCCTGATATAAAAGTATCTAGTATTAATAAATTTATTGATGAAATAATTTCAAAGACTGATTGTAGATATTTGTGTATAGACATTGGTTATATAAAGGAAATAAAAAAATGGGCAATTGTAGAATTAAATCCACCATTTTCATTGGATGACTATAATATTCCTTTAAATGATTATATAAATTTTTGCACAGATGCTTGTGAATATATAAAAAATCGCAAGATTTAAAAATTATAAATATAAAAATGACAACATTTAATATCATCAATGAAACAATTCATGATCTATGTTCATTAAATATTCCATTAGACGTAATTAATATATCATTACGTTCATGTAGAATAAGACATATTCCTTATGATTTTTTTGCAAAATTCAATAAATTAGAATCAATTGATTTATTTGATAATTATATTGATAATTTAAACTTTATAATTCCACATAAAGTTACATATATTGATTTATCATATAATAAATTATATGATAATGCATTTGTAAATTTTGATCCTAATAATATTGAATATATGGTATTAAGATATAATATGTTAACGTGTGTTCCGGAAAGTATCAAGAATATAGAGTGTGAAATTCATGGAAATAATATCAATATTATCAAAAATATTGTTAAAAACATTGTTAACGACGTAAAAAAAATAAATTTAGATGTTCATCAAACATATATTCAAAAATCACTTAGAAAATCAATCATGTATTTAATGAGTACATATAAAACACATCCATATAATAATAATTATCTATATGATATAAAGATGTATATATCTGGAAATGTTTTTAATTATTACATAAATACAATTTTTAAAAATACAAAAAAAGGATATTTCTTTAAATTATTGGATATATATGATTCTTTACCATCTGATATTATTTATGATTTCAATCGTGATTTGAAATGTAAAATTAATAATTTATTAGAAAGAATATGGGAATTATCGAAACATAAAAAAGAAATTGAATCAATAATTGAAAATCTATATGCACAATTATCAGATGGGATTAATACATGTTTTGTTGGAAAATATACAAGAGTTATAAATACATTGTCTACTTTTGATGATAATATAGAACAAGATATTCCATTCTCTGAAAAATTTATAATGAAATTAAATCAGTTAAAAGATATCATAGATAAAAAGAAAGAAATGATTGATTTTATAAATGATTCAAATTTAGACAACGATGAAAAATTAGTATGGATTGATGCTGTTGATGAATATATTTAATTAATCAACAAATTATTACCGTTATTATTCTCTGCCCATGATGGCAACTCTCTGAAAAGTATTGTATCATATTTATAATATTTTTTATACACATTCAAATAATATTCTTTTTCATATTTCATTCTTTGACTAGTATCCAAGTTATCAACATTAAATTTGCTAACACAATGATTAATTAATGATGGAACCCATGTAAATCCAATACCATCTGACATTCGTTCCTTTTGACGATTCAAAATTCTTTCAGGAATTTCTAAATTTGCAAATGCATCTCTTAATAATTTCTTTTCTATTCCATTTATTGGTAAACGATGTTTACCTGAAATTTGAATTACTGTATTTATAAGATCACGATCTAAGAATGGAACTCGTAATTCTAAACCATGACAACTAAAACATCTTTCAGCACGAAGAATATCAAAAGAATGTAATCCTTGGATAAGTCTTATAGATTCTTTTTCTGCTTGTTCATAAGTTGGATTTTTAACACTAAAATAATTATATCCCATAAATAATTCATCTGATCCTTCTCCAGACAAAATTACTTTATAATCAGTATTGTCACGAATATATTTAGCAAGTATATACATAGGAATAGCAGCTCGAATTGTATTTGGATCATAAGTTTCTAAATTTTTAACTACTTCTTCTATAATATTTAATCCTTGTTCGATATTAAACTTTACTTTTGTATATTGAATTTTAAAACGTTTCATAATATCACTCATAAACATATCTCCATATATTTCATCATAAGAATTTGAATTTTCTAAACTTAACATAAAAACATGTAAAGGAATACCCAATTGTGCAGCTATTGAAACAACAATTACAGAATCTATACCTCCTGAACATAAAAAAGCATATGGTCTGCTAGTATGAGTAATTCTTTTTTTGACAGCATTGGTTAAATGTAAATTAACATTTTTTAATGCATTTTCATATGTCTGTTCAATAATCAATTGATTATAATTTAGACAATTATATGATTCATAAAATTTTATTTCTTTATCAATTGTATATTTATTAAATGTATTAATTTCATGTTCTTTTACAAAATTTACATTTTCAATACCAGATAAAACTTTCATTTCAGATGCAAATGCGATTTCTGATCCAGATTCTGAATAACCAATATACAATGGTTTAAGACCTACTGGATCTCTTCCAGTTATTAATAATTGATTTTTTTGATCATAAAGAACAAATGCAAAATCTCCGTCTAACATATGTAATTGATTATTTAGATAACAATCAATAATTGCTTCACAATCATTGGGACTTGTTGTAAGTGATTTATAATTATAAATTTCTCCATTTGCAATCAAAACTATTTTATTATCATCTATTTCTCGAATAAAAGGTTGCTCACCACCAGTAACATTGATTATAGATAAACGATGATGACAAAATATTAAATTATTTATACTTTTAATAGTAGTAGTATCAGGACCTCTATATTTTATAGCGGAGAATATATCAGATATATTATTTGTATCGTTATTTAAAAACAAAATCCCACACATTTGTGAAGTTCATATATATATTTATAATTATTTAAACGTATAATTTTATAGATTATAATAAATGAGTATTACTTATAAAGATGGAATGATTTTACCAGATTATTTACCAAATGTTACATATTTTAATTGTAATAACACAAAGTTAAGAAAATTACCAGAAATGTCAAATTTAACAATATTAAGATGTAACAATACAAATATTTCAATAATACCAGAAATGCCAAATTTAGAAAAATTAGATTGTAATTCAACAAAAATAACAAATATTCCATATTTTCCAAATTTAACAAATTTAGATTGTTCATATACAAATATAAATAATATACCAGAAATGTTAAACTTAATAGAATTATGGTGTATAGAAACAAATGTAAAAAATATTCCAAATTTACCAAATTTAAAAGTACTAAGATGTAGAAGTTCAAAAATAAAAAGTATTCCATATTTACCAAATTTAGAAATATTGAACTGTAGTTCTACAAAAATAAAAAGTATACCAGAACTTCCAAATTTAAAAGATTTAGATTGTAGTTCCACAAAAATAACATATATTCCAGAACTCCCAAATTTAAAAGAATTATGGTGTTATGATACAAATATTAGAAGTTTACCATATTTGCCTAATTTAGAAAATATTTATACAGAAAGAAGATTTTATTATATAGAAGGAACAAATATACCTGAATATGAAGTTATAGACAACAAATTACATCCACACCCAAAAGGTCAATACGTAAAAGCATTAATGTTAAGTATACATAATAAACATGGTCTTACTAGCATTGGTATGAGAGATCCATTGAAAATATTAGGAGAAATGATATTCGAAGAAGAAGAAGAAGACGAAAAAGAATTTTATTATGAATAATAAATGATATTTGAATATAAAAATGGAATGGAATTACCAGAATATTTACCAGATATTACACATTTTATATGTAATAAAACAGATATAAAAAAACTACCAGAAATGCCAAATTTAGAAATATTAGAATGTTTACATACAAAATTAAAAAATATTCCATATTTTCCAAAATTAATAAAATTATTATGTTCTATGACACATATTACACATATTCCAGAATTTCAAAATTTAAAGTTATTAATTTGTAAACTTTCACATATAACGAATATTCCATATTTACCAAATTTAAGAGTATTGGATTGTTCACATACAAAAGTAACAAATATTCCATATTTACCAAATTTAAGAATATTGGATTGTTCATATTCACAAGTAACAAATATTCCAGAATTTCCAGATTTAAAAATATTAAATTGTTCAGGAACAAAAATAACAAATATTCCGGAACTCCCAAATTTAATAGAATTATGGTGTAATGGTACAAAATTTAGAAATATACCATATTTACAGAATTTAGAAAAAATTCACACAAATCGAAGATTCTATTTTATGGAAGGAACAAATATTCCAGAATATGAAGTTATAGACAACAAATTACATCCACATCCCAAGGGTGAATACATAAAATCATTAGCGTTAAGTCTACACAATAAACATGCTTTGACTAGGAATAGTATGAGAGATCCATTAAAAATATTAAGAGAAATGTTATTTGATGAAGATGAAATATATGAAGATGAATATTATTAATAAATCACAAAATAAATATTTCTAACCACAAAATAAATATTTATTATATTTAAATGCCAATAATCAATCCTGATTATGACACAGAAGTTTATAATTGTGAATATTCTAATATTAATCAATTACCATATATGCCCAATTTGAGAGAACTATATTGTTCTGGTTCAAATATTAAATATTTATATTCAATGCCATATTTAGAAATACTTGATTGTAGTAATACTGACATTGAAGAATTACCATATTTACCAGGTCTTGTTGAACTTAATTGTAGTAACTCAAAAGTATCAAAATCTCAACATTTTCCTAATTTAAAGGTATTAAATTGCGCAGGTTCTCATATTAAAAACATATCATCTATTGATACATTACAAATACTTGATTGTTCAAAAACAGAAATTACAGAAATACCATATATGAATAGATTAACTGAATTATATTGTGTTGATTCGAATGTAAGAATAATATCAAATATGCCAAATTTAAAAAAATTAAATTGTTCATATTCAGAAATTAGGGAATTACCATATTTTATAAATTTAGAAATACTTGATTGTAGTAATACACCTATATCAAAATTATCTTTTCCTAAATTAACTATTCTTTACTGTGAAAATACAAATATTACAAAACTATCAGATTTGCCTAACTTAAAAAAATTGTATTGTAACGGTATAAGAAGTTTAACAGATATTCCAAGTTCAATATATATAAATACAGATGATGAATATTATTACATAGAAGATACAAATGTTCCTCAATATGAAGTTATTAATAATCACCTAGTAGAAACAAAACAAGGAGAAATATATAATTTATTAATAAATAATGATCATATTATATCAAGTAGAGAATTTAAAGATCCTTTTTCAATATTAAAAGAAATGTTATATTAATTTAATTATACTTAAAAGAAAAAAAAATATAATAATAAATGATATGTGAAATTTGTTATTCAACTTATAATAATATTCCAAGTCAAAATATTCAAAAATGTGAGTTCTTTTGCGATACAGGAGAATATTGTAAATCACAACAATTTATGAAATATTGTAAGAGACATGAAGATCACATTATACCCATTCAATGTTTAAATTGCAAAAAAGAATGTTGTAATGTATGTTACAAACAATATTTTTTACATTCAGACACTGAACCAAATTGTATATATTGTGGCAACGCATTTGATTTAGAATTTTTATTAGGAATCAATGATGATATTGTTAGATTTTCTCGTACATTTGTGTGGGGTCCATTAAGGAAACATAATGAGAAATTACTCTTAGATCAAATCATGTTGAAACTTCCAATTTATCAACATAAAATTACACAGAAAAATGAGAAAATTCGAATGTATATTGAAGAATTAGGAATACGTAAACAAATAGCTGATTTAAATTCAATAAATATAGAACTCTATAGTCGATTTAATGCGTTGACTAATGATGAATTCATATATTTTCAAGAAAATATGACATTAATAAATGATCTTAATAATAAATTGATAAAAAAAGACATACCATATGAAATTCATGGAAAATGTATTAATTCTGCATGTAATGGACTAATAAATTATAAATGGCGTTGTGGTATATGTGATTTATCTGTATGTAATGTGTGTTATTGTTCAAATGATGAATCACATGTATGTAAAAAAGAAGATTTAAAAACAATGAGACTATTAAAAGAAATATCTAGACCTTGTCCAAATTGTAATCAAATGATCGAAAAAATAGAAGGTTGTAATCAGATGTGGTGTACAAATTGTCACATATTTTTTAACTGGTTAAATGGAAGTATCATAAAAAAAACAAGATATGTTCATAATCCAGAATATGTAGAATGGTTAAAACAGAAAGGATTATCTGATACAGAAGAATGTAATGCTTTAACATACGATAAAATAATCATGGTTTATCCAAATAATGATAAAATATTAAATTATTATAGAGTATCAAATGAAATTTTTGATGAAATCAGTAATATGGAACATAATTTTGAAAAGAAAATTGAAAAACATGCATTTGATTATTTGTTAAATAAGATATCAAAAGAAAAATTAAAAGATCTAATTCAAAGAAATTTCAAAAATTTTAAAAAAGATCAACTTGTTAATATTAGAAGAAATTGCTATGCTTCATGTATACAATCAATAATATATTATGGCTACAAACTCATGAAATTAAATCCAATAGTTTCAAATGAATTGGATATTATTAAAAGTCTCGATAACTTAACTGATTATTATATAAAAATTATGATAAAAATAGGGAAAATGTTTGGTTCCTCAGAACCACCATTATCAAAAAATTTACATAAACTTAAATTAAGAGAAATAAATAATATATTTGTAAATTTGAGGCGTTTTACAAATTCTTTCAATTCTCATGATCAATTAAATATATCTCAAAAGAATCTAGTTATATTATTAAATATAACTCATTCAAAATCAATTAAAGATCTTGTTCTTTTTTTAAATAATAATGAAGGTTGGTATCCAAATAAAAATGAGATAAAAAAATGTTTAGAACAACTATAATATGGAAGAAGTATATTTAGAATGTGTAAAAGAAAACTCTAAATTAAGAATTAAAATTTTAAGTTCTGGATATTATAATAATTTAAATTGTCAATTTCCAAAAAATCTTCGAGTTGAAGGTCAACGTTATTCTGTCCCAAATTCAGCTATTTCTCTTGTTAAAAGTAAAAATAAACATTTTTATAGAATTTCATCAAAATCAATTACTGTATTAAAAAATGATACAGTTCTAAAAGTATTCGAAGATGATGAAAACAAAGAATGTATAATATGTATGACAAATATGAAATCATATGTATTTGTAACTTGTGGACATTATGTTTCTTGTAAAGAATGTGCTGAGACAATTAATAATACCATCAAGAAATGTCCAATATGTAGATGTAAGATTACTTCTATACAAAATAGAGAAGATTTACTAGTTTAAGTACATATTTCAAAATAGAGTTGATTTAATAAATTGTTATCATTAATTATTTGTGGAATATCACTAAATGAATAAAGTTCATCATTTACCTTTAATTTTTGGGCTTCAACAGTTGTTAAATCTGGTTTAATCAAGGAATGTCCTTCTGTTACAACTACGGTATGAATTTTATTCGTATTTTCATCAAGAGCAGTTATTTTGTATAATACATTTTTACTTTCATGTCGAATAACTTTATTAATTCGTTGATATCCTTTATGTGTCAATGTATAAAGTAATAAATTTGAAGTATCTTTATATTCTTTGGTCATAATTGATTCATCATCAATCTTAAATCCTCTATATTCTTTCCATTCTTTATCAATATTTTCAGCAAATTCTTCAATTTGTATATCATTATGATTCACCGTTATCAATTCATTTCCTGGTATTGAATCTCCATAAATAACCATTCCACCAAATTCTTCTGTAGCAATTTTAGCAGTTTTATCAATAACTGATCTACCTGTAGCTGTAACGGATTCTGCTAATTTCTTTAAGGGAAGAATTCCTTTTGAAGCACCTGTAAAGCCATAAATTGAATTCATAGTTACCTTTTGAGCAAGTTGTTTACCATTAAGCATTGCTTTTAGAAAAGGATCCTTTTCTTTTGCCATCAATTTCTTAGTTTCCTTTCTTCCTGTCCAGAGATCTAATAAAATTGTTCTTAATATTCCTTCCACACCATTTTCTAATTTATTTCCTTTATCATCTGTAGTTTGAACAAAGTAACATTTTTTTTCAGGTGTTATAACAATTTCTTTATATGGAATATTATTTTCAATAACAAAATTTAACATTTCTTCTGATTCTATAATTGTAGAATAACATATATTATATGCTATCATAATACTTGGATATAAACTAGCAAAATCAAGTCCTGCTACAGGTACATAATATTGTCCAATTAGGGGTTCAAGTACAGTCGCACCTTTAAAATTTTCATCTGAAGAAAATAATTTAGGTATAATATATCCCATAATTCTAGCTTTTCTTGAAATTAGACTAAACGCCTTGCATTGTTGACCTCTAAATAATAACCAACTGATAGGAACAAAAGTTGCTTTTGCCATTTCCATCGAATCTGATAAAACATTTAATTTATTCAATAAATCCATAGGCAATATAGTATCTTTGATACAATATCTAGCACATTCAGCAATGTCACTAGAATTTCCAACAAGTTTTTTAAATAATTCTGAAGTTTCTAAATCTACCTTTTTGTTTCCCAAAAAATGTTCAGATATATGATCAAGTGTATATAAATCAAGTGTAAAATCTCTTTGTACAACAACCATAATATCAATAGTTTCACGTCCTGGACAATTTAAAAAGATAAAATCATTATTACCTCTTGCACTACTTGACATCTTTTTATTGTCTAAATTCGGACTCATTTCTGGAATTCTTGACAAAAATTGAGGATCTATTTTATGTCTAAGTAATCTATTCCATAAATATTTATCATCAAACCCCCATGTATTGAACCCGATAAGAATATCAGGATCAGCCTTTCTAAAGAATTTACAAAAGTTGATTAACATTTCTTTTTCAGAAGTATATGAATGAACTGTTCCTTCTTCAATGTTGTCACATTTAGCAGCAGTAAATATATGATGTTCAAATTCTTTAGTTCCATAAGTATGAAGAGTAATACCTATTTGTGCAATAATATCATTTGGTTTTTTTGAATCAGGAAATTGTTCTGTATTTTCAGGAAGACATTCTAGATCCCAACTAAATATACGAAGAGCTGGTGTAATTGTTATTGTATCATTTGGTTTGACATTTTCATAATTAACAGAAACATATCTTGAACTAATTGAATGATAATTTTCAATTGTTATCCAACTACATGGTGAAATATTTTGAATATGACAAAATCTATTAATATGTTCAACTGATCCATCAAAGACTTCAAATGTTGTTCTTGGAACACCAGGACAATATAATGGATATTTAAAGAAATTTAAAGCTTTCTTAAAGGCACCGTTGGTATTAAATATAAGTCTCATACATTTAAATTGTTTATTATTTAAGAAAGGATATAGTTTTTTTTTAAGGACAAGATCATATTTTAGAAGAGAATATCCATATTTTTGATCATTATATTTTGCATTTCCATCTTCATCAACTTTTACATAATCAAGCTTTGTTTTTATAAGTTCAAATAATTTATCAATATTTCTTTTCTGAAATGAATCAGGAATATTGATATAAAAATATGGACAAAAATCTTCAATTCTCACAGTCATTGATTTACCATCATCTGTTTTACCTGAAACAAATATAGTAAATTTCTGGATACCACCAATTTCAATATCGTTTGAATTCCAAACAAGACTTTGAATATTTATGGTCATTTATTATACACATTAATAAAATTAATGAATTTATTTTTTAAGCCAATAACCCATAATTCTTAAGAGCCGTTACAACCTGCCCAACAGTGTAGCCTCCAAAAGTATCCAAACTACTAACAGCAGATCCACCAACCGAAGCATATGCAGCAGGAGTTACAGCAGTTGTTTGTTTAGCAACAGCAGTTGCACCAAAAACACCTAAACGACTGTATGTTGAACTAGTTCCAATATGAATAGTTCCATTTAACTGAAGAGATGAATTCAATGTAGCAGATGTAGTAGAATCTAGACCAATTTCTCCTCCTCGAAGAACGACTAATTTATTATCAACAGCGGCATTTGAAAGAGTATTATCACTTAAAACACTTGGGGGTTTGGGGTGTGGAGAAGTAAACATTTTATTAATGAAAAGATAATTATTTTAAATGTATTGAAACTAAAAATTCGGTATATGGAGCCCAAGAATGATGAATTACTTCAGAATATGCTTGTCTTGTCTCTAAAAATTTATCAACTAATTCTTGAACGTAAGAAGTTCGAATATCTATTGAATTAAGAAAAGGTCTTGCATCATCAATATTTTTAAAATCAATGTTATAATCCCACTCTTGATTACTAATTGAACCTTTAATACGCAAAGTAAATAATGTTTGATTAATTTTTATTGAATTTAAATGATCAGTTAAATCCTCTATGTCATCCATAATTTTGAAAATTTATTTAAAAAAACTAAAATTAAAAATTTTTTTTTAACTTAAAGATATATATTATTTAATAACAAATGTCTGATTTTGCTATTGGTATTGATTTAGGAACAACTTATAGTTGTTGTGGACTATGGGATAACGATATAAAAATAATTAATAACGATAAAAATGAACGTACAATTCCAAGTTGGGTAAATGATAATATTGTTGGTACAGAGGCAAAGGAATCAAAAAATGGAATATATGCTATTAAAAGATTGATGGGTAAAAAATATTCTGATATTAAAGATATGAATTTATTATATTCTATTACAGAAGGTCCAAATGATTCAATACTTGTTGGGCCAAATAAAAAGACACCAATTGAAATATCTTCTCAAATTCTCAGTCGTTTAAAAGAAGATGCTGAAATATATTCAGGAAAAAAAGTATCAAAAGCCGTAATAACAGTCCCTGCATATTTTAATGATTCCCAAAGACAAGCAACCAAAGATGCTGGTGAGTTAGCTGGCTTAGAAGTTATTCGAATCATTAATGAACCCACAGCAGCAGCAATGGCATATGGAATGGCCACAGATAAAACAATTCTTGTTTTTGATTTAGGAGGAGGCACATTTGATGTTTCTATTTTGAAGATTGATGATGATGTTTATGAAGTTATTGCTACAGGAGGAGATACAAATTTAGGAGGTGAAGATTTTGATCAATGTCTTATTAATTATGTTTGTAAAGAATTGCAAATTGAAGAATCAATATTGTTAAAAAAGAAGATTGAAATTCTTAAAAAACATTTAAGTATATTAGATAATACTATATTTGAATATGAATCACATAGTTTAGAAATATCAAGAGAAACTTTTGAAAATCTTTGTACAAATTATTTCGATAAATGTCTTAATATTGTATCAAAAGTAATTCTTGATGCTAATATGAACAAATCTGACATTGATGAAGTAATATTAATAGGAGGTTCTACAAGAATTCCAAAAATAAGATCAATGTTAAAAGATTTTTTTGGAAAAGATCCAAATATAAGTATAAACCCAGACGAAGCCGTAGCATATGGTGCTGCATATTATGCTGCATATTTAACTGGAAATATAAAAGGTGCATTATTAATAGATGTAACGCCATTATCTCTTGGTATTGAAACAGCTGGTGGATTAATGACACGAGTTATTGCTAGAAATACACAGATACCGATTAAAAAGACACAGGTGTTTAGTACAAATGCAGATAATCAGGTTAGTATTGAAGTTAAAGTGTTTGAAGGAGAAAGAGGACTTGTAAAAGATAATAATCTTTTGGGTTCATTTAAATTAACTGGAATTCCACCAATGCCAAGGGGAGTTCCCAAAATCGAAATCACTTTTTCAATTAACCAAAATGGAATTCTTATGGTTTCTGCTTGTGAAGTTTCTTCGGGTTCAAAACATACAATTGAAATAACTAAGGATAAAATAGATAAATTTCAAGTCGACAAATTATTAAATAATAATAAACAATTTGAAGAAGAAGATAATTTAATTGTTAATAAATTATTAGCAAAAAATGAATTAATCAGTCTTTGTTATTTTATTCGAGATCATCATCCCCATCTTTTTTCGAATGATCTTATTACTGACGCTGAAAAAGACTACGACATAAATGTATATAAAACAAAAATAGAAGAACTTAAAAATAAAATTGGTAAATAATTAAGAATTTTATATTTTATATTTATAATATGGCTTGGAATCTGGTTAGCAATAATGGTTCAGTAAGTTCTGAACTTGATGAAGATAATACTAGATATGATTTTACACTCGATGCTTATGGTGATTTTAGTGAACCTGTTGTATATACAAGACCTTATAATTCTCCTACAAATGAATTACTGGTTAGTTATACGCCAGAACCCGATGTTTCTCCGTCTTTAGATCACCATAATTTTTCACATGGACAACTTTCAAGTTTTCTAAAAGAAAAACTTGAAGAAACAGATGAAGTTCAAGAAGAACTTAAAGAACCTGAAAAAGTTCAAGAAGAACCTGAAAAAGTTGAAAAAGCTGAAAAAGTTCAAGAAGAACCTGATAATGTTGAAAAAGTTGAAGAAATTAAAGAACCTGATAAGGTTGAAAATCTCGAAGAACAACCTGATAATATGCCAATTATATTTTTAACTGTGAATATT
>Ga0075158_10002566_pt1 | contig 13133 bp, 11 predicted proteins | sample JI91814BDNA_FD_70968 | JGI IMG/M metagenome (GOLD analysis project Ga0075158, IMG submission 70968) | Wastewater effluent complex algal communities from Wisconsin, to seasonally profile nutrient transformation and Carbon sequestration -... | ecosystem: Engineered > WWTP > Effluent > Algae... | reverse complement strand
CTTGATCTTAGTGACAATGGAGGAGCCATTATTACCAGCCATTATGTATGGAGGTTCGGACAAGATAACGGAACCCGATTTTCTAATGCTTTTGTGGTCATCGATACATGGTCTAAACTAAACAGTGAAATATATGATGGAGAAATCTTCCTTACTTCAGTTGATCTTGTTAGCAATGCATTGCTGGTAGGAACAGGGCTGGAAAATTCAAACAGGATAATTGTTAGTGGCGATAATACTTATAATAAGTTGGGGACAACCAGTAATGCAAATATTTCAACTCCTACTTACGGTCTATACTAATATAATAACATGTGATTTTGTGGAAATCAGGTTCTATTTATATTCAATTAAATATTCGGGGGAATAGCCATTGAATATGATAAATACAGAAAGGGAGCTCATTGCGAGCTCCTTTTTTGTTTTTGCTAATCAGCAAATATAGTCTAGTTTTATTACCATTAATTTTTGTTACGTATACAATCTATTAAACCATCATACAATCTCCATCTCCATCCTGATAGTTTGGGTTAAAATGATCGGGAAGTAACTCTAAAAGATTTTTATGAAACAGATACTCTCTGTTAAAATCACGTTCGTAGATATGTGAAAATACTTTTGATTGCTGTATTTCTTTGTTCAATGTGCTTTGATAACAGGTAAAACCTTTTACTTTGTGGGTCACAATAAAATACTTTAAGAACCGGACAACCTCATCTGCATTGCCCTCCGCAAAAAGATAAGGAATCTTAAGATAGCCGTCACGGAGCTGCAACAGAATACAGGATGTAAGCTTGTTATTTTTATCAAAAATTTTGATCCAGAAATATTTAAAAGTCTCAGTAAAGCTTGAAAAGAGATATTTTTCATCCTTTCTACCTTCCAAAACCCAGGGATTATCTATAAAAGTATTGATTTCATCTGCAGTACGCCTCCCTGAAAATCCATTGATAAAATCCGCACTTTCTTTATCAATTCGATCCAGAACTTCATATTTGAAATCCGGCTTTGATGTGGCCAGGTTCTTTATTGAGATCAGTCTATTGGCTGCAGCATCCAGAATTTTAAAAAGAGGTTTCAATGGTTGTGTTTCCGGTTTTTTCTCAGGAATCATTTTGGCTGCATCAGTTTTGAAGTAATACCTCTTCCCTTTTTTAGGAAAAACATATTCAAAAACACCCATAATATTGTAGAGCGCTTCTGCTTCTTTGGTAAATTCTGTAATAGCAATTCTGCCTTCGTATTCTTCAAAAACTCTTTTCAGTAATGCTTTAGCCGGTCTTTTTTTTCTGTATTCCGGGTTTACGTACAGGGTGCTTAGCCAGGCATAGCGGATTTCTTTTCCCTGAATGATAAAACTATCAGGAAAACATCCTACATAACCAACCAGTTTATCTTCAGAAAAAGCCAGAATAAGAAGCGTATCTTCATCTGATGCTTTTGGATTCTGAATGTGAGACAGCGCGCGATGTCTGGTAATCGGAAGAAAATCATATTGCTGAAAATCTCCGGAGTATATAAAATCTTCCAGCTCTTTTCTGTTGAATGTTTTCAGCGTTATCATTCTCTAATAATCGTATTTTTATTGATAAATTTTTTCAGTCTGAAGTAAGCGATTTCCTTTTTCAGGATTTGTGCTCCGCTCTCTCCCATTTCCATTGGAATTCTTTGGTAATTCCTCTTTACACTGTCCAGTTTTATACCAGCACAACCAAAGCTGCAGTAGAGTTCTTCATTTTTATAGAGTTCTTCAAAAAAATCTTTCTTCACTTCAAAATCAGTAAACGGAAAGGCGAAACTTTCGTATAAAAAACCATTTTCTTTTAAATAAGCAAAGGTCTTATCCGTTGTTTCCATTTGTTGTTTCAAAGATAAGTCTCCGTATTTCGGATGATCCCAGCTGTGCGAAGAAATTCCGAAACCTTTACGGGTAAGTTCTTTTAAATTTTCGGTGCTTAAATAAGGCTGATGCTCTTTTGAATAGGCTTTAAAATCTACCTCAAGTTTTTCAGCAAGCCTATCCAGAATATTTTTTTCCTGATAATTTATGGATAAAATTTTCTTTTGTAAAACGCGTCTATCTGTGTTTTTTAGTGATAGAATAAAATAAATTTCAGGATCTATGGTTTTCTTTTTCTCAACAACATCGGCAAGAAGGCTTGCCTTGCATCTGAACATCATATCATTATTGTCTATGAAAGCGGGATTGATAAAATTGCAGGCATAGATTCCCTTTTGTTCCAAAATGGGAGCTACAATATCATAAAACTCTCTGAAACCATCATCAAAAGTTAGAAGGGCAATTTTTTTCGAGGGCTTGAAACTCCCGGATGTATACTCTTTGAACTCCTGCCAGTCTACAAACTGAAAATTCTTTGCAATATGATCGAGATCGTCTTCAAACTGTTTGGTTGTCTTATACCGGATTACGTTCTTTAAATGAGGAAGTTTTTTGTCTGAAACACTGTGATAAAGCGGCAGACAATAATCCAGCGGAAATGATTTCCCGATATTTTCAGATTCAAAAGCTGCCAAAACATTGATGATCCTGTCTTTCATCCTATTATAAATAAAAAAGAATCTATTCAAAATTAAATTCAAATAGATTCTCTAAAGGTATAACTTTTAAAATTATTTTATGATCTTCATTTCATCAACAATCCACTTTGAGTCTGCGAATTTATCAATGATGAAAAGGATATATTTTGTATCTACCATGATGTTTCTGCTGAAACGCGGGTCATAATTGATATCACTCATTGTTCCTTCCCACTGTCTGTCAAAGTTTAATCCAACAAGATTTCCGTTGGCATCAAGAGCCGGACTTCCGGAGTTTCCTCCCGTTGTGTGGTTGGTAGCAGTGAATCCTACAGGAACGTCACCTGTTTTATCTTTATAGATTCCGAAATCTTTTTTGTTGTAAAGATCAATCAGTTTCTTTGGAACATCAAATTCGTAATCTCCGGGAACGTATTTTTCCATCACCCCTGCAAGGTGAGTCTGATATCCGTACGAAACCGCATCTCTGGGAGTAGAACCTTTTACTTTACCATACGTTACACGAAGTGTTGAGTTCGCATCCGGGAAGAATTTTCTGTCTTTATCTGTCTTCATCTGCTGCGCCATGAATTTCTTCTGTAAAGCATCAATTTTTGCCTGCATAGAAGTATATTGCGGATCAGCAGTTTTCATATACGTTTCTTTCATGGAAACATATAATTGATAAATAGGATCTTTCTTTAAAGTCTTGATTAATTTATCCTGATTAGAAAACGCTTTATCAATATCGGTAGTCAATGCTCCTCCGTTCACCGCGGTTCTTCCTGTAATGATGGAGTTTTTAGACATATCTTCTACTACAGGAATATTGGCATTTTCATCTTTATATTTGTTGAATCCTGCCGGTAAAAACTGAGGTGCAGTTTTATTCACATATAAAGCCAATAGTTTTGCTGTTACTTTTGCATCAAGCTCAGCACTGTAATCCTTATAGAAAGAAGTTAATTTTGTTTTTAACTTTGAAAGTTCTTTTTCATCCATTCTTCCTGCTTCTACAGAAGCTACGAAGTCATAATAATCACCAGCGAGCTTCAAAGTTTCTGCATTTCTGATGACTTCTGTGTAGTAAGCGTTGTTTAATGCATAAGGAGCCTGATCATTATACAGTTTATTCAACTGGTCCAAAGTAGTTTTGATCTCTGGGTTTTTAGCTACCAAAGAACCTTCATACATTACTTTCTTTTCTACAGCATTGGATTTTTTCAATCCTTCTACTTCACCGATCCATTTTTTCCAATAGTTGGCTACAGAAGCATATTTTGAAGCATATTTGATACGTGTTTCATTATCAACACGCATTTTTTCATCTAATGTTTTTAAAGCTACATCTCGTACCGCAATTCTTGCAGGATCAATATCTTTCATAATCTTCTCTACAGCGATTGCAGGAAGGTATTCTGTAGTTTTTCCCGGGAATCCGAATACAAAAGTAAAATCGTTCTCGTTTTTATCTTTGATAGAAACCGGCAAATAGTGTTTTGGAACGTAAGGTACATTGTCTTTAGAATATTCTGCAGGTTTGTTATTCTTATCTGCATAAATTCTGAACATAGAGAAATCTCCGGTGTGTCTTGGCCAAACCCAGTTGTCCGTATCGCTTCCGAATTTCCCAATGCTTTGAGGCGGAGCTCCTACAAGACGGATATCTTTATATGTTTCGATGGTATAAGCATAGTATTTGTTTCCGTAATACATCGGCTTTACCATGATCGACTGGTAAGATTCAATTTTCTGAGAGTTTTTATACACCTCAATATTGTTGTTGATCTTCTTCGTAAGCTCAGGCTCTGTAAGGTTGTCTGTTCCTTCTAAAACAGGATCAGTAACTTCTTTTATATCTACAATAAAATCTACTTTTACTCCCGGGTTTGGAAGTTCACCTGCTGTATTTTTTGCCCAGAATCCGTTTGAAAGAAGATCATTCTGAACGGTAGAATGTGCCTGAATCTGCCCAAAACCACAGTGATGGTTGGTTAAAAGCAATCCTTTAGGCGAAATAATTTCTGCAGTACATCCGCCATTAAACTGTACTACCGCATCTTTAATGCTTGGTTTCTGAGGATTGAAAATATCTTTTGCAGAGATCTTCATTCCTAAATCCTTCATTTCCTTTTCATTCAGCTCAGTAGGAATCCACATTCCTCCATATTGTTGCGCAAATGCCATTGCAGCCGGCAAAAGAAATACAGATAAAAGTATCTTTTTTGTCATAATCAAAATTTTGCCCCAATTTACGAAGAAAAATATGAACAGGCTTTATAAAAAAGGCGGAAAAGTATTAAGAGTTCGTTTTTGAAAATATGGAGAGTCAATGGTAAATTTTGCTTCGCAAATGAATGGTGAATATTTTTTCTCAGACAATGTTTCCAATTGATCATACACTCAGTAAAAATCTATGTTAAAAAAGAAAAATTAACAAGTGAAGCGGATTGACTGTTCACCATTCAATCTTCTGTTTAATCCCCCTATGGCTCAGTTTTTGTTGATTGAAAGTAACTTTATTGTTAAAAACATACTTAAATTAATTATTATGATGAAAAGCAAAATGCTTATGTTAGGAATGGCATCTGTTCTGTTCCTTGCTTCATGTTCTAAAAAGGAAACGACTGAAACATCGTGTACTACAGATTCTGTTATGACAGTACAACCTGCTGTTACTGACAGCATCACTAAAGCTACTCCTACAGCAGCTGGTGACACTTCTGAAAATGCGTTGGACTGGGCAGGTACTTATGAAGCCACAGTTCCTTGCGCTGACTGTCCGGGAATCAAGACTTCTTTAACATTGAATGATGATAAAACATTCAGCATTAGTGAAGAATATCTTGACCGTAATTCAAAAAATCAGGATAAAGGATCTTTTACATGGGATGCTACAGGAAGCATGATTACTTTAAAAGGAAAATCTGCCAACTATAAATATAAAGTGGGTGAGAATATGTTGATTCAACTGGATATGGAAGGAAAAGAGATCGATGGCCCCAACAAAGATCTTTATGTATTTAAGAAAAAATAAAAATAAAGGCTTCGGCCTTTATTTTTTTGCTCTTTTACGGTCTAAAACTGATATGCTTTAATTTTCGGATCATCTACCAAACGTCTGATGACTTCCTCATGATGGCTATTTTTTCCGGTAAGCCTCCATATAACGGTAAAGCTTTCCTGAGAATATTGCTGTTTGAGCATCTGATATCTTAAATGATTTTCTTTAAATATATTTTCACAATATTTAATATCCTGCGAACCCGTTACAGCAATTTTATACTCCCTTACTTTATTATAATTATCAATGCAATTCTGGAGATAAGTCAGGGCACTTAAAACAAGTAATACCAAAGTAGTTCCCAACAATGCAATATAAACATAGCCGGAACCTACCGCCATTCCAATAGAAGCAGTAGCCCAAATAGTAGTTGCTGTGGTAATTCCTTCAATTTTATTATCTCCCTTAAAAATAACTCCTGCTCCCAGAAATCCGATTCCGGTAATGATATTTGCCGCCAGACGATCCGGATTGGCCACGCCTATTTTGATGGAAAGTATCGTAAACAGACAGGCTCCGAAGCAAACGAGAATAAAAGTCCTGAGACCGGCAGACTTATTACGGTATTCTCTTTCCGCACCAATGAACAGTCCTAAAATAACAGAAATAAGGATAAGCAGCAATTCATTTTTTACGGTATAATGGTCCTGAAGAAAATCCATTTTTTAAAATTTAAACTGAGAATAAATTTACAATAAAATACCATTAAGGAACTATCTTTGCTGAGGAGATTTTTCATCATCTCAAAAAATTTATTTCACGAAAAAACTTTTGTAATATTACATTTTAATGGTAAAAATTCTCTTGTATAAAAGAATTACTGGAAGGTATGATTTTGAGCAGCGGGAAATATCACTTATTAAAAAAATCAAAAAAAATAAAATTTATATACAATTATGGATAAAGAAATTTCACACTTCTGGTTAGGATATTTCAAGAATGAAGAAGACTTTTACAGCTTCGTAGAAGAGGATGAAAACTACTATATAGAGGAAGAAACTGATGATCAGTATGTTTCCAAGTTTGCGGAATCACAGAACATCAAGTGGTTTGACGACGACTTTATAGAATATGGTTTTGAAGATGAAAACCTTAGCCTTTATGACAAGTTTGCAGAATATTCTTATGCAGACCAATGGCTTCCGATTCTGGAAAGAAAACTAAATGAACTAAGCCTGGATACTCCCGTGAATGCTATCATTTTCGCAACAAGATTTGTAATTCCTAATCCGGTTTCTGTAGAAAATGACGATTTTTCACTGCATTATGTGGGCGAAATAGAATATGATATTTAATATCGGATAAGCAAACAGAATAAAAAAACTTCCGTCTCTTAGAACGGAAGTTTTTTATATCATTGGAGTATAATACTCTATTTTATTAATGCGCTTCTAACCAATTGTTTCCTACACCAATCTCTACCAATAACGGAACCTGTGTTTTTAAGGCACTTTCCATTTCAGTTTTGATCAGTTTTGAGGCGGTTTCAATCTCATCTGTTGGAGATTCGAATATTAATTCGTCATGTACCTGAAGAAGCATTTTTGTTTTAAGCTTTTGTTCTTCAAGTTCCCTGTCTATTTTGATCATGGCAAGCTTTACAACATCTGCTGCACTTCCCTGAACAGGTGCATTCACAGCATTTCTTTCTGCATGACCTCTTACCACGAAGTTATTGGAATTGATATCTTTCAAATGACGTTTTCTTCCCAAAATAGTTTCTACATACCCTAGCTGGCGTGCTTTACTCACCTGCTCTGCCATATATTCCTTCAGTTTCGGATAGGTTTCGAAATAAGCTTCGATCATTTGTTTAGCTTCTGTACGGGACAATCCTGTTTGTTCTGCCAAAGCAAAAGCTCCCTGTCCGTAAATAATTCCAAAGTTTACCGTTTTAGCCTGGCTTCTCTGAGTTTTTGATACCTCAGCCAAAGGAATTTTAAAAAGTTTGGCTGCTGTAGAGGCATGGATATCTTCTCCATCCTGGAAAGCTTTGATCATATTATCCTCACCGGAAATTTCTGCAATCAAACGAAGTTCAATCTGTGAATAATCGGCAGAAATAATCTTCTTTCCTTCTCCTGAAACAAAAGCTCCACGGATCTGCTGTCCTCTCACTGTTCGGATCGGAATATTCTGCAGGTTCGGGTTGACACTCGCCAAACGGCCTGTAGCCGCTGTAGTCTGTGAGAAATTGGTATGTACTCTGTTATCTTTTTTCTCAATCTGTGAAGGCAAAGCGTCTACATAGGTTGATTTTAATTTCTGATAGGTTCTGTATTCCAGGATATGCTTGATGATCTCATGTTTTGAAGATAACTTCTGAAGAACATCTTCTGAGGTTGCGTACTGTCCTGTCTTTGTTTTTTTGGCTTTTGGATCCAGCTGCATTTTTTCAAACAGAATTTCTCCCAGCTGTTTAGGTGAATTCATATTGAATTCTTCTTCTGAAAGCTCAAAAATTGTTGTTTCCAGCTGTTTCAGGTCATTTTCAAGGTCAACACTTTCCTGTGCCAGCCATTTTTCATCCAGAGAAATTCCTGCAAGTTCCATTTTCGCCAGTACTTCCATCAGAGGCATTTCAATATTGTAGAAAAGTTCTTCCAGGTTTTCTTTTTTCAGCTGTGGTGCAAAAAGCTCATACAATTGGAAAGTTATATCTGCATCTTCCGCCGCGTAATCTGTCTGCGTTCTCAGATCAGCATCTCTGAAGTTCCCTTGTTTTTTGCCTTTCTTTCCAATAATGGTTTCAATGGATACCGGCTTATAATTCAGGTATACTTCTGAAAGGTAATCCATTCCGTGTCTTCCGTCCGGATTCAACAGATAGTGGGCAATCATGGTATCAAACATTGCCCCTTTAACGGTGATGTCGTATTGTTTTAAAACTTTATAATCGTATTTTAGATTGTGAGCAATTTTCAGCAGGTCTTCTTTTTCAAAAAACGGTCTGAAAATCTCCAGGGTCTGCAGCACTTCTTCTCTGTTTTCAGAAAGGGGAATATAATAGGCAAGTCCTTTTCTATAAGAGAAACTCATTCCTACCAATTCTGCTTCCAGTTCGTTTAATGAAGTAGTTTCAGTATCAAAACAAACTACTTTCTGCAGCAGCAGGTTGTCAACCAGTTTTTTCTGTGCTTTCGGATTATCGATAAACTGATAAAGGTGATCGTTATTCTCAATCGTAGATTTTGTAGAAGTAGCCTGTTCCAATTCTTCAAAATTGGCAAAAAGATCAAGCTGCATTACCTGCCCTTTCACTTCTGTTCCTGCTGGGGTCTGTTTCACTTCTGCCTCACTCACCATTACTGTTTCGGTAGCAGCAGGGGCAAAAGCTCTGTAAAGATTTTCGTAGAGTCTTCTGAATTCTATTTCATCAAAGACTTCTTTTACTTTCTCAAAATCCGGAGTTTCCAGGTCATATTGTTCCTGATGGAATTCTACGGGAGCATCACAGATAATGGTTGCTAATTTTTTAGACAAAATACCACGTTCTGCAGAAGCTTCCACTTTTTCTTTCAGTTTTCCTTTAAGCTTATCGGTATTGGCCAATAAGGTTTCGATGTTTCCGAATTCTTTCAGGAATTTCATGGCAGTTTTCTCTCCTACCCCTTCCAATCCAGGGATATTATCTACCGCATCTCCCATCATAGCAAGGAAATCAATAACCTGCTTAGGATCTTCAATCTCATATTTTGCCTTTACTTCTTCAACTCCGAGAATTTCGATATCACCCCCTTTTAAACCTGGCTTATAAATTTTTATTTTATCAGTAACCAACTGTGCAAAATCTTTATCCGGCGTTACCATGAAAGTGGTATATCCTTCTTTTTCTGCTTTGCATGCAATAGTCCCGATGACATCATCCGCTTCATATCCTTCTACTCCAAGAATGGGGATATGCATTGCTTCCAGAATTTTGTGAATGTATGGAACGGCAATTTTGATCGCTTCAGGAGTTTCACTTCTGTTGGCTTTGTAATCTGAATAGTCATCAGTTCTTACACTGGCCTGTCCTACATCAAAAACGACTGCCAGGTGTGTTGGTTTTTCTCTTCTGATCAATTCGATCAAAGAATTGGTAAAACCGAAGATGGCAGAAGTATCCAGACCTTTGCTGGTAAGTCTCGGATTCCTGATCAATGCGTAATATCCTCTGAAAATCATCGCATAAGCATCGATGAGAAAAAGCCTTTTATCTTGTGTTGCGTCCATATTTTGAATAATGAACAAATATAAGAAAATAGGAGTAAAAACAGGTATTCCGTTGAAGGGTTTCGGGAATGGAGATTCGGGGTTCGGGGGTTCGGGATTGGGTTAAAAAAAAACAAAACAGCATACCCGAAGGCATACTGTTTCTTTTTTTATTTAAGTTTATGGGATTATTTACCTGAAGAAGGCCATAGTCCTGCGTACTGAGAAGTACCATAGTCAATGGTTTCAGCACTTACAACGAAGCTGATCAGCATACTGTTGCTGTCTACCGCGTCGAAGTCTACTTCGTGCTGGATCACATATCCGTTCTCCCATTTCAAAGTAATCAATGTTCCTTCTTCGTGAGATTTGTTGAAAGTGATTTCTCCTACTGTTGGCTTGTATTTACCGTTAAGTAAGCTTTCAAGGATGTCTGACTTTTCAGTAGCTTCTACTGTAACCTTGATTAATGCGTTAGAAGGATCTGATGCTACACGTCCTGAAACGTCTGTAGATCTTGATACGCTGTAATTCATTTTTAACAGCTTTTGTCCTTCTCCGTTGTTGAATTTTAAGATTCCTCTTGAATTTCTTTCGGCCATGATTGTAAATTTTAATCGTTAGTAATAAATTGTAATTCAATAATTATATAACAAAGATAAAGCCCCTGGTTTTGAAAAAAAAGCAATTGAAGGGAAATCTGAAAAAGTGTCGTAATTGTACGATTTGATGTCGTAGTTCTACGATTTATTGTCGTAATTCTACGACATTAGATTTAAAAACAAGACGCAACATACTATAAATAAATATCTTAAATACGATTAAAAATCTTCATTAAACCACAAACTATTACACCAAAAAGAGAAATAAAATACATTAAATTTATTTAATCGCATAAAAAAAGACCTTATTCAGGTCTCAATATTGTATCTTTTTCAATAAAAAAAACGGTTTGAATTTAAGCATCAATTGCAATGACATGTATTCCGTTTCCGGCATCTTCGGCCATAGCATTGGCTAGTATTCTTCTTGAGTCTTCAGAAAAATACGTAGCAATAAATGGGAAAAAGAACCCGACAAAACCTCCGCCTTTTACTCCAAGCTTACCAATATTTTTGATATTCTGCATTTTTATGCCGGGAAGCTCTTTGGCTAAATTCGGTAAATTACGGGGGCGCACTCTTCCTAAACCGTCTTTTGCGGTTGCTACCAGGGATTCTGAATATTTGCCGTTACGGATATTTTCTACAATGGCTTTTCCTTCAGGTGTTTTCCACACCTCCCGGGAATCTACTCCTTCCAAAGCAGTTAAATCTTTGGATAAAGCTGTCCCTTGTTTTATTTCAATCAGATTTTTCTGCCAATCCTGAACATACCATTTTCCGTTAAAGAAAATAGGGGTTTTACCATCTCTGCTGGCTAATCCTCCTTTTTCATTAAGCTCCAGAATATCCGGGCTGGCCAGGTCTGAAGGGGTTATTCCTGTAACGCTCTCCGGAACATCTTTTAAATATCCTGGAATTCGGCTGTTTTCATCTGCTTCTTTATTCATATCCTGATAATGGCTGTTATCTTCCAATGAATTGCTTCTGATTATTTCTCTTTCCCAGTAACTTCCTTCATTCATTACCGCCATGGTTCCACCCATCCACAGGAGTGTTTTACCGATTCCCATTTCTACTCCGGCAATAACAATCCCAGCGCCCCCAAAGAAAGATGCAGCAGCATTGAAAACGATTTCTTTTCCATTATTACTCTCGATCTGCTGCGCGTATTTTTTGGCTACAGCATAGCTGAAAATCGGGCTTAGCAATCCTCCGGTATCACAAACCAGTATAGAATTCTGGGTGATGGCCATAAATTGATCAAATTTTACTTTTTCATGTTCAATTTTCCAGTTTCCCTTTCCTAAAGATCCGGTGCATAAGTGGTTTATTTTTGTGGCATGATATGCTGCTGCTGCACCGCATGCGAGAACACCTACTCCCACAGCTAATGCCGCCCAGCCGATAGGACCGGATAATACAAGAAGCGCTCCCACAATAAGACCTGCACCAAAGCATAGAAATCCCCACATTGCATTTTTAGGGCTTTTACAGGGAAATTCTTTATTGATATTACGGTCTTCTTTTGTTAATAAAGGCCGTGTTTTATCAGATCCATAGAAAACAGTAATGGGTTCTCTGGTAGGAATTAATTGTCTTGGTTCTGAATCGGTTTGAAATGTACACACCGTGTAAACATCTTTGGGTATATAGGAAGCACTCATAATGTTACATTGTATTGATTAAAACATCCTGTAAATAGTGAATTTGTTTATTAAATGTTCAGAGTTTATAGGTCTTAATTGTATTGTGAATACCAATAAACATTCTGAAGACTTTTCTTTTCTGTTTTTGAAAAGCTGAGTTCTTTCTGAGCTGACTTTAGAAATTTTGTAAGCTGATTTCCTTTTTCTTCTTCATATTTATTTTTGTATTCAACATCATTCAAATAGATATCGTTCTTATTCTTCAGGCAGAATCTGAAATATATTTTTGAGCTTTTCAACGATACTGCTTTGGTCTCATAATCATAAGCATAAAATCCTTCAATATCTGTTTTAGAATACTTTTCAGGAGCCTGGTTTCCTTTCTGGATATAAAAATAGTTTTCATCAAACCAGATCTTCACCTTTACAGAAAGTGCTTTCAGAACCAGATAACAGGTTCCGAAATAAAATAGGGCAAAGAACATCACAAATGAAAGTCTGAATATTCCTTTGAAGATAAAATAATATAATGCTCCATATAAAACCAGGCACGGTATAATAACCAAAAGAGTCCTGGCGATATGATAAGGCAAAACGTTATTGAAGGTAAACACTTTATTTTCCGCCATACTTAAAAATTACTTTTAATATTCAATTTGTTTTAGGTCAAACTGGGTGACAAACTGATAATTATTTTTCACTTCTTCTTTCATTAATGCTGAGGCATTCACAATAGTTCCTGTTTTTTTATCGACCATTCTTCTGATCCTATAATCATAGTTATATTCACTGAAACCATATTCGATAATAGGTTTATAGAACTTGTTGTATTGTTCTTCCAGCACCTTGTTGTCGATTTTATCTTTTAAAAGGGTTCCCACCGTCCTGAATTCTATAAAGTAATCATCTTCTTTTATGATGGTGTGCTGCAATTCCAGTTCAACCGGGATATTGACAAATATCTGTGAAATAAACTTCAAAACATCATTTTGTTCCTTTTTTTTACGGGCATCATAGTCATTGAACAATACGTGATAAAGAAGAGACTTGTCATAGGTCTTTCTCAGATTGGCTTCATTCTCAAAT
>Ga0075158_10002565_pt1 | contig 13134 bp, 14 predicted proteins | sample JI91814BDNA_FD_70968 | JGI IMG/M metagenome (GOLD analysis project Ga0075158, IMG submission 70968) | Wastewater effluent complex algal communities from Wisconsin, to seasonally profile nutrient transformation and Carbon sequestration -... | ecosystem: Engineered > WWTP > Effluent > Algae... | reverse complement strand
ACATCACATATATGTCTGAAATCACTAAAAATATCATGAATGGGAGAGGTATTTCTACTCCCAAACCCTCGTAACAGAAGAGAAGATCTTGATTTATCCACGCCGGCACTTCGGCAATAAGAGCAATGCTCATAACAACAAATGGTAACATTTTATTTTATTTTATTTTATTTTATTTTATTTTATTCAAACAAGGCGGAGGGTGGATTTGAACCACCGACCTTTAGATTATGAGACTAACAAGCTACCTGGCTGCTCCACTCCGCACAAATTCAATTTTTTTCTAATCCAGCAACAGGTTCCCCTACCACTACCATGTTACGACTTCACCGTGGTCACCAAGTTTAGGTTTAGGGTTTGAAAAAAGTACAACTTTTATCCTTTCTTTCGAAAAAAATCTAGCTCATTCCTCCTCTCGGGTAGTGACTCCTTTTGCCTACACCCGACTCCCATAGCGTGACGGGCGGTGTGTACAAGACTCAGGGATTTATTCACCGTAACTTGATGATTCACGATTACTAGTAATTCCAGCTTCATATTCTCGAGTTGCAGAGAACAATCCGAACTACGACGTATTTTAGAGATTTGCTCTTCCTCACAGATTTGCTTCTTTTTGTCAACGCCCTTGTAGCGTGTGTGTAGCCCATCATATCAGGATTATGCAGACTTGACGTCAACTTTACCTTCCTCTGATGTTTCATTCGCGGTTTTTTTAGAATTGACTTAACTAAAAATAAGGGTTGCGCTCGTTATTGGAGTTAACCAAAGACCTCACGGTACGAGCTTGCGACAGCCATGCAACGCCTGTATGAGCGGTTATGGCTCTTAAATCTAAGAACTCACAAACTTTCTTTTAACTTTTGATTCAAAAGAATAAACTCACTGTCAAACAAATTGGTAAGATTTCGCGCGTTGTAACGCATTGAACCACATGCTCCACTACTCATGTGAGTCTCCGTCAATTCCTTTGAGTTTGAATCTTGCGATCATAGTCCCCAGGCGGGGTGTTTAACGCGTTAGCTATAACAAGGAGATAATTGATGAATCATCAGGATCAACCTGAAATTTCATATCTACTGTTGTTTAACACCCATCGGTGAAGGCATGGATTACCGGGGTCTCTAATCCCGTTTACTCCCCACGCTTTTGTAATTCAACGTCAGTTTAGCATAGTTAGATGTTTCCACAGTGCAGTGGTCCTTTTAAGATCATCAAATTTAACCTTTCCCTTAAAAAATCCTCTAACTTCCAAAAAACTCTAAGTTCGAACGATTCTTAAATACACACAAAAGGGGTTGCCTCTGTCTTTCATATTTAGTCCAAATTCAACCGTCTAGTTACCCTTTACGCCCAATAATGATGAGTAACACTTGCCCCTTCCGTTTTACCGCGACTGCTGGCACGAAATTAGTCGGGGCTTATTCTTTGGCTTCGTCATAATGGTCACCAACAAAAGAATTTTACAATGGTCAGGACCTTCTTCATTCACGCGACATAGCTGGATCAAGCTTTCGCTCATTGTCCAAGATTCCTCACTGCAGCCTTCAACGACGAAGGTTGGACTTTCTTTCAATTCCAATGTGACTGTTGGTTCTCCCAAACCAGTTAAGGGTCGTCGGCTAGGTGAGCACTTCTCTCACCAACTGCCTGATCCTGCGAAGGCTCTTTCACCAGCGATTGTTCCACCCTTTCTCTTTAGTTTATTAAGGATCTCCCTTATCTGATGTTTTAATTCCTCCGTACTCTACACCTATACGCTACTCAATTAAAAATTCATTCTTCTATTTCGTTTAACTTGCATGTGTTAGGCCTGTCGCTAGCATTCACTCAGAGCTAGGATCAAACTCAGGATTTTTTTATCACAAAAGATACAAAACTCAATTACTCCCTTTGAACTTTTTCTCATCTCATATACCTGGAATCTCTCTCTCTTTTTGTCTAGATCAAAAAGAGTTTAAAAAAACAAACTTCCCAAACAAAGAATCTTTTCGGCTTAGATGAGATTCGAACTCCTAACTCCAACTTCCTAAGTTGACGTTTTACTCTACTTAAACTAAAGCCTTATAAAAAAATGAATATTTATCTCTCTTGAACTTTTTGAGTTGGCTTCTCGGAAGAGTCTCCTTTACTAAACCTTGATTAGAAATTCCATCAAAAATTAAATAAAGCTCCAATTCTCTTCCTTCTCTCTCTCTCTTCTCTTTCAAACGGAAATTATCAAAAGAGAGAATCATTAAATAAAAGAAATAAAAAGCAGAACCAATCGAAACAACGGCTCCTACCGTCTCCACATAATTTAAAAGAGCAAAAATATCAGGATAATCAGGAATACGTCTTGGCATTCCTCCTAAACCTAAAAAGTGCATTGGAAAGAAAGTTAAATTTACTCCTGCAAACAACAACCAAAAAAAATATTGTGACTCTCTCTCTGGATAACTAAATCCAGTCATCTTTTTAAACCAATAAAAAAATCCAGCAAAAATAGTAAAAACGGCTCCCATGGATAAAACATAATGAAAATGAGCTACTACATAATAAGTATCATGAAGAGCAATATCGATCCCCGCATTCGCCAAAATTACACCAGTAATTCCACCAATTGTAAAAAGCAAAATAAAACCAAGAGCAAAAAGCATTGGCGTTTTAATCACTATGTTACCCCCCCACATCGTTGCAATCCAACTAAATACTTTTACTCCCGTTGGAACGGCAATAATCATGGTTGCTGCAGTAAAATAAGCTCTCGTATCCACTTCTAAACCTACTGTATACATATGATGAGCCCAAACGATAAAACCTAAGAAACCAATTACTACCATTGCCGAAAACATTCCAGTATAACCGTAAATGCATTTATTGGAAAAAGTAGAAACAATTTGACTTATAATACCAAAACCTGGTAAAATCAAAATGTAAACTTCTGGATGACCAAAAAACCAAAATAAATGTTGAAATAAAACTGGATCCCCCCCTCCTGCAGGATCAAAAAAAGTTGTATTAAAATGACGATCGGTTAACAACATCGTTAATCCTCCAGCAAGAACAGGTAAGGATAATACCAACAAAAAAGCAGTCACTAAAACAGCCCAAACATATAAAGGTAAATCAAAAATTCGATAATTTTTTGGACGAAGAAAAAAAATAGTCGAAATAAAATTAATTGCCCCTAAAATCGAAGAAGCTCCCGCCACATGTAAACTAAAAATGGCTAAATCTACGGCAGGAGTAGAATGAGCAAAAATACCAGATAAAGGAGGATAAACAGTCCAACCTGTTCCGGCACCCCCTTCCACAAAAGTAGAAAGAACCAACACTAAAAAAGAAACCACTAGTAACCAAAAACTTAAATTATTTAAACGAGGATAAGCCATATCAGGAGCTCCTACCATAATCGGTACAAACCAATTACCAAAACCCCCAATCAAAAGCGGCATCACAACGAAAAAAATCATAATTAATGCATGAGAAGTAATCACTACATTATAATGATGATAATCCCCCATAAAAAGACCATCTCCCGTATGAGCCAACTCCCAACGTATCATAAATGAAAACATCGTTCCCAATATAGAAGCAATAGCAGCAAAAACGATATACATCGTTCCTATATCCTTATGATCCGTCGATAAAGCATAACGGATCATATTATTTCTTGGATACAGAAATAACTTCTCCAATTGAAGTATTCTATCCATAGCACCTCTCATATCTCCGAAGCGCTAACGATCGATCTCTCCAAATACAATATCTTGCGTCCCTATGATCGTTACTAAATCAGCTAAATAATGATTCTTCGCCATCATGTTCAAACCCTGTAAATGAAAGAAACCTGGAGATCGAATCTTACAACGATAAGGTTTGTTACTTCCATCACTCACTAAAAAAACTCCAAATTCACCTTTTGGAGCTTCAATCATCGTATAAATATCCCCTTTCAAAAGATGAAAACCTTCCGTATAAAGTTTAAAATGATTAATTAAAGACTCCATCGAAAATTTCATTTGACTCCTTGAAGGAGGAGTTAACTTATAATCTTCAACACGAATTGGACCTTTCTCAATCCTTTCCAAAACTTGATTCACAATCCACAAACTTTGCTTTAATTCTTCGACACGAACAAGAAAACGATCATAACAATCTCCCTTTTCTCCTATAGGAACTTGAAAAAAAAAGGTCTCATAACCATCATAAGGAAATGCTTTTCGCAAATCCCAAGGCAAGCCGCTACCGCGAACCATCACCCCACTAAAACTATAAGCTACAGCATCTTCAACAGAAAGAGATCCGACATGGATTAACCTTTGACGCCAAATACGATTCTCTTTTAAAAGTTCCTCAATCTCTTGAATACGCTCACGAAATTGAACTCCAAAAGTATGTATATCTTCTAAAAGACCAACTGGCAAGTCAAATGAGACTCCACCAGGTCTAACATAAGCTGCATGCATCCTTGCTCCAGATACTCGCTCATAAAACTCCATAATCTTTTCTCTTTCCTCAAAACCCCACAAAAATGGAGTCAAAGCCCCTACATCTAAAGCATGAGTCGTTAAAGCTAGAAGATGATTTAAAATCCTCGTTAGTTCACTAAAAAGAATACGTATATATTTTGCCCTCCATGGAACCGTCGTCTTGGTTAATTCTTCAATTGCCAACGAATAAAGATGTTCCTGAGTCATCATTGAGACGTAATCTAAACGATCAAAATAAGGAAGATTCTGCAAATAAGTTCGACCTTCCATCAATTTCTCCGTTCCACGATGTAATAAACCAATATGTGGATCGGCCTTCTTGATAATTTCTCCTTCTAATTCGATTACTAATCTCAAAACTCCATGAGCTGCTGGATGCTGCGGACCAAAATTCATCGTAAAATAATTTACCTTTTTACGTTGATAATATTCCTTCTCTAAAAAACCCAAGGGTTGCTGAATTTAAATTCACGCAACTCTTGAGTTAATTCAATCGGTTCATAAACCAACGATTTATAGAATTCATCATATCTAACTTCCACATACCCTACAACCGGAAAATCTTTTCGTAAAGGAAACCCCTCAAAACCATAATCGGTCAAAATTCTTCTTAAATCAGGATGTCCCAAAAAATAGATACCAAAAAGATCCCATATCTCCCTCTCTAGCCAGTTACTACTCGGAAAAAAAGTAATCAAAGAAGGAAACTGATGAACAAGTTTCCCCCTGGAAGGACAAGATAAAATCACCTTTTCTCGTCTCTCCAAAGAAGTCAAAACAACATAAATTCGAAAACGTTCTCTCTCTTTCAAAAAATCAACACAGGTCTCTTCGTTCAAAAATTGAAAACGAAAAAAAGTATGATTCTTTAAAAAAAAAAGGGTGATTAAAAAATCCTTCTCATTTTCTACCAAGATCTCCACATTACGATTTCTTTCTATTTTTAATTTTCCTTCTTGAAAAGGTAAAAGTGAAATCAAGTAATCGATCAAAAATCCAAAAGGCCTCTATACCATTCCAACAAATAGGAAAGGGTCAATAAAATTAAAAAAAAATAAGCCAAAAACATACCAAAACCTCCTAACACAATACGGCAAACTACCCAAGGAAACAAAAAAGCGATCTCCAAATCAAAAATAACAAAAAAAATCGCTACTAAATAAAATTTGATATCAAAACGACTTCTTGCATCTTCAAAGGGCAAAAAACCACACTCATAAGAAGAACTTTTCTCAAAGGAGGGTTTTTGAGAAATTAATTCAAAAGAAATAAAAGAAAGAAGAAGGGGAATCAATAAACTTCCTAAAAAAAAAACTAAATATATTTGATTACCCCTTTCTTGGAGTAAGCATGTGCTACCCCCCATAAAGCTTGACGCTCACCTCCTTTTCTTTTCTCCATAAACGAGACAAAGGTTTTTCTCAAAAGCAACGCTTCTTGAGAAAAAACAAATAGAGAAAATTTCTCCCTTAAAGAAAAGAAATTTTCTCTCACCTTCTCTTTTACATAAGAAATAAAAAATAAAAAGGTTAAGAGAGATCTTTTCAATTCACCCTTTTGACTCCAATTCTCTAACTCTAAAAAAAAATAAATTTTAGAACTTTTTAAAAGATCTTCTTCAAAATAAATCGAATCTTTTTGCTTTAAAAAAAAAAAAAGAAAGGATAAAAGAAGAAGATAAGAAAAATAGATATCTCCCTCACTGAAGGTTAAAAAATTTAAAATAATATTCACAAAAAAAAATAAAAATAACATCTTAAAGTTTCGATCTTTCTTCAATATATTCAAGAATTCTATCCTCAATCGCAATAATTTTATTTCCTATAATCTCCTTTAAAAGAGGAAGGTTCGAAAACCAAACAGAAACTGGAATCAAAAAAGATAATTGAAGAAAATAAAATAGAGTAAAAAGTTGAGCACTTTCTAAGAAAGGAGTCGCAACTGGAAGACCTCCTAAAATTAAAAGCAATACACATATACTTACAAAAAACCAAAGTATAAAAGCAAAGCCCCCTCTGAAAAGAGTCGTTATCGTTACCGGTAAATTTCCTGCTAAAACTTTTAAAATAAAAATAAAAAAAATTAAAAATAAAATCGACATCACCATTAATATCACACCCATCTCCTTATTTGGAACAGAGCGTAAAACAGCATAAAATAAAAGAAAATACCATTCAGGAACGATATGCTCAGGGGTCACACTTGGATTTGCCATAATCGAGTTGTCAGGATGATTCAAAAAATCAGGCATAAAAAATACAAATAAAAAAAAAAAAAATAAAGAGAAAAGAAAAATCGTACCATCTTTCCAAATATAATAAGGATAAAGGGGTATTCGATTGTTGGTCTCCATATTCAACGGATTATTCGAACTTACTTTGTGAAGATAAAAAAGATGAATCACAATCAAACCTATAATTAAAAAAGGAAAAAGATAGTGTAATGAAAAAAATTTCCCTAAAGCAGGTTGATCGATAAAGTAAGCACCCCATACAAAAATTTGAATATCTTTTCCAAAAAAAGGAATCACACTCAAAAAACTTGTGATTACCGTTGCTCCCCAATAACTCATTTGACCCCACGGTAAAACATAACCAAGAAAGGCAGTCACGATCATCATCATAAATATCGCTAAACCGCTTAACCATAAAGAAATTCGTGGAAAACCATAGGAACCAAAAAATAAACCTCGAAAAATGTGAATATACATGCAACCAAAAATAAAAGAAACGGCATTCACATGAAAATATCTTAATAACCAACCCTGTTCCACTTCTCCCATAATAAAAGAAATCGAATCAAAGGCCATATTCACATGAGGAGTATACCACATCGCCAAAATTATACCCGAAACAACTTGCAATACAAAATAAATTAATAAAAGATAACCAAAACACCAAAAATAAGTTAAATTGATCGGTGCGTAGTACAAACGTGTCTCCCCTTCGAGAAATTTAAATAGATCTTTCATGGTTACATGAAAAATACGAAGAAGAAAAAGGTCAACCAAACCGTCAGATAGTGCAAAATGACCAAATAGAGAGGAACTTCTTCATACAAATACTCAATTTTCTCTATGATTGAGGTTCCTCTTGGAGGCCAACCCCGAATCTTTCCATTTCTTTTTCCTAAATAGAAAAGAAAAAAAAAAATCAAACAAAAAAAAATTAATTCTGAAATACCAATCAAAAAAAATATTAATAAAACAAATTTCCATTTTTGATTCATTACATAATAATGAAAAACAACACGACGGATTATGCGATCATTTCTCTTGATAAAATGCAGTTTCTCATGCCATTTTTTGGCTTTTTCTCTAAATTCTTCACGGTTCATTTTATATCACTATCAGATGATTTTTTATGCCTGATTTCATTTTATATCACTATCAGATGATTTTTTGAAGGGAGTTAAAAGTTTACTTCATCTTGTAGGAAGCGTTCTTCTTAGGTTTTTCTTCTAGTTCTTTTGAGTTAGTCACCTTTTCCAAACTATTCAAACTTTTAACCTCTCCTGACCGGATTCGAACCAATAACCCCACGGTTAACAGCCGTATGCTCTACCATTAAGCTACAGGAGATCTAGTGGAAATTGGACTTGCACCAATATTCATGGGTTATGAGACCATTGTTCTTCTTTTAAACTATTCCACCATCTGGAAAAGAAAGATACCACTGTCCCTCAAAAAACCACGAAAAATAAACAAAAAAATAAAGAGACAATAAAAAATAATGACAAATACGAGTATAAAGAGCCCAATCTTGACGAATACCACAGTATATAATCGTGACCCACCAGGAAAGATAAAAAATTACCCAAATCCAAACAAGTATCATAATCGTCCTACTCCTAACAAATTTGGCGCATGAGAAAAAATACGATGAACCACTCTTTCACCATAAGGAAATGCTTGTCGAAAAATTAAAGAAGAAGTTGCTTTCTCTCTTCCTTTTACACGAGAAACAATTCCATCATATCGTTTTATACTTACTTTTCGGTCCAAAAGAACCCTCTTCAAAAATAAAGTTCTTAAAAAAAAAACTTCTATAATCGTTCCTCTCGTCAAATGAACCGTCTGATCCCTCATAAGAGAAGATAAAGTTAAGGAATGAAAAAAAATAAATTGTTTCTTCCATCTCTTAAAGCTCCAGAAAGGACGTACTAACTTATATTGCTCTTTTTGAATAAAAGAATTACGAACCAAAGAAGCCAAATAATTTTTCGATTTTAATTCTTTGTTCGCAAATGGATGATAAATTTCTCTTAATCTTTTTTCTCCATAATAAATTAAACGTTTTGCGTAAAGAGCTTTATTTTTCATCGCTTTTTTGAAATGGTTGCACCTTTTAAAACAATTACAGCAATCCTTTTTGCTATCGTGGATCTTCCTAATCTAACTCCTTTTTTCATCCAAAAGTTCAAACGTTTTCCACGATAAAGGATAAGATGCTTTCTTCCCATAAAGGTTGAATCCGAAACAGAAGCTATCTTCTCTTTGATTCTTCCATTTTGAGATAAACATAATTGATAACTTCTTTGACCAATTTTTCCAAGTTTTCGCACCGCGAAACGATAAGGATAAATCATACTTCTCATACTTCAAAGGAAAATAAAAAACTTGCCGTGAAAAAAAAAGAAGCAAGAGAAATTGGCAAAAAAACTTTCCATCCCAAAGTCATCAATTGATCATAACGATAACGAGGAAGAGAAGCACGAATCCAAATAAAAATAAATAAACAAATCAAAATTTTCCATAGAAGACCCCCATTCCAACCCCCTAAAAAAAGAAGTACAAAAAGCAAATTCATCAAAATTATGTTGGAATATTCGGCTAAAAAAAAAAAAGCAAAGGTCATCGCCGAATATTCAACAATATAACCAGCTACTAATTCTGCCTCCGCCTCTGGCAAATCAAAAGGAGGACGATTCGTCTCCGCCAAAATGGAAAAAAAAAATAAAAGAGCTGCAGGAAATAAAGGAACTAAATACCAAATTTTTTCTTGCAAAAAAACAATCTTTGATAAATTCAACGTTCCAGTACATAAAATTACATTCAAAAGGATAATCCCAATTGAAATCTCATAAGAGATCATTTGTGCACTTGCACGAAGAGAACCAAGAAATGCATATTTTGAATTACTTGACCATCCAGAAAGAACGATCCCATAAATACTCAATGAAGAAAATGAAAAAAGATATAAAAGACCTAAATTTAAATCAACAAGAACCCAACCTTGATCCAATGGAAGAACAAGCCAATTAATTAAAGAAAGAGCAAAAGTAATCAAAGGGGCCATAAAAAAAATATACGAATTAGCATTCGAAGGAATAATAGTCTCTTTCGCAAACAGTTTAAGACCATCTGCTAAAGGTTGAAGTAAACCCCAAAAACCAACTAAATTAGGTCCTCTACGTCTTTGCAAGGCTGCTAAAACTTTTCTTTCCACAAGGGTTAAATAGGCAACGGCAACAAGAAGAGGAACTAAAAAAGATAAAAATTTCAAAAGACTAATCATACTTAGCCTCTCTCCCTCCATTTCTTTTCTCAAATTTCATATCATCCGTTGGAACTAAAAAAGCAGATCTTTTTTTCTTTTCTTCAAACAAAAAAAAATTATTCGTAAATTCATAAAAAAGAGGAAAAAAAAGCTCCCTCTTCGCTTTCCCTCTCCCTCTTTCTTGACGAAAAAAAAGAAAGAAAAAAATTCGACTCCATTGATGGATTGTCTTTTCTACTACACCTTTCTTTGGAAGTAACAAACGATTCAATTGAAAGGCATCAAGAATCACTCGTATCTTATCAGAAATCCAACCTTCTCGCGGAAAAGCTCTTAAAATCGTTAAACCCCGCATCTCAAAAAGAATTTCTTTTCCTTCAAAAGGATCCATTCCTCTTTCCTTCTTTAACTCCCATGGACGGGCTTCAAATGAATAAATTTTCGACGTTAACGCCCCCATAACAACCATCTCCACCATCTCTCTCTTTTCATCTTATCGTCATATGCTTTTTGTTCTCGTCTCTCTTGTCTTTTCAACTTTGCTTTCATTCTAGCTAAAAAATGATTATATCTTATTCTTCTTTGATTCTCTCTTTCTCCTGCACCTCCCAAACCAAAGTATTTTCTAATCCAAATATTGATATTAGGAACCTTTAATAATTTATATCCCCTCCAGACTATTTGTCTTTTAAGCTTTTTCCTCTTTTTTACCTTTTCCAAAAACGACCCTATAATAAAATTATAGACACAAGTCGATACTAATAAAAAAAAAATAATTGTTATCATAGCTTTTTTTTGTTTTGTTTTGTTTCATTCTTTGGTTGTACTCCCTATGAGAATTGAACTCATATCGTCGCCGTGAAAGGGCGACGTCCTACCATTAGACGAAGGGAGCTCAACTTTGTCCAGAGGTGGAATTGAACCACCGACCTAAGGTTTTTCAAACCTCCACTCTAACCGCTGAGCTACCTAGACCAAAAACTTGGGACAGCAGGAATCGAACCTGCATCATCGATACCAAAAAACGTTGTTCTTCCTTTTAAACTATGCCCCAAAGTTTCTTTTAATGACTCTCCAATGAATAAACATCATTCAAATAAATCGCCAATAAGACCGTGAAAACATAGGCCTGCAATAAAGCGATCCCTAACTCCAAAAAGGTAATTAATGCTACAATCACTAATGGAAAAATGAAAAAAAAGCGAAGAGGGGATGAAAGAGAAGAAATCACAACACCAAAATTGGTTAAAATATGAAGAAGAGCATGACCGGCCATCATATTGGCAAAAAGTCGTACAGAAAGACTTACTGTACGGAATAAATAAGAAATTAATTCAATGACAAACAAAAATGGAACTAAAAAGGAAGGTACCCCTTTTGGTAAAAAAAGTTGAATCATCTCCTTTTTCTTCTCTTGCCAGATTAAAATAGTAATCCCTATTAAAAGAGAAAAACCTAAAAAGAAAGTAAATAAGATATGACTTGTTATGGCATATCCGAAAGGTAACAAACCAACTAAATTATTGCTTAAAATCCATAAAAAAACTGTTAAAAGCAACGGTAAATGTAAAATAGCACGAATGTTTGCCTGTTCTTTCACTAAATTAAAAAGAAAAGAAACAATCGTTACATTTCCTCTCCACCAACCAGAATAAAAAATTTTTCTCGTAAAAAAGAAAAAAAAGGCTAAAGGAATCGATAAAAAAAGAAAATAAGTAAACTGAGTAAACTTCCAAATCAGTACCGACTCAATCCCACTCTTCGATTCGAACATCGTTCTCAACCATAAACCAATATGATGGTATTGAAGAGTGATATAATAATCATCTAATTGTTTCTCAAACAATTCCACTAAATCTCTACGAAGTGTCTTCGAGATAAAAGAAGAAAGATGTAAAGTCGAAATATCTCTGCTATCGTTAATAAAAAAAGAATTGATTGCTTGACGAAAAAAATCTCGTTTCAAAAGCTCACAATTAATTAAAGCTTTCACATCTAAATCAAAAGTTAAAGATGGATCTTCTCTCTTGATTGCTAACGTTGGATAAAGATTCAACGCATCCCCTTGCATAAGATATAATAAAGAACGATCTCTTAACAGGATTATGCTAGGCTCTTTACTTCTATCTACTGTTCGATAAGGAGCCAATCTTCGAAGCTCTTCGTCAACCATAAAAGCCATTCTTTCACGATAGTCACGAATGACTCCTGCTTCATCCATTTTTTGATTGGTCAAAAAAGGTTCAAAAAAAAGTTTCAACTCTTTCACTAAATGTTCTTCATCTCTCGGAAGTGGAAGATGTTGAAACAAGTCAAAGCTATTCACATCCATCGGATGTCTCATTCTATACAATTGAAACCATTCTTCAATCCCCGACAAAGGATTCGCATCAGAATAATGATTATACATAACAATTTCTTGTTCTAAATCATAATTTCGATGATTATAAAGGTACCTTTGTTTTTCCATCAACCATTCTAATGGAGATGTTAAATACCAAAGATCCTCCCCAGTGAAAGGCTTCACACCAGTTTGTACACTGTTATAAATATCCACTGCTCTTAAAAGATGAGGATAATTCATCTCATAAGAGGCTGCAGTAAGACGATGAGCTCCTCTCTTGACTAATTCTTCCGCTACTAATTCACGCGTTGTGAATTGACTAGATAAAGAGATATCCTTATACCCAATCTCCTCTAAAAGGGACTCAATTTCTTCTTTACGATTTTGATAAAGAGTAGGATAATTCGTCATTCGATCAAATTTCGATAAAAAAAAGTTTAAATCTAATTCAGAATAAAGAAAAAGACTTCGAAAAGAATTCCAAAAAAGAGTCCAATCACCAAATTGCTCTAATACTTGATTATAAATCATCATAAATCATCAAGAATGGTCTCTTCTTTTCTTCTAAAAATAAAATCTCTCGCTCCCATGAAAATAAAAAAATATCTTTTTTTCCAAAAAGAATTACTCGTCTCTCCAAAAGAGAGATAAATTTGAAACTAAGCTTCAAAAAAAAGATAACTTTTGGAAAAAAAAAAGTAAAAATATAAAAATACAATAGTATAAAAACTATCGCCATAAGATAAATATTTTGATAAAACAAAAAAAAATCTAATTGTGGCATTTCTTCTTTTTTTTTTTTTTTAAGCTGACCTAGTAG
>Ga0075158_10002564_pt1 | contig 13135 bp, 10 predicted proteins | sample JI91814BDNA_FD_70968 | JGI IMG/M metagenome (GOLD analysis project Ga0075158, IMG submission 70968) | Wastewater effluent complex algal communities from Wisconsin, to seasonally profile nutrient transformation and Carbon sequestration -... | ecosystem: Engineered > WWTP > Effluent > Algae... | reverse complement strand
GGCGGGTGGTGGCACCCGAATCGGGCCCTTCGGCCCTACTTTGGCACTTTCCACCCCGCCGCATTGATCGCTCTTGCAAACGCGATTTCGAACTTCTGCTGCTGGCCGCTGGTTGGGAAGGGCATGCGTTCGTCGATGACGTTCAGGCCTTTGGCGACGAGTGGTTCGTGGGTGAGGTCGTAGACGGCGGACTTGATGAGGATGATGTGCTTGGGCTTTAGGGCGGCGGCGCGGGCGACGAGGTTGGGGACGAGCGAGGCGTCTGGTTTGGCCTTGTCGGGGAGGGGGTTGGGGGAGAGGTCGATGAGGTAGACGCCGTGGGCTTTGAGTTTTGAGAGGTAGGTTGCTTTCTCATCTCGCGGCGGGGTGGCGCCGAAGAGGCCCTTGATGACGTAGCGGAAGAGCCAATCGTGCTCGCGGACGTCGTCGAAGTAGAAGTAGCGATCCTCGGAGCAGGGCGGGGCCTCGGCGATGAGGAGGAGGTCGATCGCCTTGGGGCGGTACTTCTCGCGCTCGCGTTCGCGGCGGGTGGAGGGGAGCATGGGAGAGGGTACGGGAAGGGACAGCATTCGGCATTCGGCATTCGGCATTCGGCATTCGGCATTCGGCATTCGGCATTCGGCATTCGGCATTCGGCATTCGGCATTCGATGGTATTTTTCTGGTAGTTGGTTGCTGGTTTGGAAGCACTATCATCTGTCCATGCGCTTGCCCTTGACGCTCTGGAGAGCGATGACGTTTGATGTTCTGCGGCTCACGGCGGTATCGGCCGGGGTGCTCGTGTGCGTGGTCGCGTTTGCGGCGACGATGAAGTACCTGGTGGATGGGCGATTGGAGCCGGGCGATGCGTTGCGGTTCATGCTTTTGACGATCCCGCCGATGCTGGCGCATGTGCTGCCTTTTGCTGGCGGGTTTGCGGCGACGCTGGTGTATCACCGGATGGCGACGGATAACGAGATGCTGGCGGCGAACGCCGGGGGGCTGAGCCATAAGGCGCTGCTGGTGCCTTCGCTGATCGCGGCGCTCTTGATGGGTGGGTCGCTGGCGTACATGAATGAGCAGGCGATCCCGAGGTTTCTGCGTGAGATGCAGCGGTTGGTGACGCTTGAGGCGCCGCGGCTCCTGGCGAATGAGGTGCAGCGCGGGCGGTCGGTCAGGCTTGGGAATCTGATTGTGTTTGCGGATGGTGCGCTGCGGTCTGAGACGCGCGGGAAGGACTGGAACCCGGACGTTCGCGATCATGTGTCGCTATCCAAGATGGTTGCGATCGAGGTTGACGCGAAAGGCGGCGTCAAGCGCGAGTATTTCGCGAAGCAGGCGGATTTGTGGTTTATGTCCGACGCGGCGAGCCGTCAGGCGGGGCTGGCGGAGGGTGTGTCGCTGATGCACGTGCGGCTGAAGAGCGCGACGACGATGTCGCCCGAGGAGGGCGTGAATCGTGCGGGGTTCAAGGATGAGGTGACGTATTCGTGGACGGTGCCGCAGGTTTTGAGCGACAATCCCAAGTATCTGACGTTCAGCGAACTGCGCAACCTGCGGAAAGAGCCCGAGGCGATCGACTACGTCGAGTCCAAACGCCGCGCGTTGGCGTACATGCTCGCGAAGGAGGCGGCGGCGGCGGAGATCGCGAGCACGCTGCGGGCGAATGGGCAGGTGTCGCTCCTGGATCGCAATGGCGCGCCGGTGATCCTGCGGGCGGCGGGGCTTGATCGCAAGGACGAGACGCTCACGCTGCGGCCTTCGACGAGTGGTGAGATCGAACTGGAGTTTCGGCGCGGGACGAATGGGCAGCGGTCGATTGTGTCGGCGAAGAAGGCCGAGGTGCGGCTGGATGCGACCGGGACGGGCACGAGCGGGCGATTGAGTGTGGGCGTGGACATGACGACGGCGCGCACGCGGGCGATTGCGGCGGACGGGACGGACCGGGTTGGCGGTGAGAATGAGAAGGCTGCGTTTCGCGAGATGGTGCTGCCTTCGCGGCCTGAGGCGCGGTATCTGCCGCTGGGCGCGTATGACGTGAGCGCGGCGGCGAGCGAGTTGCAATCGGCGCCGGAGTCGCGCATCAGCATGGCGAATAAGGACCTTCGCAAAGAGATTGATTCTCTCATGAGGCGTGTGACGGCGAAGCAGCACGAGCGATGGGCGCTTGCGGCGGCGTGTTTGCTGATGGTGCTGACGGGCTCGCTGACGGCGCTCAAGTTCCACGGGAGGTTGCCTTTGACGGTGTACCTCGCGTCGTTCGTGCCGGCGCTTGCGTGCATTGTGACGATCAGTGGCGGGCAGCAGACGGTTGTGGACGCCGGGTTGCCGGGGCTGATTCTGCTGTGGGGCGGGGTTGCGGGGCTTGGGGCGTATGCGTATGCCACGTACCGCAAGGTTGCACTGCACTAGATGTGGGACCGGTAGATGGGACATGGGGCAGGAGCCGCGCGCGAGATGACGAGTATTCCTCCACGCCTGTCCTCTGAGTATGTCCCGTGGGCGAAGCCGTTTCGCGCGACGGTGTATGTGGTGCTGGCGGTGCTGGCGGCGCGGGTGTTGTATTTACTGATTGCGTGCCCGTACACGCTGGTGGAGGATGAGGCGTTCTATTGGACGTGGACGCGTCGCCCGGAGTGGTCGTATTACAGCAAGGGGCCGGGGATCGCGTGGCTGCTGTGGTGCTTTGCGTCGGTGCTTGGTGACACGATGGTCGCGGTGAGACTGCCTGCGGCGATTGTGAGTGCGGCGACGGCGCTGGTGGTGGCGCGGTTTACGAATGACGTTGCGGGCGTGCGAGGCGAAGGGGCGACGGGGGAAGATGCGCGTCCCGGGTTCTTTGCGGCGTGCTGTTTTCTGCTTGCGCCGATGTTCCAGGTCCCGGCGATTGTGTCGACGATTGATGGGCCTTATGCGCTGTGCTATCTAGGCGCGTGCTGGGCGGCGTGGCGGGCGATTGGATCGGCGGCGCTCAAGCCCTCGCGGCTGGTTGTGCTGGCTCTGCTGCTGGGGATCGGCTTCCTGTTCAAGTACACGATCCTGCTCCTGATCCCGGGGCTTGTGGCCTTTGCATTGTGGCGGGCACGGGCGAGGTCGATCAAGGTGGAGTCGGCGCGGGCGACGATAGTCCTCTGGTCGGTCGCGGCGGGGTTGCTTTTCTTGCTGTGCCTCGCGCCGGTCATTGTGTGGAACGGGGCCAACCACTGGCCGACTTTGTCGCATCTACTTGGGCATGCGGGGCTTGCGGGCGGGGACACGGCCGCCAAGTCGTGGACGTATTCGCCCTTGTGGACTCTTGAGTACGTCGCGATCCAACTGCTTGCGTTGGGGCCTGCGTCGCTGCTCGTGCTGCTTGGCATTGTGCGGGCGCGGCATCACTGGCGCACGGATCCGCAGCGGCGTGCTCGCGGTTTTTTCCTTCTGGCGTGCGGGCTGCCGCCTTATGTGTTTTACCTGTTCTACACGCTCGTGGGCAAGGCGCAGGCGAACTGGGCGATTGCCGGGTCGTTGCCACTGCTGGCGTTTGCGGGGATGGTGCTGGTTCGTGGGTTGGACGAGTGGAAGCAGGATGTGGTTGAGTGGCACAGCCGTCCGCGCGAGCGGCAGGTGCGCGAGAGTTTGCTTCGCAAGGAGGGTGAATCGCTGGTTCACTTCCTATGGAATGCGACGGCGGTGGTCGGCGTGGTGTCGGGGCTGTGCCTGCTGCGGCTTGATGTTGTGTCGTCGGTCCTTGAGACGCTCAAAGCCACGCCCGTGGTTCGCATGCTGATCCCCGCGAAGGCGACGATTCCTCTCGGGCGGTTCACGGGCGCGGATCGCATGGGTGAGCACGCGGGGGAGTTGCTTGCGAGGTTGGCTGAGCGCAGGCCACAGAAGCCGTTTGTGCTGACGCCCCACTATGGTCGAGCGGCGCACCTTGAGTTCTACATGCCCGGGCAGCCGACGGTGTACTGCGTGAGCGCGTTTGTGGCTGGTGGGAGGCGTTCGCAGTACGACTATTGGCAGGGGACGGACCTGCGCGGGGCGATGCACCTTTTGGGCAAGGACGCGCTCATCGTCGGCGGGTATCGGGTTGAGGACTGGCTGCCTTACTTTGAGAAGGTGGAGTTGCTGGGGCGGCTGGATGGGGATGGGAAGCCGGATCGGCCGGCGTTCTATGGGTATGGCTACCGTGGTGTCGAGGCCGCCATGACCACGCTCCGCGCCAACCCCCAACCGCTCTCCAAGCCGCTGACGGTGTATCCGTCGGCGCCGCGCACGATTCCGGCGCATGACGCCTCCGTGTCGCCCGAGGTCCCGGCGCAAGGGCGGGGCTCATGATGTACTACTCGCCACGTGAACGCCGCCAGCGGCTGGTGCGTGCGCTGCTGGCGTTCTTGGTGACGCTTGGCGTTTTCGTTCTCATCATGCAGATCGATCATCCGATCTGGCGAGCGCTCATCCTCCCGCCCCACTCCTGGCTCCTTGAAGAAGGCGAGAACAAGGTCACGTACACGCAGGGGCCTTCGGAGTGGATGCGATCGCGTGACTGGTATCAGGTGCTGCGGCAGATGGGCAGCCTGTTCACGTGGGCATTGATAGCCGGCGCGATGTTGCTTCATGACTATGGCATGCGTGGCAGGGGGTGGAGCCATGCGTTTGCGTGGTGGAGGCGTGGCGTGCTGCTGCTCGTTGCGCCGCTGCTCGCTGGGCTCGCCGCGGAGGTCCTACGTGTCATCCTGCGGAGGCAGCGCCCGGGGCTGGAGGGGATCCACGAGTGGGGATGGCCCTGGGGGAATGCGGCGTGGGAAGGCTCCTGGGGGCTGCCCAGCAGCCACGCGGCGGTCGCGTTCGCTGGCGCGTTCATGCTGATCCGGTACTTCCCGAGTGTCTGGCCTGTGGTGGTTCCCTGGGCGGTTGGGTGTGGGATCACGCGTTTGATTGTGGGCGCGCACTTCACGAGCGACGTCTTTGCGGGTGCCGCCGTAGGCTTCTTTGTCGTTCATATCCTCAAGCGCACGTTTGGCGCGAGCCCATTTCGCTCGCGTCTGCCCGGGCCCACGATTTCCTTTGAGTAGTCACGGTTTCCAACACACCCATGCGCATCCTTGACAGGTCCATCGCGAAGCAGTTCTTCATGAACGTGGTCCTCCTGTTCGGGATCCTGCTTGCGATCATTCTGATTGCGGACTTTGCCCTCCAGTTTGACGAGTACGCGAAGATCGCGGGGAAGAACGCCGACGGCTCGGAGGTTGGCGGACTGCGGCGCATCGTGGTCATGGTCGTTCTGTTGATTGACCTGTGGTGGCCCCGCTTTTTCCAGTTGTATAACTACTTGCTGGGAATTGTGCTTGTGGGCGCGATGGGGTTCACGCTTTCGCAGATGGTCCGCAGCCGCGAACTGGTCGCGGTGATCGCGAGCGGCGTCAGTCTGCAGCGTCTCGCGTTTCCGATTGTGGTCGTGGCGATGTTTCTGACGGGCGTGCAGGCGTTCAACCGCGAGTTCATCGTGCCCAAGATCGCCCACCTCCTCACACGCGAGAAGTTTGACGCGGGGACGCGGAACTTTTCTGCGGGCAAGCGTGGCACGGGCATCCTTGCGATTCCCGATGCGATGGGGCGCGTGTGGTACGCACAGAACTTTGACCCCGCGAAGCAGGAGATCACCGACCTGTATGTGTATGAGCGAGACGAGAACGGCGCGCCCACGCGACGCATCACGGCGGACAGGGCTGTGTGGGACAACGCCGACACGTCGTGGCAACTGACCAATGGGCAGGGGCAGCGGTTCGACGCCGCGGACTCGGCCGCCACGCCGGCGAACACACGGCAACGAGCCGAGACCGTCGCGATGATTGACACGGATCTGGACCCGACGACGCTGACGCTGAAGCGATACGAGTCGTACGGGCAGAACATCTCGACGGCGGACCTGACGCGGCTGATCGGCAGTTACGAATCGAAGAACGCGCCGCAGGACCGCATCGACGGGCTGAATCGGATTCGGTATGCGCGAATCACGGTGCTCGCGACGGGCGTGCTGAGTTTGCTCGTGTGCATGCCGTTTTTCCTGAGGCGGACGCCCACGAACATGCTTTTGCAGAGTGTGTACTGCGCGCCGGTGGCGATCATCACGGTGATGGGGAGCACGTTGGGCGCGAGCGCGAATATTCCGGGGATTCCGCCCTTGCTTGGCGCGCTGATCCCGATCATGGTGCTGGTGCCACTGTCGATCGCCGCGATGTCGAGCGTGCGGACGTAATGGGCGGGCAAGAGAAGACCCTCGCTTGCGCGTCGGGCTCGTAAAGTCGAAGAGATCGCCCCACTTGGAGAGCGGGAGTACCCAAGAAGAGTGGGAATCACTTCTTGCCGTAGCGTTCCTGTAACAACCGCTTCGCCTCGCCCGCGACGTAGAAGGAGCCCGTGACGACGATGACGTCGCCATTGGTGACGGCTCGGCTCGCGAGGTTGAGTGCGTCCTTCACGCACGGCGCGACCTGGGAAGCGGTCCCGCCTGCCTCGGCGAACTTGCGCTGCAGGTCCTTTGGATCGGCGGCCCGGGCGTTTCCCTCGGCCTTGGTGAAGATCACTTTGTCCGCGCCGCCCGCCATCTTTGCGAGCATCCCCTTCACGTCCTTGTCCCTTGCGCAGCCGAAGATGACGACGAGCGAGTCGTATCGCACGTGCGCGCCCAGGGCCTTGATCAGGCACGCGATCGATTCGGGGTTGTGTGCGCCGTCGACGTAGATACGGGGCGAGTCGTGGATTCGTTCGAGGCGCCCGGGCGCGTGGGTCTTTGCGAGTCCGGCCGAGATCTCTCGCTCGCCCAGTTTCATCCCTTGCGCGCGGAGTTCGTCGATCGCTGCGAGCACGAGGCCGCAGTTGACGGCCTGATGCTCGCCCTTGAGGGGGACTGGCACGTGCTCGAAGGTGCTTTGCGGCGTGGTGACGTTGACGCGGGCGTGCTGGCCTTCTTCGGGGCTGAACTCCATGCGGAAGGAGAACTCGATGTCCTTGCCCAGCACCTTGAGCGTCGAACCCTGGACCTGGGCCACCTCGCGGAAGACGCGCTCGACACCTTCGTCCTGCGCGATGGTGACGGCGGGAACGCCCGGCTTGATGATGCCCGCCTTTTCGCGCGAGATCGCTTCGAGCGTGGTGCCCAGGAGGTCGGTGTGTTCGAGTTGGATGGCGGTGATGATCGAGAGGCAGGGCGTGATGATGTTGGTCGAGTCGAGCCTGCCGCCCAGGCCGACCTCGATCACGGCGACGTCGACTGCCTGTTCGGCGAAGTAGAGGAACGCGATCGCGGTGATGACCTCGAAGTAGGTGGCTTCGCCATAGAGGGGGACGAGGGAGTATGCGGCCCGCGCGACCTTTTCGGCGACGGAGCGGAAGTCCTCCTGCGCGATCCAGTCGCGTCCGATGCGGACGCGTTCGCGGACGTCGATGAGGTGGGGGCTGGTGTAGATGCCCGTGGTGAGGCCGCAGCCTGAGAGGGCGGCGGCGGTCATCTCGCAGACGCTTCCCTTGCCCTTGCTTCCGGCGACGTGGACGGACTTGAAACTCTCGTGCGGGTTGCCCAGTTCGCTCATGAGGGCGCGCATGCGGTCGAGTTTGAAGACGTGCGGGTCGACGCTGGCGGGCGCGACACGCTCGACGTTGACGCGGTTCATCAGGTGCGCGAGAGCGTCGTCGTAGGTTGCGAAACCAATCACGGGAGCACTCACCTCGACTGGCGGGGCTGGTCTGGCGGAAGATTGCGGAGCCTGCGTCATGGCCTTGGGGGCCAGTGTATCACGGGTCGGGGCGATCTCAGAGCGCGAAGTGAGGAGTTGTGATCAGTTGAAGTGCGGCCGCGTCGTCCTTGGCCTTGCGGGGTGAGGGGCTTGAAGCCCCTCAAACAGGTTGCGGTGGTGCTCAGATGGATTGCGACAGGTTGCTTGGGGGCTGGAAGCCCCCAACCCCACAGAACTGAACCGCGCTACCCCACCACTTCTACATGGCTGTGCTGGTCGAGGTTCACGACGACCAACTCGCCGTCGGCCTTTTTGAGCGTGACGCTGTCGAGCCAGAGTTTGTGGTCCTTGGAGTGCGCGTACCACGAGCCGGTCTTGCGTTGTTCGCAGGCGACGACGGTGCCCTCGACGGTGGCGGAGATGGTGCCGCCACCCTCGCGGGCGAGGCGGGGGACCTGCTGCGTGATCTTGAGTTGCTGGCCTTTGCTGTACGGGGCGATCGTGGTCATGAGCGATGGTAGGAATGGAGGAGCGTCGATGACGCCGCGCTTACTCGTAGCGGTATGTGATCGTCGCTTCGACGTCCGGGTGGAGGCTCGCCTTGACTGGGCACTTGTTGCCCGCGGCTTCGATGCGTTCACGCATCTCCATCGGCACGCGGGACGAGAGCGTCACCACGACCGGGAGGCGTGCGATCCGCCGTGGCAGGGGCGGCTGGGTCATGTGCTTCTCGATGGTGGCCTTGGTGCCCGAGAGGTCGATCTGGTGGCGTTCGGCGAACATCGCCATGGTCGTGAGGATGCACGACGCGAGGCCTGCGGCGACGAGGTCGGTGGGGCTGAAGGCGGAGGCGTCGCCGCCGATGTCCTTGGGAGCATCGGTGCGGAGGGTGGGCCCTTCCTGATGGACGAGTTCGCACTTCTTGGGCGTGACGGAGGCGACGCGGATGGTGACCATGAGGGAGGGTAGGAGCGGCTAGCGGATGTTGTTGATCCAGCCGTAGGGCTTGTTGTTGTTGAAGCCGGAGAGGGCGCGCCACGAGCCTTGGGTGAAGCGTGCGGTGATGTAGAGGTCGTTGGCGAGGAAGTCGCGGGTCACGTTCTCGATAGTTTCATTCCCATCGCTCGGCGGTTTCCAGTATTCGACCGAGCCGTCCATGTGCGCGACGTGCCCGCCGCCGGAGTGACGGACGGTCTGCTGATCGACGTTGCCGAACATGCCGTCGCGGTATTCCTGGTTTTTGTGGATGGTGGACTCTTCGAAGAAGAGGGGAATGCCTTTGAGTTGCTTGAGTTGGGCCTCGTAGGTTGTGGGGAGGATCCAGTCGTGGGATTCCCACCCGCCATAGGTTGAGGGAAGGACGTACGCGACCCACGCCTGGACGCCGAGTTTGGCGCCTTCGAGTTCGTCCATGAAGGTGTAGTCGAACTGGACGCCGGTGCGGAGGTTCCAGACGTTGGTGGCGGTGGTGCCGTTGGCAGTGCCTCGCTTGTTGGTGGGGCACTCGACGATCATGTGGGCGTTCTGGACGTAGTCGTACAGGAAGCCGGGCACTCGCACGTTGTTCTCGATGCGCTGCGCCCACATCGCGACGTTGCGGTCATTGGGATCCGGGTTCGGATCGGGGACCCAGACCTGCGCGCCGGCGGGGAAGGGGTTGCGATTCGTCACGGGCCAGATCTGGTCTTTGTAGTCGTATGCGTAGGTGACGCCTGCCAGGCCGATCTGCTTGATGTTCGAGAGGCACTTGACCTGGCGCGCGGACTCGCGGCTCTTGCTGAGCGCTGGGAGGAGGAGGCCGATCAGGAGCGCGATGATCGCGATGACGACGAGGAGTTCGATGAGTGTGAAGCCACCGCGACGAGCCACATGGAACGCGCGCGGGTTGACCAGACGTGTGCGGCTCATGCCAATACCTCCATCGGGCCTGCCGACCACCCCTTGGGTCCTCGGGGCCCGAACAGGCAGGGCGAGTGCCCTGACCTCAGAACAGTTTACCAAACTTCGGACAAAAGCGTGGCGAAATCTGAATGTGGAGGCCGGGGATTTTGAGGGGGACCCCCGGGAGTTGGGTCGGGGAGGTCCAATATGGCCAAATGGTGCCCGGGGCCCGAATGGCCCATGGGACCCAATCCGGAACGGTGTCGTCCAAGCCCCACCTAGGCGTGGACGATGTTGACCATCTTCCCGGGAACGACGATCACCTTCTTGATCTCCTTCCCGGCGATCATTTCGGCGATCTTGGGATCGGCGAGGGCCATGGCTTCCGTGGACTTGGCGTCGGCCCCGGTCGGGACCTTGATGCGGCTCCTGACCTTGCCGAGCACCGAAACCGGAATCTCGATCTCGGCGTCGATCAACTTGGCGGGGTCGAAGGTTGGCCAGGGGACGCGCGAGAGGCCGCCGGCGTGGCCGAGGCGTTGCCAGAGTTCCTCGCAGAGGTGCGGCGCGAAGGGGGAGAGGAGGATGATGAGCGTCTCGATGGCCTGCCGCGGCGCGCCGCCGGAACCTTTCGTCAAATCGTTGTTGAGTTCGATCATCTTGGCGATGGCGGTGTGGAGGGAGAGGGTCTCGATGCCGTTGGTCACGTCGGCGATGGTGCGATGGAGTTTCTTTTCGAGGTCGGCGGACAATGGCGCATCGGTGACGACGACGGCGCCCGTCTCTTCGTTGAGGACATTGCGCCACACGCGCTGCAGGAAGCGGAAGGGGCCGATGATGTCCTTGGTGTTCCAGGGTTTGCTGGCTTCGAGCGGGCCCATGTACATCTCGTAGACGCGGAAGGTGTCGGCGCCGTACTCCTTGATGATGTCGTCGGGGTTAACGACGTTCTTGAGGCTCTTACTCATCTTCGCGATCGTCTGCGTCAGGCGTTCGCCCGTGGCCTTCTCCACGTAGCGAACGTTGTCGCCTTCTGTGATCTCCTGCACGGTATCTGAGGGCACCAGTGTCTTGTCCGCGCGCTGGTACGCGAAACTCGTGATCAGACCCTGGTGGAACAACTTGTGGAAAGGCTCCTTGACGCTTGCCTCGCCCAGGTCGAAGAGGACGTTCTGCCAGAAGCGTGAGTAGAGGAGGTGGCCGACGGCGTGCTCGCTGCCGCCGAGATAGAGATCGACGCCGCCGATCTTGTCCTTGGCTTGAGTGCCTGAAGGGCCGCCCATCCAATACCCCTCGGCCTCGCGCGAGGCGTATCGCTGCGGGTTGTGCGCATCGCAGTAGCGGTTGAAGTACCACGAACTGCCCGCGCTGCCGGGCATGGTGTTGCACTCGCGCATGACGGGTGTCTTTGGATCGAGGAGCGCTGGATCCACGCCTGCTTCGCCCGCGGTCGTGCGCGCCCAGGTTTTTGCTTTCGCCAGCAAGGGCTGCGGATCATCGCTCTCTATCGGGGCGTAGTCCTCGAGATCAGGGAGTCGCACGGGGAGCGTCTGCTCTCCGACGGCGTAGTGATTGCCGGCGTCATCGAAGACGATCGGGAATGGTTCACCCCAGTATCGCTGGCGCGAGAAGGTCCAATCGCGGAGTTTGAAGTTGGTCTTGAACGAGCCGCGGCCTTGCGTGTGGAGCCAGTGGGTGATTGCGCGTTTGGCTTCGGGCACGGGCAGCCCGTTAATGGAGATATGAGCGTTTCTGGAGTGGACGAGCGTGCCCTGGCCTTCGTAGGCGCCGCCCGAGCGAGCGTGGTAGGTGCGCGAGGTGAAGCGTTGCTTGAGTTCGGCGAAGGAGTCGATGCCGAGGGATTCGAGCGCGTCGAACCAGACGATCGCCTGGACGCCGCGGCGTTTGCCGACTTCGCCCGCGCGTCCCATGGCGGGGTTGGCGACGTCGTAGACGACGATCGTGCCGTTGGGAGAGGATTTTCGGCGTTCTCGCACGGTGCGCAGGCACTCGGGGAAGTCTGCTTCTTCCGCGTTGGTGGACGTGGTCCAGCCCAGGAAGTCGGCGAGGACGCCGGCCCAGCGTTCGTCGGTGGTTTCGTTGGAGAGGGCGTGGTCGGCGAAGAACTTCATCGCCATCACGGTGCGCGGATAGATCACGTCCTTGATCGGCAGGTTGAAGGTCTGTGCAAAGTCGAAGTCTCGCTGGTCGTGCGCGGGGACGGCCATGATCGCGCCGGTGCCATAGCCCGGCAGGACATAGTCCGCGACGTACACGGGGATCTTCTCGCCTGTCGCGGGATTGATCGCGTCGATGCCCAGATCGACGCCGGTCTTTTCCTTGTTCTCCATGCGCTCGACGTCGCTGCGATTGCGGGCCTGGGTGACGTAGGCACGCAACTTCGCGATGTCGGTGCGGTCGGCCGGGGCCTTGAGGATCGCGTCGACGATCTCGTGCTCGGGGGCGAGGACCATGTAGGTTGCGCCGAAGATGGTGTCGGGGCGGGTGGTGAAGACGCGGATGGAGGGGGCGTCGGACTTACCGTCTTTTCCTCCGCCGCAATCGATCTTGAAATCAACCTCCGCACCCTCGCTCTTACCGATCCACTCGCGTTGCATGACCTTCGTGGATTCGGGCCAGTCCAGCGGGTCGAGTTGCGTGAGCAGGCGCTCGGCGTACGCGGTGATGCGGAACATCCATTGCTTCATGGGCTTGCGGAGCACGGGATACCCGCCACGCTCGCTGCGTCCGTCAATCACTTCATCGTTCGCGAGCACCGTGCCCAGTTTCGGGCACCAGTTCACCGTCGTCTCGCCGAGATAGGCCAGGCGGTAACTGTTGATGATCGTGCGCTTCTGCGCGGGCGTACACGCGGCCCACGCCTGGGGCGCGGGGGTGATCGCATCTTCGTCAGAAGCGGGATTCACCTGGGGCTCGAACTCGCCCTTCTCCAGCAACTTCACCAACTCGGCGATGGGCTCTGCACGACCCGCGGCGCTTTCCCGATAGTCCATCCACGCGTCGTACAACTTCAGGAAGATCCACTGCGTCCACTTGTAGTACTCGGGGTCGATTGTCCCAAACTCGCGTGACCAATCGTACGAGAACCCAAAACGCTGCAACTGGGCACGGAAGGTGTTGATCGACTTCTTCGTGGTGACGGCCGGGTGGACGCCCGTCTGGATCGCGTACTGCTCTGCGGGCAGGCCGAATGCGTCCCAGCCCATAGGGTGCAGGACGTTGAAGCCTCGCATGCGTTTGTAGCGGCAGACGATGTCTGTGGCCGTGTACCCCTCGGGGTGACCGACGTGCAGCCCCGCCCCGGAGGGGTACGGGAACATGTCAAGGCAATAGAACTTGGGACGTGACGCGTCAAAGCCGACCTCGCCCGGGTTGGGTTGGCGGAAGGTCTCTTCCTTCAACCACTTTGCCTGCCAGGCGAGTTCGAGTTCGTCGGCCTTGGTCGCGGTGTAGCGGTGCTTAGGAGCCGAGGACGAGGCGGAGCCTGATCCCATGGTCTCGCCCGTGTTCATTGCCTGATCCTGCATGCTCATCGAA